>Ga0114964_10001368_pt1 | contig 17800 bp, 15 predicted proteins | sample C_131016_MF_Meta_FD_92638 | JGI IMG/M metagenome (GOLD analysis project Ga0114964, IMG submission 92638) | Freshwater microbial communities from Lake Croche, Canada to study carbon cycling - C_131016_MF_MetaG | ecosystem: Environmental > Aquatic > Freshwater > Lake | place: Lake Croche, Canada... | reverse complement strand
TTGGAGTTGTTGCTGAACCATACCACATTGTTCCTGAAGTTACAAAAGCTGCCCAAAAAACAGCTGAAATACTACTTGAAAGAACAGTTTCAATATTTCCCATTCTTAAAGCACGATAAAGTCTTTGTGGAGGTCGAACTGTTAAATGAAAAATACCTGCAATTATTCCTAATGTTCCAGCTGCAATATGATGAGAAGCAATTCCTCCTGGATTAAAAGGGTTAAATCCTTCTGGTCCCCAAGATGGAGCTACAGGTTGAACTCTTCCAGTTAAACCAAAAGCATCGGAAACCCAAATTCCTGGACCAAAAAGTCCTGTTACATGGAATGCTCCGAACCCAAAACAAAGAAAACCTGATAATAAAAGATGAATTCCAAAAATTTTTGGTAAATCTAAGGCTGGTTCTCCTGTTCTTGGATCTTGGAACAAATCTAAGTCCCAATATACCCAATGCCAAATTGCAGCCAAGAATAATAAACCTGAAAGAACAATATGAGTTAAAGCAACACCTTCAAAACTCCAAATTCCTGGCGTTGTTGAACTTTCTCCTGTAATTGTCCATCCTCCCCAAGATTCAGTAATTCCTAATCTTGACATAAAAGGCATAACAAACATCCCTTGACGCCACATTGGATTAAGAACAGGATCTGAAGGATCAAAAATTGCTAGTTCATAAAGTGCCATAGAACCTGCCCAACCAGAAACTAAAGCTGTATGCATTAAATGAACAGCTATCAATCTTCCAGGATCATTTAATACAACGGTATGAACACGATACCAAGGTAAAGCCATCTTTTTTTTCTTTCAAAATAAATTAAATTAATCCTTTCTTAACTCTCTTATTCTTTTTCTAAAACCTATTTTTAAATATAATTATATTTTATTATAAAAGAAAATAAATCTCTTTTATAAAAGTTTTTAAATTTATAAAGCTTTTTTATAAGCTAAATAGGCAATAACAGCAGGACCAATTGAAATAATTAAAAATGTCGAAACTAATTGACCTATTACATTAAAATTCATAGAAAAAAGTTTTTTTTATTCATCATTTAATACACTCTAAAAAAGAAAATATCCTTTATAATTTCTATTTGTAAGTAAGGGTCACTAACTCAATGGTAGAGTACTCGGCTTTTAACTGATAAGTTCTGGGTTCGATTCCCAGGTGACCCAAATTCATTCTTTAATTTTTTGTATAAATTGTTTTTCTAATAAAGAAAAATAGTATTTTTCATTTTTTATTTGTTTAGAAAATATTGTAAAAAATGTACACAAATTTGAAATTAAAAGAAGATCTTTTTGAAAAGAAATTTTTTGAAATTCTAGTAAAGAAAATTGTATTTTTCCTTCTTTTTTTAAATAAACAAATAAAAATCTAAAAAATAATAAATTTTTTTGATTAGAAAGTTTAAAAATTTTTTTTATCTTTAATAAAGAAAAAATATTTTTTATATAATTTAATAATAATTTTATTAGAAAAAAATTTACTAAAAATATAATGCTAAAATAAATTATAGCCAAGATTAATTCTGTACACATTTTTTATTTTTAATTCTATATATATATATATATATATATAATAAGTCGAAATTTTAACAAAAATAAATTCTTTTAATCAATTAAAAAAATATAAGTTGACAAATAAAAGAAAGTTTGTTAGTATTTTTATCATAAAGTATTAGCCCCCATCGTCTAGTGGCTTAGGACGCTTCCCTTTCACGGAGGTAACAGGGATTCGAATTCCCTTGGGGGTACTATTTGAATAATTCAATAATAAAATTTTTTAAAAAAAATTCTCGTAATCGGGATGACAGGATTCGAACCTGTGACTTTCTGCTCCCAAAGCAGACACGCTACCAAACTGCGTTACATCCCGTATATATTTCATATATAAAGAATATCGATAGTAAATGTCAAAAAAAAAAATTCTTGCTTTTTTAGTTTTTTCCTGTTAATTATACTAAGAGAGTGGATTAAATGATGGATTAAGAAAATTTCTAAAAGCATGGCTTTTTTAAAACGATGGAAAAATAATTGGGAATTAAAATCTTTAACTTACGATGAATTATTTAATGTTATTGTAGAAGTTGTTACAAAGCAATTAGAAGATGTTGAAAAAGAAGAAGTGAAATTAACAGCAAATTTAACTCTTGATTATGAAGCTGATTCTGTTGATGTAGTAGCTATGCTATTGTATCTTGAAGATATGTTTAAAAATGCATCTCAAACTACACGAACAGTTGTTCCTACAGATAAATTAGGACAAATTGGATTAGTAGAGGATATTTTCGATATTATTTATGAAGTGTTAGTAGGAATTGAAAGTAAAATGGATGTTTTTACAAAAATTCAACCTGATTTTGATGCATTAGAAAAACGTCAGAAAATTGGAGAATTATATCCAAATTCTAAAGAATAAAATAAATTAAAAAAGAGTTGAAACAACTCTTTTTTAATTTATTTTAAAATAATTTTTCCACCTGCAGTTTCAATTTCTTTTTTAATTGTTTCACTTTCTTCTTTCGAAATTCCTTCTTTTAAAACTTTTGGAACATTATCAACAATTTCTTTAGATTCTTTTAATCCTAATCCAGTTACATTTCTAACAATTTTTAAAATAGCGATTTTTTTATCTGCTGGAACACTATCAAGAATTACATCAAATTGAGTTTTTTCTTCAACTGCTTCAACTACTGCTTGAATTGGAAGAACAGAAACTGCTGAATTTGAAACCGAAATCGAAGTATCAACTCCAAAAACTTTTTCAATCTCTGTCACAAGTTCAGAAGCTTCTAAAAGAGTTAAATTTTTTAATTCTTCAATAATATTAGTAATAACGCTATTTATTTGTGTCATAATTTTTTAGTATTTTTTTCTTATTTTATTATTTTTTCAATTAATTTTTTAAAATATTAGTTTTTAATAATAACAAACTCTATACAAAAAAGAAATATTTTTTTTTGAGATTTAAAAAAAAATTCTTTATTTTTTAAAAGTTGTTAACTCTAAATTAATTGCAGGACTCATAGTTGTACAAATGTTAAAAGATTTAAAATAACGACCTCTAACTCCACTTGGTTTATTTTTTTCTAAAGAATTATATACAGCAATTAAATTTTCTTTTAATTGAATTTCTGAAAAAGAAACTTTTCCAAAATTTAGATGAACAATTCCTGTTTTATCAGCTCTATATTCTAATTTTCCTTTTTTAAATTCATTAATAGCTTCTTTTAAATTTTGCGTTACGGTTCCTGATTTTGGAGAAGGCATCAAACCTTTAGGACCTAATACTCTTCCTAATTTTGCAAGTTTTGGCATTAATTGCGGAGTTGTTATTAACAAGTCAAAATTTAGTTTTCCATTTGTTATATCTTCAATTAAATCATCAGACCCGGCAATTGTTGCTCCACTTTTTAAAATTTCATCTACATAATCTGCTTCGGTAAAAACTGCAATACGAATACTATTTCCTGTTCCGTTTGGTAAAACTAAACTTGTACGTAATTGTTGATTAGCGTATTTAGGATCAATATTTAAAGAAACATGTGCTTCAACAGATTCAATAAATTTCGCTGTTGCTAAATTTCTTAATAAAGGAATTCCTTCTTCTAAAGAATAAGTCTCTTTGGTAATTAATTGTTTTAAATTTTGAAATCTTTTTGAATATTTTTTCATTTTTATTAATTTTTGGTTCTTTTTTTTGAAAATTTATTTCTCAATTTTTATTCCCATACTTTTTGCTGTTCCTTTAATAATTAAAATCGCTTTTTCCATATTGTTTGTATTTAAATCATTCATTTTAATTGTAGCAATTTCTTTAACTTGTTCTAATGTTACATTCCCTACAATTTCTTTATTTGGTTGTGAAGAACCTTTTTTAACATTAGCAAATTTTGCTAAAAGAACAGACGCTGGTGGGGATTTTAATACAAAACTATAAGAGCGATCTTCATAAATAGTAATTTTTACTGGAATAATTAATCCAATCTTTTCAGCTGTCTTTGCATTATATTCTTTACAAAATGCTGCAATATTGACACCATGTTGTCCTAAAGCTGGACCTACAGGAGGAGCTGGAGTAGCTTTTCCAGCAGGTAATGCTAGTTTTACAAATGCTTTAATTTTTTTGGCCATAAAAAATTTTTTGTTCATTTAATTTTTTTTTCAAACCACCTAAATTTTAGAAAAGCGCGTCCTGAAGGACTCGAACCCTCGACACCAGATTTTGGAGACCTGCGTTCTACCAACTGAACTAAGGACGCTAAAAAATTTATACTTTTATTTATTTTTATAATATAGAGTATTAATTCTTTTTTAACAATATGAAATTTGAAAATAAAAATTATGGAAGGTTCCAAAAATTTAAATTTAACTTCAACATTACATGATTATGCTATTGAAGAAGCTATTTTAAACATTTTTCTAATATATCCTGACCTAATTCAAGAAAATTTAGGAAATCTTAACATAAACTGTTTTTTTGATAAAAGTCATCGTCTTATTTATTCAACAATTAGTGAATTAGCTAAAAATAATACTTTATTAAATATAACAATAATTATATCAAAATTACAAGATAAAGGAATTTTTAAAGAAATTGGAGGACTTCCAAAAATAATAAAAATTATTAATCGGCAAGAAAATTTTACAGCTTTAAAAGAATATATAAAAATTATTAATGAAAAATATTTTCGAAGATTAATTTTAGAATTAGGAAAAGAAATCGAAAATTTAGCTGTTAAGTCTGATTTTACTTTAGAAGAAATTATAAATAAAATTTATACTTTAATTGAAGATTTAAATAAAAAAAAATTAAAAGAAAAAATTTATAGTTCTGCAGAAATTATTGATGATATTTTTAATAATTTTCAAACAAAACAGAATGAAACAACAACATCTAACTATCAAACTTCTTTTAAAGATTTAGATTCTATTCTTCAAGGTTTTCAAAAATCAGATTTAATAATTATTGCAGGTCGTCCTTCAATGGGGAAAACAGCATTTTCATTAAATATTGCAAAAAATATTGTAGAAAAATATCAAATTCCAATAGTTATTTTTAGTTTAGAAATGTCAAGACAACAAATTATTTACCGTTTTCTTTCTAGTGAAGCAGAATTAAACAGTAGTCGTTTAAAATCAGGAAAAATGACTTCTTTAGAATGGGAAAATTTAGGAAAATCAATGAAAATAATTGCAGAATTACCTATCTTTATTGATGATAATCCCAATTTGACTTTAATAGATATTAAAACAAAATTAAAAAATGTTCTTCTTGAAAAAAAAGAAATAGGCTTAATTATTATTGACTATCTTCAATTAATGAAACCTCATATTAAATTAGAAAATCGAACTCAAGAGATTTCTTATTTAACTCGAAATTTAAAAATTCTCGCTAAAGAATTTAATATTCCAATTATTCTTTTATCACAATTAAGTAGAACCGTTGAATCACGTGTTAATAAAAGACCAATGTTATCTGATTTAAGAGAAAGTGGTTGTATTGTTAAAACAAAAAGTTTTAAAGATAAAAAAATTTTAAAAAATGTTGAACAAGAATTTGTTGATTCAATCATTCCAGAAAAAAATTATTATTCTTGGAATCTTTCAAATTTAATTCAAAATCCAGAAATTCAGTTTGAATTAAAAGGAATTAAACCTACTTATCTAATTACTCTTGACAATCAAGTAAAAATTCATTTAACAGCCAATCATCGTGTTCTTTCTAAAAATGGATGGATTAAAGTCTATCAATTAACAGAACAAGTTGAAATTTCATGTTTAATAAAAAAAAAAAATTCAGAAAAATTTTCTTTAGAAAATTTTACCAAAATAAAAAAAATTGAATATCAAGGAACTAATTTTGTTTATGATAAAACAATTCCTGTTTATCATAATTATTTTTTTGAAGGTATTCTTTTTCATAATTCAATTGAACAAGATGCTGATATAGTCATTATGCTTTATAGAGAAGATTCTTTTCAAGAAAATGTTTTAGGAAATCAAATAATCGAATTTATTGTGGCAAAACATAGAAATGGACCTGTTGGTACAGCAAAATTGTTATTTTCACCTTCTATTACAAAATTTAAAGATTTACAAAAGTTTTAAAATTTTTAACTTTAAGACTTTTGTAAATCTTTAAACATCTTCTGATAAAAGATCAAAAAGTTTAGTAATTGTAGTATTAAAATCAAGTTCTTCAGAACTACCATCTTTTTTAAATGGTTTAAATTTAATTTTTACTTTTAAAGCTCCATCAATTGTATTTGAAAGTTTTTTGAAAAAACTTTTTATACTATTTTTTGGAATTCTCTCATAAATATATTTTAAAGTTTTTTTTCCTTCCAGTTTTTTTTTTTGTCCTGTAAAAATTTCAAGAGGTTTAAATTTGATTTTTTTTAACAATTTAACTTTCTGTGAAATGTCTCTTCTAGAAGTTTTTTTTAAATTTTTAAATAAGAATTTCTTTTTTTTTTTAAAGAAAATTTTTATAAATTGCAATTTCGATTTAAATAAGAATAAAAGTTTTTGAATTTTATTTTTATTTAAATAAAAAATTAAAAAAATTGTACAACAAATAATAGTCCATTTAAAAAATTTTTTATATTTATAAATTTTTTGAAAATTGTTCCGATTTGAATTATCATTAATCAAAAAATTAAAACTAAATATCAAACTATTCAAAGATTTTGAAATAATTTTATTAAAATATCCACCTCTTACATTTAGAGTATTTTTATAAATAACAGGTGCTAAATTTGAATTAAGGATATTTTTATAAATAACAGGGACTAAATTTGAATTAATGAATTTTTTTTCAAATAATTTAGGTTCTAAAGAATTATATAAAAGTGACGTATTTAAACTTGACAATAAATTATTTATAATTAATTGATTTGAATAAAAACTTTTTGATTCTTCCAGAAAATATAATAATCTTTCCATTTTAAATAAAAATTTTTTAAATAAAATTTCTTTTTCAAGAACTGACATAGTTTTAGAAAAATTATTAATCTTTTTTATGCGATAATCAATAGTTTTATACAAAATTTTAAATTTATTTCCTTCTATCTCATTTAATAATATTATTTTTGAAGATTCAATAATTTTTTGTTTTGTTGTCATAAATATTTTCGAATTTTTATTGAAATTTTTATAATTTAGAAAAGTGCCAAGAGCCAGATTCGAACTGGTGACACGAGGATCTTCAATCCACTGCTCTACCAACTGAGCTATCCCGGCGAGTTGAAAAAAAAATTTTTTTCAACTCTTTTCTAAAAAGTATACCTTAAAATTACTATTTGTCAATTATTTTTTTAAGAACAAATTATTTTAATTTTGCATCCACAATTTCTCGTGAATTTTTCTTTTCTTTTTGAGAATTAGGTATTGGAGATGGAGATAAAGATGGAACGTAAACTTTTGACTGATTATCTGAACTAACTTTTACTTTTTTATCTTTTGAATCAAGAGTAGTAGTTAATATTTTTTCAGTCTTACTATCTTCTTCTTTTTTAATGACAACTTTATTATCAAGCGTTAATAAAATACGTAAAGTTCTCATTTTTACATCACTAGGCATTGGATCAATTAATAAATTTTCTGAAACTAAATCTTCAATATATTTTGTTACTAATCTTCTTAATGGACGAGCTCCAAATAATGGATTATAACCTTCTTTTGTTAATTTCATTTTAATTTTTTCATCTACAATTAAATCAACTTTTTTTGTTTTCACACGTTGACTAACTTCTCGTATCATAATATCACAAATTTTACGAAGTTCATCAACTCGTAAAGGTTTGAAAATTATAATATCATCTAATCGATTTAAAAATTCAGGTAAAAATAATGTTCCTAATCTTTCCATTACAGCGTTTTTTAATGTTCCAGCAGAATTTTTTTCTTTTTTTTCATTAAAAGTTTGCTCTTCTAATCTTCGTAATGATTCTTGCTTTTCTTGTTTTTCCAATTCCAAACGTTGCTTTTCTTTAGCAGCAATATCTTTAAAAGAAAAAGAAAATTCCCCTACTATTTCTCCATGCACATCTCTTAAAAAATTTTCATTTATTGGCGAATTTAAAAATTTTAATGCTCCAGCATAAGAATCCGATGCATTGTAATAAGTAATTTCAGGTTCTTGATTTTTATTACTAATTTTCTTTTTTTCATTATTTTTCACAGGAAATTTTGTAACAAAACCTATTTTTTCTTCTTTTTTCTTTTCTTTTTGTTCTTCTTCCCATTCAGAACTTATTTCTTGTTTTGCTTCATTTTCTGCATTGATAATTTCTTGAATTTCTTCTGCTGCAGCATTTGATGTCATAATAATAACTGTATTATCAAAAGGAACTAACCGTTTTTGACTATCAGTAAGTCTTCCATCTTCCAAAATTTGTAATAAAATATTTAAAATATCCGGATGAGCTTTTTCAATTTCATCAAAAAGAACAACAGAATAAGCTTTTCTACGAACTGCATCTGTTAATTGACCTCCCTCATCATACCCAACATAACCTGGAGGTGATCCAATTAATCTAGAAACTGTAAATTTTTCCATAAATTCTGACATATCAAAACGAATCATGTCACTTTCTGCACCAAACATAGAAACAGCTAAAGCTTTAGTTACTTCCGTTTTTCCTACTCCTGTTGGTCCACAAAATAAAAAACTAGCAATTGGACGATTTGGATTTTGAATTCCCAATCGTGATCTTCGAATAGCTTTAGCAATGGCGACAATTGCCTCATCTTGTCCAATAACACGTTTATGAAGAGTATTTTCTAAATTTAAAAGTTTTTCTGATTCACCTGCTGAAAGAGTTTGAATTGGAATTCCTGTCATATTCGACAGTAAATTACTGATTTCTTCTTGAGTAATTCGTTTTTTTAAGAATGAAAAATCTCCTAATTGTCTTGCACGTTTAATTAAATTTGGATCATTTAAATTAGATAAATAATCTTTCCCGTATTCTGTAGAAAAATATCCTAATAAAACATAAATATTTTTTAAATCTGTGTCACTTAAATAAAGACGAGAACTATCGATTAAACTTTGAACAATTCCTTGTTTAAGAATTGGTGTTAATTCTTGTACATATTCTTTAAAAATTAAAATTCTTTTTTCTTCAATTTCTGAAAGAAGTTCTTCTGTAATTAGTTCTGACTCACGATCAATATCTAAAAAATCATAACTTCCTGTTAGAAAACAACGTAATGTAGGTAAGGTTTCTATTCTTCGTTTAATAATATGATTTTTCATTCCAAATTTTAAAAAAGGAATTAACATCATTCGAAAATGCCATTTTCCAATTACTTTGGTAGAAGCATATGCTCCTTTAAGATCACTCCATTCTCGAAATAAAAATAATGCAATTCTATAAACACTTAATTTAGGTCTTTTTCTATTAAGAATAGTTTCCATGATTTCAGTACTAATATCATAATTTTTTTTCACAGAAAGATTCGTTTTTCGATAAACGATTTTTTTTCTTAATCTTGGTTTACTAGAAGAAAATAATAATTCATCCACTCTTGCTAATACCGATAATCTCATTGTACTGAATAATTCTTGTCCTATCGGAGATAAAACTGTCTTTTCTAATTCTTCTGAAATCATTAAAGGTTCTTCTAACCAAGTTAAAAGAAAATTTCGATAAGAATTTTCAATTTCTTGTAGAATAAATTCAGCTGCAATATCTCCTCGTCGAAAAGCCTCTACTTTTAAGCGCCCAACATTTGTTAAAGAAGAATTAACAATTGAAGCAATAACTGATCCTTCTCCTACACTAGTCATAGCAATAACTTCTTTAGCTGCAGCTCGATCAACAACATCAATTGCTTTATCAGGAAGAAAACGATCATAAATATATCTAGCCGCTAAATTTGCAGCTAATTGCAAAGCACCAGGTAAAATTACAACATTATGAAAAGATTCAAAACTAGTACGTAATCCAAATAAAATATTTATTGTTTCTGGAATTGAAGGTTCTTTTACTTTAATTGGCTGAAATCGTCGATTTAATGCAGGATCTTTTTCAATTCTTTGATATTCTTTTAAAGTTGTTGCCCCAATACATTGAAACCCACTTCGAGATAAAACTGGTTTTAAAATATTAGCAGCATCAAGAGAACCTTCAGCAGATCCTGTACCTCCAAGATTATGAATTTCATCTATAAAAACAATAATATGAGGTTGGTCCATTACTTCATCTAAAACTCGTTGAAAACGTAACTCAAACTCTCCTCGGTATCTAGAACCAGCAACAATTCGAGCTAAATCTAAACTGACAATACTTCGTCCTTCTAGAATAAAAGGAACTAAATTATTTACAATTCGAGTGGCAAAAAGTTCAATAATTGCCGTTTTTCCGACTCCTGCATCTCCAACTAAAACGGGATTATTTTTTTGTCGTCGAACTAAAATTTCCATCATTTCTAAAAGCTCTTTTTCTCTTCCGAAACATTCTTCTAACAAACCTTGTCTTGCTAGTAATGTTAAATCGGTTCCATAGATTTCTAAAGCTGGGCCTCTATCTTCCTCCTCAGGATCTGCAAAAGGATCAAAACTTTCATCATCTATTGTTATTAAACTCATAAAAAAAATAATTCGTAATATTTACGCCATCCAAGCAACAGTAATAATATTTTCTTTTTATTAATTTAGAAATTATATAAAAAAGTTTTTTAAAAATTCTTTTAATATTTGTAACTTTTTTTCCTAATAAGAAATTAAAGAAAATTATATTTGAAAGAAATTTTTTTTCAATATTTGTTTAATTTTTGATAAGTTAAAAAGAAAAAATAACTTTTTAACTGTTTTAAGATTATTTCAAATTTATTTTAATTATTCTTATTCTTCTAATTTTAAGGAGATTGTTTAAAAATACCATAAATTAAACATTAATTAAAGTCTTTTGCGAAATTACTTAAAAAAATTTTGAAATTACGTATCAAAAGACATTTTATTTTTACTTAAAAAGAATAATTTTTTTCAGAAAAAGCTAGACCAGTTTCTTTAGAATAATAATTCATAAAATAAAGAAAGTCAAACCACTCTTTGGAGTTTTTAAAAATTAAAATTGCTTTAAGAAAAAAAGGTTTTCCTTGATAAAAAAAAATTGTTAAATCTGTTGTATGAATTTTTTTTTTATCCCAAAGTAAATTCATTCCATTACTAAGAATAAAGTTCTCTTGAAGAAAAATATCAGGATTTTTAAATAAAAAAGTTGCTGTTCCAGTTTTTCCATTTTTTGATTTTGTTAACTTTACTATTGGTAAAACAGATTCTTTTTTTCCTTCTAAAAATTGAATTTCAATTGTCATTTTAATCTCCATATAAATTAAACTGGGGAGGGAGGATTCGAACCTACGCGTGACGGAGTCAAAGCCCGCTGCCTTACCACTTGGCTACACCCCAAATTTTAAAAAAAGAATTATTCTTTTTTTAAAAAGATATTTATTAAAGAAATGGGCGAGGAGGGATTTGAACCCCCGACACCGTAGTTCGTAGCTACGTACTCTAGTCCACTGAGCTACACACCCTTAAACATAAAATGATAATAGCAAAAAAAACAAAAAATAAAAAAAAACAAATTACTTATTTAATTTTTTAAAAATTATTATACTTCTTTTGCTTATATCTAGTAGTATTAAGATTAAGAAACAAATTTATATTTATTATGAAAAAAAAATTTTCCCTCTTTGAAAATCTAGAAAAAAATCTTAAAACTATTGAAGATATTCATAATTCAGTTAAAATTACTTTAGGACCAACAGGAAAAATTGGAATTGTATCCAATGAACAAGGAAATTTAAAAATTATTACTACTGGTTCTATATTATTAAATTCCTTAGAATTTTCTTCAAATTCTTCTAACATTCTTTTAAAATTATTACAACAAGCTAGTTCAAAAACATCTCTTGTATCAGGAGATGGTTCAACAACAACAATTTTAATGGCATGTGAATTGCTTAAACTTTCTTTACGATTTCTTGGAAATGGCTATAATTCAATTGTATTAAGTAACGGCTTTAAAAAAATTTCTTATTTTCTTTTAGATAAAATTATTGAATTTTCAACTCCTATTAAAAAATTAGACGATCTTTTTGGAATTTTAAAAACAACTTTAGGAAAAAAAGTTTCAAAAGAATTAATTTTTTTAGTAAATCAATGTCTTTCTCAAATTGGTCGCGACGGATTAATTTTAGTAGAAGAAAATATTTCTGAACGAAATGAAATTGAATTAATTCAAGGAATTGAATTAGATAAAGGATTTGCTTCTTCTTATTTTGTTACAGATTTAAAAAATTTTCAAGTTATTTTTGAAAAATCTTTTATATTAATTACTAATATTTCAATTGATTCTATTAATCAAATTCGAGAAATCATTGAATATATTAAAACTACAAATCGTCCTTTGGTTATTATTGCTGAAGAAATAAATAAAGATATTATTTCTACTTTAGTTTTAAATAATCTTCAAAAAAAATTAAAAGTTGTTGTTATTAAATACAAAGGAATTCAATTCAAAAAAACTGGAATTTTAGAAGATTTATCATTATTGACACATTCTAATTATTTTGTATCAAATATTAAACAAGAAAAAAATATTTTAACTATTAATGATTTAGGTCAGGCTGAAAAAGTAATTATTGGAAAAAATAAAAGTACTTTTTTTATTTCTAAATTTTCTAAATTACTTGGCGAAAGAAGAATTAATGAATTAAATCGGGAATTATTGACAGCTGAATCAGAATATGAGAAAAGTCTTTTTAAAACTCGAATTGCTAGACTTTCTGGACATATTGCAAAAATTAAATTAGGAATATCAAATAAATATGAAATTGAAGAACAAAAGCAAAAAATTGAAAATGCACTTCAAACAATTAAGTCTTCATTAGAAGAAGGTATTGTTCCTGGAGGGGGGGCTTTTTATTTTTATTTACGTGAAGAAATATCTAATTGGGCGTATTTAAATTTAATTGGAGATGAAATTATTTCTAGTTATATTGTAAATGAAGCTTTTATTTCTCCATTTCATGAATTATGTAAAAATACAAATAATGAAAATCAACGCTTTTCTTATCAAACTATGTTGTTAGAAAAAGGTTATCCATTTGGTTACAATTTAACAGAGAATAAACTACTTCATACATTAAAGGAAGGATTGGTTGATTCCTCAAAATCAGTACGAACAATTTTATGGAATTCTTTGTCTTTAGTTTCCACAATTATTGTTAGTGATTAAGATTTAAAAAATATCTATCGTTTTGATAGATATTTTTTAAATTGTTGTTTTTTTAATCATTTTTGAAATTAAATGTCGAACAGTATTTGTTGGATATGCACCAAAATTCAAATATTTTGATAAAGTAATTTTATCAATATTAATTATTTTTGTTATTGGATCATAAAATCCAAATTCAACTAAACTCTTTCCGTCTCGTTTTGATAAATTTTCCATTAAAACAATACGATAAAAGGGTTTTTTTTTACGTCCAAGTTTTTTTAAGCGAATTTTTAACATAAAATTATAAAGAGTTATTCTTTTAATTTAACTTTTGAAAAAATTTCAAAAGGTAGAAGAGAGATTAAGAAAAATAGTTTTTAATGTTTCTTCTACTTCTTTTATTATACCTTGATATTAAGAATTTAAGAAAGATGAATTGTTTCTTCAATTTCAACTAAAATTAAAACTAAAAAATTGGTAAAACGAACACAAAAATAAATAAGCGAATTTAAAGCTTCTAAAGCTAAAATTCCAGAAACATCCATGGAAGAATTTTCAAATTGAATGGCAGGTAAAATTTTTCTCCATAATTGAAAATATGGAGTTGTTAATACAGAAAAAAAAGAAAATGGCCAAATATAAGGATTTATCATTGGAAGCCAATCAAAAGTCATTTTAGAGTAACAAAGAACTTTATAAAATTTAACTCCAATGTAAGAATATGACATAACATTAAGAAGAGTAACAGCAGAAAAATGAAGAAAATAAAAAGCGAATTTATTTTGAAGGAGTTGATTTATTTCTGGTGTTTTAAAAAATTCAATAATTGATTCGGCTGTTGTCATGGTTTTTTTATAGTTAATATACTATTAAATAATTTAATAGTATATTTTACCACCTCCCCATTTTTCCGCAACTATTTTAGGTTGAATTAAAATATGTCCAGCAATTGTAAATAAATCATCTTCTGTTAAAGCACGCATTCTTGGAAAAATATCAGCACTTTTAATACTTGGATGAATTTCAGCAATTGATTCTAAACCATCAAAAGATGTAGGATTTTTCATATAATCAACTAATCCTTCAATAGTATTTCTCGTTGGAGTTGCTAAACTTAATGCCTCTGTATCAAGACCAACATTTGGATTAGTCTTAGTAATTCCTCCAGTATGACAAACACTACATGTATTTATAAAAAGTCTTTTTCCACGTTTTACTTGTTCAGGTGTTAATGTTACATTTTTTGTTGCAGTTAATGGAACTGTACGTGTAGCATCATCTAATTCAATAGCCCATGAACTTGAACCACTAATAGTAAACATCGTTAAAAAAAGGAAAAAGCTAGAAGATAATGTTTTTAAAAAATTTTTCATAAAATAAAGTTTAAAAATATAAATATGTACCACGTAATCATATTATATGGTATTTTTTTTCCAATTTTTTTAATTTTTATTGAGTAAAAAGGGAATTGAACCCTTAAGAAAATTTTCGTCACATTTTGAGTGTGATGCGTTTACCAATTTCGCCATTTACTCTGATAAAAGTTTATCAAATTAAAATAAAAAAGTGTTGACTTTTTAAATAAATAAATTTTATTTTTATAATTATTTATAAGTTTTTAAAAAATTTTTTTAATTATGAATGAAAAAAAAAACCAAACAAATTTTGAAATTAACCAAGTAATTAATCAACCATATAAATATGGTTTTGAAACAAAAATTGAAAAAGAAAAATTTCCAATTGGAATTAATAAAGAAATTATTAATTTAATTTCAAATAATAAAAAAGAACCAATATTTATTCGAACTTTTCGTCAAAAAGCATTAAAACAATGGGAAAAAATGAGTTTCCCAAATTGGGCAAATTTAACAATTAATACTATTGATTTTAATAATATTACTTATTACTCCATTCCAAAAAAGAAAAAACAATTAAATTCTTTAAATGAAGTTGATCCGGAAATTTTAAAAACATTTGAAAAATTAGGAATTTCGTTAGATGAACAAAAAAAACTTTCTAATGTTGCAGTAGATGCAGTTTTTGATAGTGTTTCAATTGGTACAACTTTTAAAGAAAAGTTGGCAAAATTTGGAGTTATTTTTTGTTCGATTTCAGAAGCAATTCAATTTTATCCAAAATTAGTAGAAAAATTTTTAGGAAGTGTAGTTTCAAGTGGAGATAATTTTTTTGCCGCTTTAAATTCAGCAGTTTTTAGTGATGGCTCTTTTTGTTATATTCCTCAAAATATAACTTGTCCATTAGAATTATCCACTTATTTTCGAATTAATGATAAAGAAGCTGGACAATTTGAGAGAACTTTAATTATTGCTGAAAAAAATAGTTCGGTCAATTATTTAGAAGGTTGTACAGCTCCTCAATTTAGTGAAAATCAATTACATGCTGCTATTGTTGAGTTAATTACTTTTGAAAATGCAAAAATTAATTATTCAACAGTTCAAAATTGGTATAGTGGAAATGAATTAGGAATTGGTGGTATTTTTAATTTTGTAACAAAACGAGGTCTTTGTTTAGGAAAAAATTCTTCTATTTCTTGGACTCAAGTAGAAACTGGATCTTCTATTACGTGGAAATATCCAAGTTGTATTTTATTAGGAAAAAATACATCAGGAGAATTTTATTCTGTCGCTTTAACCAATCATTATCAACAAGCAGATACAGGCACAAAAATGTTACATTTTGGACAGAAAACTAAAAGTAAAATTATTTCTAAAGGAATTTCTTGTGGGAATTCAAAAAATTCTTATCGAGGTTTAGTAAAAATGAGTGAAAACGCCTCTTATTCCCGAAATTTTTCTCAATGTGATTCTTTCTTAATAGGTTCATTATCTTTAGCATCAACTTATCCTTATTTAGATATTCGAAATTCAACTTCGATTGTTGAACATGAAGCAAAAATTTCCCAAATAAGTGAAGAACAACTTTTTTATTTAACACAACGTGGAATTAATTTAGAACAAGCTGTCAGCTTATTAATAAGTGGTTTTTGTAAAGATGTTTTTACAAAATTACCAATGGAATTTGCAACAGAAGCTGATAAACTACTTTCTTTAAAACTTGAAGGAACAATAGGATAAAAAAAAAACAAAAATAAAAAAATGGAAAATAAACTTTCATTTTCTGTAGAGAAAAAAACTTTTTTAAAAATTGAAAATTTAACGGCATCTATTGAAAAAAAGCAAATTCTAAATAATTTTAATTTAAGTATTAAGGAAAACGAGACCCATATTATTATGGGTCCAAATGGTTCTGGAAAAAGTACATTATCAAAAATTTTAGCGGGTCATCCTGCGTATTCTGTTGAAACAGGTGAAATCGAATTTTGTAATAAAAATTTACTTGAGATGTCTCCTGAAGTTCGTTCTCATGAAGGAGTATTTTTAGCTTTTCAATATCCCATTGAAATTTCAGGAGTAACAAATTATGATTTTTTAAGAATTGCTTTTAATGAAAAACAAAAATACTTAGGATTAAAAGAATATGATCCTTTAGAATTTATGGAACTTACAGATACTTTTTTAAAAACTTTAAAAATAAAGCCCGAATTTTTAAATCGGAATTTAAATGAAGGATTTTCTGGTGGCGAAAAAAAGAGAAACGAAATTTTACAAATGTTATTATTAACTCCAAAATTAATTATTTTAGATGAAATTGATTCAGGCTTAGATATTGATGCAATGAAGATTATCTATGAAGCAATTGGTAAAATAAAAAAGAATAATGTCTCTTTAATCGTTGTTACCCATAATCCTAGAGTTTTAAATTATTTAAATCCAACTCATATTCATATTATGATAAATGGAAAAATAATTAAAACAGGAAATTTGGAACTAATTGAATCTTTAGAAAAAGAAGGTTATGATTTTTTTTTAAAATAATACATTAAAAAAAAAAATGTTTCTTTTGTCTTTTATTTTACTAAAAGACAAAAGAAACATTTTTTTTATTTCAATAACTCTTGATCAACAATTGCAATAGCCGCTTTTAAAAAAGCTTCTGCTTCAGGAGTAAATTTTTTCGATTCTTTGACAATAGTAATATAACTTGTATCTTTTGTTGTTAAATATTCTTGTAAAATAGAAACAAATTTTCCAATTAAGGCAACAGGATATCCATCTAAATAACCATTTGTTCCAGCATAAATTAAAGCAACTTGCTCTTCAACAGATTTTGGTGAATTTTGAGGTTGTTTTAAAAGTTCACGTAATCTTTGTCCACGAGCTAATTGTTGTAATGTTGCTTTATCTAGATCTGAAGAAAACTGAGAAAATGCTTCTAATTCTGCAAATTGAGCTAATTCTAATTTTAATTTTCCTGCAACTTGTTTCATAGCTTTAATTTGTGCAGCAGATCCAACACGAGAAACTGAAATACCAACATCAATAGCAGGTTTAATTCCTGAATTGAAAAGATCTTTTGATAGGAAAATTTGTCCATCTGTAATAGAAATAACATTTGTTGGAATATAAGCCGAAACATCTCCTGCTTCTGTTTCAACAATAGGTAAAGCAGTCATACTTCCTCCACCTAAATTTTGACTTAATTT
>Ga0114964_10001367_pt1 | contig 17805 bp, 11 predicted proteins | sample C_131016_MF_Meta_FD_92638 | JGI IMG/M metagenome (GOLD analysis project Ga0114964, IMG submission 92638) | Freshwater microbial communities from Lake Croche, Canada to study carbon cycling - C_131016_MF_MetaG | ecosystem: Environmental > Aquatic > Freshwater > Lake | place: Lake Croche, Canada... | reverse complement strand
TTGTTATTGAGGGTGCCCGAGACCACGTTGAGGCCGTTATTAGTGGCGCCGAGGGCGTTGGTATTGCCGACCGCCAGGGTGCCGCCGTTGACGATCGTGCCGCCCGTGTAGTTGTTGGAGGCTGACAGGGTAAGGGTGCCTCCTCCGCCTCCCGAAGCATCCCCAAGCGAGAGAGTACCTGTGCCGCCAATGGCCCCCGAAAGCGTCAGCGAGGTCCCGTTGACATCGACCAAATCGGTATACGCTAGAGTAATGGCGTTCGAAAGTGTGAGATTGGTGGAAGCGGCCGCCTGGAGGGTGCCGCTTCCGGAGAAGGTCAGCGTGTTCGTGCCGAGTGCGTAGTTGTTGCTCACCTGCAGGAGCGCCCCTGAAAGCGTGACACCAGAGGCGATCGAGTTGCTGGCAAGGAGGGCCACATTGCCACTGGAAATGCTCAGCCCTCCACTGATGTTGAGTGTGTTGCTCACCGTAAGCGAACCTCCTCCGACCATGGAGAGAGAGGTGGCTGTGAGGGTACCCCCATTGAGCAAAACGAGCGTGGCGGCTGCATTGGTGACAGTTACAATCCCGGCATTCACTCCTCCAGCATCGACCGTCGCAGTAGCGCCGTTGGTGAAATTGGCCGCGGCGCCGCTGACAAAGATGGCCGAACTGCCGTTGGTATCCGCCCAGTCGCCGGAGCTCGTGTAGTCCCAGGTACCCGAGGATGTATTGGTCCAGTTCAACGTGGGGAGCGCGGAAACCACCAAAAGTTGCAACTGGGTGCCGGTATTGGTGAAAGTATAGGTGGTGTTGCCGCTTATGTAGTTGCTTCCCAAGGCGAGCATGCCACCCAGAGACGAGTTGCTCAGCGCAATGTAAGAGCTGACATTGGTGGAGATGATACTTCCTGAGAGGAAGGTGTAGGTGAAGTTATTGCCATAAACAGAACCGCTCAGACTGATAATGTTGTTGGTTCCGGTGATGGAGATCTGCCCGGTGTTGGTCAGAGAGTTGTAGGAAATGTTATTGTTCACCGACAAGGTGATGAGGGTATTACCGCTGAGGGTGATGTCTCCGCTGCCGACATTGAGGGCGGTGCCCGATCCCGTCACGATCAAGGCGGCGTTGGTCCCCACCCCACTGCCACCCATGGTGAGTCCCCCGGTGCCTAGCGCATTGGAGGCTCCTACCGAGATGGTTCCGCCGTTGGTGATGATCGTGCCGCCCGTATAGCCGTTGGAGCCGGAGAGTGTGGTGGTTCCAGTGCCGCTCCGGGTAAAGGCACCCGTCCAAACGAGGGTGCTGGAAATGGTCTGGGAAACCGTGCTCGTGACCGTCAGGCTTGTGCCGGTAATGGTGCCGGTTCCGCTGAGCGCGCCGTTGCCGAGGGTGATGGCTCCGAGGGAAAGATTGGTGGAACCATAAGAAAGCGTCCCCCCGGCCACATTGAGGCCGGCGTTGGTAGCTCCAAGCGCATTTGTGTTCCCGACAACCAGCGTGCCGGCGCTCACGAGATTCGTACCGGTGTAGCTGTTGGAGCCCGAGAGGGTGAGGGTTCCATTTCCGCTGGCGTTGGCGATCAACCCTGCGGTGCCACCCATGTTGGCCGCGTTGGTGACGTTGAACGCTCCAGCATCGATCGTGCTGTTGGTGTTGATCGTGACCGCGATGTTGGTGTTGATGAAGTTGTTGGTCGAGGCGCTGGCCTTGAGCGTACCGCCGTTGAGGAGAAGTTGGTTGGTCACCCCGGTCTGGTTCGCATTGGTGGTGATTGCGGTGGTGACGAGTGTTCCTCCACCCAGAATGATCTGGTTGGTGAAGCCGGAGACGCCGGCACTGGTTCCCGCACCCATCGAGAAGGCCCCCGCATTGGTGACGGTACCGCCGTTGACGATGAACTGATTCATCACATTGGTTCCTGAACCAAAGTACCCAGGCGCCGGAATCGATGCGGTTCCTCCACTGATCAGGAAAATATTGGTGGATCCTGAAATGTTGTTGGCGGCCGTGCTGGGACCCATCCTAAAGGTATTGTTGACCGTCAAACTCCCCCCCGACTGTGAATAAATATTCACGGAGTTGGTGGCTGCAGTGACATTGAGGGACATGATGTTCGCCGTCAGGGTGCCACCACCGTTGGTCACGAGGTCGTATTGACCCTGGCCGGAGAAGGATCCCAAATTGAAACTGCCGCCGGTGCTAAGGAATGCCGAGTTCGTGGCAATCACAAAAATATTGGTCGCCGTCCCCGGCGACCCTCCGGCCGTATTTCCTAAAACGAAGGTGGCGGTATTGCTCACGATCGCGCCATTGGTAATGATGAGTTGGGCAACTCCTTGGGTGCTGTTCAATGAACCCCCTTTGATGGTGTTGGTCGTTCCAGGCGTTCCGAAGAGAGCCGCGCCGCCACCATTAACAGTCAGCGCACTGCCGGAGGAGATGGCATAATTGGTGGCGAAGGAAAGGATACCTCCCGAGATGGTGGTGCCGCCCGTGTAGCTGTTGGAACCCGAGAGGATCACCGTGCCGGTGCCGAGGACAGTCAGGCCGATCGTATTGGTGTTGATCGTACTTCCCGAGTTGGTTGACCACGTGGTGTTAATGATGTTGTTTGTGAGGGTGAAGCTCCCTCCGGAGGCGTCGAATCCAAAACTCCCTCTAATGCCGTTGGTGACACCGGGAGCGGTGATGATGGTCGTTGCGTTGTCGAGGTTTGCCAGCAGGGTGGAGACGGTGCTGGTCGTGAAGGCCCCGGTGAAGGTGCCGACTCCGAGGGCCAGGGTGCCGGCGCTAAGCCCAACGATATTGGAAGTTGTCCAAAGGGCCGTATTGCCACCGTAGAGGGCGTTTGTGTTCTGGAACTCCAGGACACCTGCATTGATTAGGTTTGTGCCGGTGTAGCCGTTGGATCCCGAGAGTATTGCGATTCCTGCGGCGCTCTTAATAAAGGCACCCGTACCCGCGAGGGTTTGGGAAAAAGTCTGAGTATTCGTACTATTAACGTTAACGGTAAAGCTGGTGCCGAAGGTAATGGTGCCGGTTCCGCTGAGCGTGCCGTTGATGGTAACGGCTCCGAGGTAAAGATTGGTGGAACCATAAAGAAGTGTACCACCGGCGGCCACGTTAAGCCCGGCGTTGGTAGATCCAAGCGCATTGGTGCTACCCACGATCATGGTGGCGCCCGCAACCACAACATTCGTGCCGGTGTGGCTGTTCGATCCGGAGAGGATGAGGGTGCCAGTGCCCAGGGCCGTGAGGCCAATCGCGTTGGTGACGATTTGGGCGGAGTTGGTGGAGTTGGTGGCGGTGGTGTTGACGAGGTTGTTGGTGAGAGTGAAACTTCCTCCGGAAGCGTCGAAGCCAAGAATGGCTCCGTTTGACAAGCCGTTCGTGTTGGCAGCATACGTGTTGGCGCTGTCGAGGTTCGCCAGTAATGTGTTCACGGTGTTGGTCGTGAAGGCTCCGGAGTTCGTGCCTACTCCGAGGGTCAAGGTGGCTCCGCCGTTCACCACAATGTTGGAGGCAGTCCAAGAGGCGGTGTTGGCCGCGAAGAGAGAATTGGTCGTTTGGAAGTTAACGGCGCCTTGCGTGATCTTCATCCCAGCATAGCTGTTGCTACCCCCAAGGACGAGCGTTCCGGTGCCGCTTTTTGTAATGGTGGATGAACCCGTCTGAGTAATATTTCCGTTAATAGTTGTGACATTCGCAACAAGCCATGACTGCGCTGCTGTTACCATAGTCACCGACCCAGTGCCCAAATTGATTTCACCACCGCTGAAGTTCTGGCCGAAGGAAATATTCCAGTTGTAGTTGCTCAAGGTGATAAGGCTTGCAGTGGCATTGCTAAGATAGGAGCTGCCACCCGCGGTAATTGTGGATCCGGCTTGTCCAAACGCTCCCCCGCTGTTGATATTGAAGTTGATGCCGGCTTGAAAAACCGTTCCTCCACTGTAGGTGTTGTTGGTAGCCAAGGTGACAGTTGACACATTGCCTTGCACGAGCCTGGTGAAATTCAATGCGCCCGTACCCGCCACCATGTTGGAGATGATCAAGTTCATCACGTTGGTCGATGTAGCATTGGTGGTGTTGCCAAACGCGATGGTGTTGGACACGCCCGCCGCCAGATTGATCGTGCCTCCGGTGAGCACGAGCGTGTTAGTCGTGATGGCTGCTGCCCCGGAGGCGTTCGTTATGGTCAGGCCTCCAATCCAGATGCCGGTGTTGGTGACCTGCATGGTGTAGGTGCCGGCTCCATTGGTGAAAACAGCAATGCTGTTGCTGCCATTGCCCAAGTCCCAAGGGGTCGCTGTGGCGGTGTTCCATCCGGTGTTGCTGGTGTCCCAGTTCGTCGTGCCCGGGAGACCTGTGTTGGTGTCATTGGTCTGCGCCGCGCCCGCTATCCCAATGCTCCCTAGTCCAAGGAGTGCCAGCAGGAGGGCCGAAACAAGAGATCGAAGCCCGAAGCCTGAAGGCTGAAGGAGGGAGAGGGAAGCTGAGGGCGTTGAGTGCCGGGAGGCAGGATCCGTCGAGAAAGAGGACCCTATCCGATCTGAAAAACGCCAAGACACTCCCCTACCCGTCTCACTGCGCAGACGGCGTCGGGGGATGGCTGATTGTACGACTGTGACAGGGGGAGCCAAGTGGGGGAGGAAGGGGGTAAAAAGGCGATGGGGTATGGGGAAGAATGGGGGGGGGGTGTGTACCATCCTTGATAAAAGAGGGAAGTGCAAGAAAATCTCCCTCAATTCCGAGGGGCAAAATTGGGGGGTAAAGATTGAATATGGAATTGCTTGCCCGGCCGTTGCTTCGCATACGTTACGGCAGGAAATCAGGAACTTGGTTCAGGTTTCCCCCTCCTAACAGTCTTCAGCCTTCAGTCTGATAGCCTAGCTCCCCCCATTCGCGTCTTTGCGTCTTGGCGCGAGTCCTTCCCTCTTCCTCGGTCTTAGCTGGCCCGGCCTGCGTTACGGTACCCTTCCACTTTTGACGGCACTTTGCGCCCGCAAAGCCGTGCCGCCCTCCGGGCTACGATTTCATTGTAGTCTGCCGCGCTCCTGCCTAGGAGCTTGGTTGACGGCACTTGCCTCCCGCAAAGCCGTGCCGCCCCGACGGGGTTGCCTGCGGCAATCTACCGCGCCGCCTCCCGGCGGCTTGGTTCAGGTTTGACGGCACTTTGCTCCCGCAAAGCCGTGCCGCCCCGACGGGGTTGCCTGCGGCAATCTACCGCGCCGCCTCCCGGCGGCTTGGTTCAGGTTTCAGGTTTCTACCCCCCATTCCCTCACCCTTCCCCCCATGGGAGCTTGCCATGGTTGCCGGATCTGCGATCCTTGACATGGAAGTCTCAGTTCTTCACCCGTCACTCTCCACACCCCACCATCCCACCCACTTCTATTCCTTATGTCCGACTCCAAACACACCTCCACCACCTCCACTAACGAGAAGCTCGAAAGCAGTCAGGCCCACGCCAAGAAGGCCCTGGATGCCGCCGCCACCGCCGCCCGCGAGGTGGCCGAGACGGCAAAGAACCACGCCCGCTCCGCCTATGCGGCGGGACGCGAGGAGCTCCAGGCCGCCGCAGGAGACCTCCGGGAAGCCGCCCGCTCGACCTACGCCGATCTCTCCAAGACGGCCAAGGCCAAGTACGGCGATCTCTCCCAGCAGGCCCGCGAGCACTACGGCGATGTGGCAGACCGAGCAGTGGAAGCCGCCGGGGAGTACCGCGACCAGCTTGAGGATCTGGCCGAGCAGGCTGAGGACTATGTCCGGGACAATCCCTTTCGCGCTGTCGGCATCACCTTCGCAGCGGGTCTGGTCCTGGGGCTTCTCCTCCGCCGCCGCTAACCCCAAGTCAAGGTTTTCACCTCTTTTGATCCGGACATGAATCAGCAGGACCTTCCCGGAGGCATCCCCTCCCGGGTGACCGGTCTTACCGCCGGCATCCTGCGCTATACCCTCTCGCTCGGCGCCCTGGCGGCCGAGGAGGGACGCCTGCTGATCCGCCAAAGCGTGGCGGCGATCCTGCTCCTCGCGGGCATGATGATCGTGGCGGCCATCGCCTATGTGGCGCTGATCGCGGCGGGGGTCTCGCTCCTCGCCATGAAGCTCGGCTGGGGGTGGCCAGTCTCGCTTTCGGCGGCTGGCCTGATCCATCTCTCCCTCCTGGGGGTTCTCTACCGATTCCTCCGCTCCCGTGCTTCGATCCGTCCCTTTGAGGCGACCTCGGCGGAGCTCCGCCGCGACATTGACGCCCTCGGCGGCTACACAAGGCGCTCCCAATGACCCCTTCATCCTCACCCGAATCCCCCGATCTGATCAGGCTCCGTCAGGAACTCCGCGAAAGCCGCGCCTCGGTCACCCGGGAGTACTCCGGCCTGCTCTCCGACCTCGATCTCCAGAAGCGCTTCACGGAATCGGTGAAGCGTCATCCCCTCGGATGGATCGGCGGTGCCGCCGCGGCGGGCCTCCTGGCGACGCTCCTCGGCGGTGGCAGCCGCAAGTCCGGGAAAAAGATCCCGGAACCATCCTCTTCCCCATCCGCGGGATCCGTGGCCGGTGCGGCCGCCTCGGTGGGCGGAGGTCTCGCCAAGGCTGGCTGGATCGGCGCCGCGCTGGAAGTCGGCAAGCTGCTCTATCCGATCCTCCGTCCGGTGGTGGTGGAGTTTGTGAGCAACGCCGCGCGCTCGGGTCTTGCCAAGAGGGGCCGCCTTCAGTAGGCATCCCCTCTTTCCTTCCCGATTTTTCCCCCGATTTCTCAGATTTCCATGAGCGAGAGAGTTCTTCCCCGACATGTCGATGACTACCTGAATCTGGGCAAGCAGGCCGAGGCCTCCGACATCCATCTCAGCGTCTCGAGCCCCCCGACCTGCCGACGCTTCGGCACCCTGCTGCCGATGTGGGAGAATGCCCCCCTCCTCACAGCGGAGGACACGGAGCAACTGGTCGAGGGCTTCCTCTCCCCCGAGCAACTCGCTCGCCTACACGAGCAGGGTGATGTCGACTTCGCCTACACGAACGCCACCGGCCGCTACCGCACCAGCGTGGTGCGTCAGCGTCTGGGCTTCGATCTGGCCTTCCGCATCATCAGCTCCTCCCTGCGGACGCTCGACGAGCTCGGGATGCCGAACCAACTGAAGCTCCTGACCCAGTATCACAACGGTCTGGTGCTCGTCACCGGCCCGATGGGCAGCGGCAAGACGACAACGCTCGCCGCCCTGGTTCAGGAGATCAATCTCCACCGCGGCGACCACATCATCACGCTGGAGGAGCCGATCGAGTACCTGATCCCCTCGGCCGGATGCCAGGTGACCCAGCGGGAGGTGCACACCCACACGAAGTCCTTCGCGGCGGCCCTGCGCGGCGCTCTCCGTGAGGATCCCGACATCATCATGGTCGGCGAAATGCGCGATCTGGAGACGATCCAGCTCGCAATCTCGGCCTCGGAGACGGGTCACCTCGTGCTCGGCACGCTCCATACGAGCAACGCGCCCCGCACGCTCGACCGTCTGCTCGATGTCTTCCCCACCGACCAGCGCGACCAGATCCGCATCATGGTGAGCGAGTCGCTCCGCGGCATCGTCAGCCAGCAACTCATCCCCCGTGCCGACGGCAGTGGCCGCGCGGTGGCGATGGAGATCCTGCTCAACTCCCCCGCCGTGGCGAACGTGATCCGCGAGGCAAAGACCTTCATGCTCCCGGGCATCATCCAGACCGGGAAAAAGGCCGGCATGATCCTCATGGACGAGTCGATCGCGGAGCTCTACCGCCAGGGGATCATCACGGCCGAGGAGGCTCTCTACCGGGCCGAAAACAAGACCGAGATGAGGAAAACCTGCGGACTCTAACCCCCCCTTTTTTTCACGACGATCATGGCTTACATCGACGATTTCTTCCGGGCGTTGGTCGAGTACGGCGCCTCCGATCTCCACCTCGCCGAGGGGCAACCCCCGAAGATCCGGCGCAGCGGCGACATCGTGCCGATCCGGGAGGAACCCCTCACCCGCGACGAGATGGCCTTCATGCTGAGCGAGATCTGCACGCCTCAGAAGTGGGAGAAGTACGAGGAATGCGGCGATCTGGACTTCGCCTACCAGATGGACGAGCAGAGCCGCTTCCGCTGCAACTACCTCAAGCAGGCTCACGGCTACGGGGCGGTCTTCCGCCTCATCCCGACGAAGATCCTGACCCTCGAGCAGCTCAATGTCCCCCAGGTGATCAAGGAGTTCGGCGACATGCGCGGCGGGATCGTTCTGGTCACCGGCCCGACCGGATCCGGCAAGAGCACGACGCTCGCGGCACTGATCGACTACATCAACACCAACTACGGCCGCCACATCGTGACCATCGAGGAGCCGATCGAGTTCGTGCACCGCAACAAGAAGAGCATCATCACCCAGCGCGAGGTGCCGGAGCACGCCCCCACCTTCGCCGCGGGACTCAAGGCCGCCCTCCGCGAGGATGCCGACATCGTGCTCGTCGGCGAAATGCGCGACCTGGAGACGATCCAACTCGCCCTGACGGCCGCAGAGACGGGCCTCCTTGTCTTCGGCACCCTCCACACCAACAACGCCCGCAAGACGGTCGACCGCATGATCGACGCCTTCCCCGCGGAGCAGCAGTCGCAGGTCCGCACGATGCTCGCCTCCTCCCTGCGAGGGGTCGTGGCCCAGCTTCTCTTCAAGAAGGCCGACGGGACGGGGCGTCTCGCCATCAACGAGATCCTGAAGGTGAATCCCGCCGTCTCGGCCATCATCCGCGAGGGTGCGACCCAGAAGCTTCAGGATGTGATCGTGGCGGGCAAGTCGGAGGGGATGCAGTTCATGGACGACGCCATCTGGGAGAAGATGCTCGACGGCACCATCACCCCGCACGAGGCCTACATGAAGGCGATCGACAAGAACCGCTTCAAGGGGGCCCTCCCGCCCGAGGAGGCCGATCTCGCCAACGCCTCGGGAGGCTAGTCCTTGTGAACTCCTCCGGGAAAACGTCGTCCGGGAGGATCCTGCTGATCGACGTCAGCAACTCCTTCACCAAGATCGCCCACTCGCGGAACGGGAAGATCGGAAGCGTCCGCCGCATCCCGACCCGGGATCTGAAGCCCTCCGATCTGACAACGCTGAAAGCCGATCGCGCCGTGATCGCCTCGGTCGTCCCCGAGGTGAGCCGCATGATCGCGGCCTCACTCCCCTGCCCTCCTATTTGGGTCGATCACCGCGTACCGGGAGGTGTCTCCATCAACTATCCGAAGCCCTCCTCCATCGGCGCCGACCGCCTCGCCAATGCGGCGGCCGCCGTGAGTCTGGGAAAGCTTCCGGCCATCGTGGTCGACTTTGGGACGGCCGTGACTTTCGACGTGATCGATGGAAAGGGATGCTACCGGGGAGGAGTCATCGCCCCGGGTCTGCCGACCGCTGCGAGCGCCCTGCACGAGCGCACGGCGCTCCTTCCGTTGACCAAGATCACCTCGATCAAAAGCTCCGTGGGAAAAAGCACCGGCGAGGCGATCCGGATCGGCCTTCTGCTTGGTGCGGTGGGACTGGTGAGGGAGACGGTGGCGCGCCTCACCGAAGAGGTCTTCCGCGGCAAGAAACCCCTCGTGATCGCCACCGGGGGGGACGCCGAACTCGTCGCCCGCCTCGCCGCCAGGAGTGGTGGCAAGAAGGTGATCCCGCTCATCGACAAGGTCGACCCCCTCCTCACCCTGCGCGGCCTTCAGGTCATCGCGGAGAGGAACTCCTGATGCGGTTTTCGCGCAAAGTCGCGGAGAAGGGACGGCAGCCCCTGATCCCCGTTGCCCCATACCCGGAAAAAGCATCGGCATGACTTGATGTCACACCAAAACCGGCTTACCTTTCCCTAAGGATGACGGTTCTGGAATCCATTGTTCGCGATCTGCACGAGTTGCCTCCCCCGAAATTGGTGGAAGTTGCAACTTTTGTCCATGGACTGACCCCCAAGTCCCGAAATCGCCGTCGCGAGGCATTGATGGCGACGGCGGGATGTCTCTCGGGCGCGGAGGGGCAGGCTTTTGAGGCTTTTGTGCGCGAGGAAGCGGATCGAATCGATGCGGATGTCAGCTAAGGGCGTTTTGCTTGATACCAGTGTCGTCATTCGACACCTCCGCGACCGCAATGCGATCGTTGCCAAGCTTCTGGAGTATGAGGAAATCTGCCTGCCTTATGTTGCTCTCGCAGAACTCTATGCAGGCGCCTATCGATCCTCCCGTCCGGAATGGCATCTGGACCAGATCTCTCGATTTCAAGAAGCGGTTGATCTGATCCTGCCCGACGACGCCACCACTGAAATCTACGGCCGGATTTCAGCACAACTCGTGCAGGCAGGCCCCCGATCCCTCAAAACGACATCTGGATTGCCGCCGTCGCCCTGCAAACAGGGTTGCCGTTGGCCACCGCGGACAGGCACTTTGAGTTGGTCCCCGGGTTGCCCATCCTGATTTGGTAAATCATGACCGGGGAGTTGGTTTCAACCTTGCAAGAGGAATGCCGCCTTGATGCGGATGCCTCTCCATCTTCCCCTTTGGCTGGCCCAGCCGTTGCTCCGCAGCCGTTACGGCAGGTCTCTAGTTTCAGACTTCCCCTTTCCCTTTCCCACCCGACCCTTGCCGGTGGGAATAGGGAGCCGTAGATTAACCGGATGTCCAAGACGCCGTTCGTCCATCTCCATGTCCACAGCGAGTACTCGCTGCTGGACGGGGCGATCCGGATGGATCAACTCGTCGGCAAGGCGGCGGAGTTCGGGATGCCGGCCATCGCCCTGACCGACCATGGGAACCTCTTCGGGACGGTCGAGTTTTATCAGGCGGCGGAGAAGGCAAAGGTGAAGCCGATCATCGGGTGCGAGATCTATGTCGCCCCCGGCTCGATGCACGAGAAAAAGACGGCTAACGGCGGCAAGGATGTCGCCTTCCATATGACCCTGCTTGCCTCCGACGACGAGGGGTACCGGAATCTGGTGAAACTCAGTACGGCGGCCCATCTCGACGGCTTCTACTACAAGCCGCGCGTCGACCGGGAACTCCTCGCGCGCCACAGCAAGGGGCTGATCGCCCTGAGCGGCTGTCTCAAGGGGGAGGTCAACATGGCCCTCTCCGCGGGACAGCCCGAGAAGGCCCTTGAGAATGCCGCCGCCTACCGCGATCTCTTCGGCAAGGAGAACTTCTTCATCGAACTGGCCGACCACGGAATCGACCAGCAGAGGCGCAACCGCGGAGGCCTGATCCGGATCGCCGATGACCTCGGACTGGGACTGGTGGCGACCAACGATGTCCACTTCCTGGAACGCGCCCACCACGAGGCGCACGACGTGATGATCTGCATCGGGACGGGTGCCATGATCCATGACGAGAAGCGGATGCGCTATGTCCCGGAGCTTTACATGAAGAGCGGCGAGGAGATGGCCGCTCTCTTCGCCGACCGTCCCGAGGCAATCTCCAACACCCTCGCGATCGCCGAACGCTGCAATGCGAAGCTGGAGTTCGGGCAATCGAAGTACCCCGACTACCTCCCTCCCGAGGGAAAGACCCGCGAGGGCTATCTCCGCGAGCTCTGCGAGGAGGGTCTCTACCGCCGCTACGGCGCTCGGGCGATGGAGGATCCCGTGATCAAGGAGCGCTTCGAGTTCGAGCTCTCGGTCCTCTACAAGACGGGCTTCACCAGCTACTTCCTGATCGTCTGGGACTTCATCCACTGGGCGAAGAGCCGCGGCATTCCCGTAGGCCCCGGCCGCGGTTCGGCGGCGGGCTCGCTCGTCGCCTATGTGCTCGGGATCACCGACCTCGACCCGCTCCGCTACGGACTGCTCTTCGAGCGCTTCCTCAATCCCGACCGCATCAGCCCTCCTGATATCGACGTCGACTTCTGCCAGAATCGGCGGGGCGAGGTGATCGAGTATGTCCGCGAGAAATACGGCAAGATGGCGGTCTCGCAGATCATCACTTTCGGCACACTCGGCGCGAAGAGCGTCGTGCGCGATGTCGGACGCGTCCTTGGCTGGAGCTATGGCGACGCCGACCGCATCGCCAAGATGATCCCGAACGAACTCGACATCACCCTCACCTCCCGCACCAAGAAGGGAGAGGTGAAGCAGGGTGCCATTGACAAGAATCCCGAGCTGAAGAAGGCCGTCGAGGAGGAGCAGTCGACGGCCCAACTCTGGGGCTACGCCACGATCCTCGAGGGCCTCTCCCGCAACAGCGGCGTCCATGCCGCGGGCGTGGTGATCGCCGACCGCGATCTCTCCGAGTACATCCCCCTCACCCGCGCGAACGACGGCAACATCGTCAGCCAGTACTCGATGGCGCCGCTGACCGACCTGGGACTCCTCAAGATGGACTTCCTGGGACTCAAGACCCTCACCGTCATCGACGACGCCGTGAAACTGATCAGGCGCCGCATTCCCGACTTCGACATCTCAAAGATCCCGATGGATGACAAGGTGACCTTCGACCTTCTGAACCGCGGCGAGTCGATCGGTGTCTTCCAACTCGAGTCCGGCGGCATGACCGCGACCGCCAAGCGCTTCCAGATCGAGCACTTCACCGACATCATCGCCCTGATCGCGCTCTATCGTCCGGGCCCGATGCAGTTCATCGACGACTACGTGGAGCGCAAGAGGGGCAAGAAGAAGATCGAGTACGCCCACCCGCTCCTCGAGAAGATCTGCTCGGAGACCTACGGCATCATCGTCTACCAGGAGCAGGTGCAGCAGGCCGCGAGCGCCCTTGCCGGCTACACCCTCGGCCAGGCGGATCTCCTCCGCCGCGCCATGGGTAAGAAGGATACCGAGAAAATGGCGAAGGAACGCGAGGTCTTCGTCGAGGGCTGTGCCAAGGTCAACCAGATCCCGGCGAAGCAGGCGAATGCGATCTTCGACTTCTTGGAAAAGTTCGCGCAGTACGGCTTCAACAAGAGCCACAGCGCCGCCTACGGCCTGCTCTCATACCAGACCGGCTACCTGAAGGCAAACCACCCGGTGGAGTTCATGGCGGGACTGCTCGGCAACGAGATTAACAACACCGACAAGATCGCGGTCTTCGTCAGCGAGTGCGCGCGCATGGGGATCACGATCCTCCCGCCTGATGTCAACCGGAGTGCCCTCACCTTCCTCCCCGAGGAGCTTCCCGGAGGACGCGCCATCCGCTTCGGACTGGCCGCGATCAAGAATGTCGGCGAGGCCGCCATGGCCACGGCCATCGCGGACAGGGAAGCCAACGGCTCCTTCAAATCGCTGGAGGATTTCTGCTCGCGGCTCGACTCCAAGACGGTGAACAAGAAGATCCTCGAGAGCCTCGTGAAGGCGGGGGCCTTCGACTGGGACGGACGTCACCGCGCGGCCCTGGATGCCGCGATCGAGCCCGCCATCGGCGCCGCCGCCTCCGTGCAGAAGGATCGTGCCAGCGGGCAGGTCTCGCTCTTCGATTCCTTCGCCGACCTCACCCCCGCTCCCGCCGCCAAGTCGGGCGATGAGGAATCGAAAATCGAACGCTGGACGCGCGCCGAGCAACTCGCCCACGAGAAGGAACTGCTCGGCTTCTATGTCACCGGCCACCCCCTCGACGATTACCGGGGAAGCCTCGAGGCCGGATCCTATGGATCGGTGGCCGAGGCTCTCGCGATGACCGAGGCGGGGAGCATCAGGTTGGCGGGACTCCTGGCCACCGTGGAGAAGCGCTTCTCCAAAAAGAACGGAAGCCCCTTTGGCATCCTGACGCTGGAGGATGACTCGGGATCGCTCGAACTCATGGCCTGGGACGAATCCTTCACCAAGCACGAGGAACTCCTCAAGGCCGGCACCGTCCTCTCCTGCAACGCGCGCATCACCCCGCGCGACGGAAGCGTCAGGGCGATGGGGAGCGACTTCAAGGCCCTCACCCCCAAGCCTTCCAAAAAACCGCTCCGCCTCCGCATGGATCGTGCCTCCCTGAAAGACTCGGATCTCCCGAAGATCGTCGAGGCGATCAAGAAGCATCCCGGAAAGCGCGCTCTCATCCTTGAGATCGTCACCCCCTCGGGGTCTGCCTTCCCCCTCCAACTCGGAGAAGACTTCACCTTCGGCGACGAGCAGAAGCTACGCGCATCCCTCGAGCCCTGGCTCAAAAGGGGCTAGGTCGTTTGAGCCATAGTGGTGTTGGCATAACTCTGCCCTCAATAGGGGCTAAGAGAGCTGACTTCCTGGGATTGGAAGTTTGGATGTCGCGCAAGGCGCGTGAGGGAGGGCGTAGTAAACCTACGCCGACCGAGCGGCAACACAGCGCGGCGACAAAATCCCGATCCTTAAAACCTGTTCTGACTCGACTTTAGTGGCTTATTTAAGGAAGGTTTGCCGGTGACTGAAAGAGTTGTCGTGCGATCCAAGTTCTTCTTCGAGGGGGAGAAGAAATTTTTCGTCAACGGAGTGACCTACGCCCCCTTCGCGCCTGATGCCGAAGGGTACCAGTTCGGATCGAAGGAGCAGGTCGCCAAGGATCTCGCGGCCATTCGCGCAACCGGCGCCAATTTGGTCCGCATCTACACGACCCCTCCCCGCTGGTTCCTCGACCTCTGTCTGGAAAACGGGATCCGCGTCCTCTTCAGCATCGCCTGGATGGAGCATGTGGAGTTCCTGAACGACCCCAAGGTCCGTGCCTCGGTCGAGAAGGCGGTGATCGATGCGGTGCGCGAGCACAAGGGTCACCATGCGATCTTCGGCTATCTCCTTGGTAACGAGATCCCCTCCTCGATGGTCCGCTGGCTGGGCGCCAAGCGTGTCACGGAGTTCGTCGAGCATCTGGTCAACATCGCCCGCCGCGAGGATCCCCGCGCGCTCTACTCCTACGCGAGCTATCCCCCGACCGAGTATCTCCTGCCGCAGAACGTCGACTTCCTGACCTTCAATGTCTACCTGCACCGCCGCGAGGACTTCGAGCGCTACCTGGCCCGTCTCCAGAACCTCGCCGAGGACAAGCCTCTCATCATGGGCGAGTTTGGCATGGACACGATCCGTCACACCGAGGAGGAGCAGGCCGAGATGATCGGCTGGCACCTCGATGCGGTGGTTCGCGGTGGTCTCGCCGGAACGATCCTCTACGCCTGGACCGACGAGTGGCACCGCGGCGGCATGGACATCCTCGACTGGGCCTTCGGCCTGGTGAAGCGTGACCGCACCCCGAAGAAGGCACTGGAGACCGTGCGGGGATTCTACGGCAAGACCGGCTCGATCACCGACGGAGCGCCACTCCAGAGGGTCCCTAAGGTCTCTGTCATCGTCTGCAGTTACAACGGCGGCCAGACGCTGGAGGCCTGCCTCCGCTCCCTCAAGAAGGTCAACTACCCCGACTACGAGGTGGTGCTTGTCGACGACGGATCGACCGACAACACGAAGGAGATCGTTTCCCACCACCCGTGGATCCGGCCTATCCACCAGCCGAACATGGGCCTCAGCGTTGCCCGCAATGTCGGAGCCGCCCATGCCACCGGCGAGATTCTCGCCTACACCGACAGCGACTGCATGGCCGATCCCGACTGGCTCTACTATCTGGTCGGCACCCTCCTCTCGGGCGACTACGCGGGCGTCGGCGGCCCGAACATCTCGCCCCCCGCGCAGAACTGGCAGCAGGCCTGCGTGGCCGCCGCTCCCGGCGGACCGAGCCACGTGCTGCTCACCGACGTGGTGGCCGAGCACATCCCCGGATGTAACATGGCCTTCCACCGCTGGGCCTTTGACAAGATCGGCGGCTTCGACCCCGAGTACCGCAAGGCGGGCGATGATGTCGACTTCTGCTGGCGTCTCCAGCAGGAGGGAGAGGTCATCGCTTTCAGCCCCTCCGCGATCGTCTGGCAATACCGCCGCTTCACTCTCAAGGCCTTCCGCAAACAGCAGGAGGGATACGGCGAGGCGGAGTCGCTCCTGCGCTTCAAGCATCTCGTTTTCTTCGGCCCGACCGGCACTGCCAAGTGGAAGGGTCAGGTCTACGGGGCACCCCGCTTCACCTGGCTGATCAACCAGCCGGTGATCTATCACGGCGTCTTCGGCGAGGGTCTCTTCCAGTGCATCTACCCGACGCCGCAGTCGGAGCTTGCCGCTTACCTCAGCAGCATCGAGTGGGTGACGCTCACCGCGTTCCTCTTCCTGCTCTCGATCCCTTTCCCCGCGCTCCAGATCGTGGCCTACCTGATGTTCGGAGGGACCTTCCTGGTCGCCCTCTCCTACATGATCCACGCGAAGCTCGAGCCGCGATTCGACACGATCCGGGCCCGCCTGCTGGTCGCCTTCCTCGCCCTCTCCCAGCCGCTCGTGCGCGGATGGGCGCGCTACTTCACGTGGCTGAAGTTCAAGCGCACCCCCGAGTCGGTCATCGCGACCAAGGAGAAGGACTTCACCCCGGCGAATGTGCGCGGCTCCTCGAAGCTGGTCTTCTGGAACGAAGAGGGCAAAGGGCGCGAGCTGCTTCTGACTTCGGTCATCGAGTCCCTTGAGAAGGAGGGATGGAGCTACTCCACCGACACCGGCTGGAAGCCGTGGGACGTCCAGATCTACGGAAGCTTCTGGTGGGGTGTCACCATGCGGAGCGTGACCGAATACCATGGCGGGCCGAAGTGCCTGACCCGCGTTGGTCTTGCCACACGGATGGTGGCCACGACTTTCCTCGTGAACTTCCTGATGATCAGTTTCCTGATCTACTGGGCCGCCACCGGTCACGGGATGCTCTGGCCGGCGCTGGTCTATGCCGGTATCATGGCCTCGATCTGGTGGCGTGGCTTCCGCCTGAAGCGCCGTGCCGCGCAGTTGGTGGAGGCCGCTGGACAAAGGATCGGCCTCAAGCGCGTCGACCCCCGCAAGGGAACCGAACCTGACAAGAAGGCAGGGGACTCCGCCGAGAAGGAAGCCGAGGGAACGGGCAGCACCCAGGTCTCTCCCCAGCCTTCGGAAGTCTCCCCTCAGGGATAGAGGATAAAAGATTCCCCTCGAGGGGCGGGCATCGAGAGGTCAGGGCTTGGGATCAGGGGTGAATTTCCTGATACAGACCCTTTTTCATTTTTCATTTTTCCTTCATCCTTTCCCCCTATGCCCAGCGTCTTCATCAAGACCTACGGTTGCCAGATGAACGAGCGCGACTCCGAGCAGGTGGCGCGCGATCTGCAGGACCGTGGTCACCGTCTCGTCGACAACGAGCGTGATGCCGACGTGATCCTGCTCAACACATGCAGTGTCCGCGACATGGCGGAGCAGAAAGCCATCGGCAAGATGGGGATGCTCCGCAAGCTCCGCAGGGAGAAGCCGAAGCTCGTCCTGGGCTACATGGGGTGCATGGCTCAGCGTCTCGGCTCGGATCTCGCAAGCCGCTCCCCCCATGTCGATCTCGTGGTCGGCACGCAGAAATTCCACCGGGTGGCGGACCACGTGGAGGAGGCCCTTCGCAGGAGGGAGGAGTCCTTTGCCCAGGAGGATGCGACGGAACTGGGCACCGCCATCAACCCCAACGCTCCTATCGTCGATATTGCTCCCGAAGAGGGATCGCAGAACACGATCCGTGAGCATCTCCCCACGGAGAAGAAAGCCGCCACCGCCTTCATCTCGATCATGCAGGGGTGCAACATGCACTGCACCTTCTGCATCGTCCCGACGACCCGCGGTCCCGAGCGCGGACGCCCGATCTCCGAGATCGTGGAGGAGGCCCGCACGCTGGTGGGTCGGGGCATCAAGGAGGTCACCCTCCTCGGCCAGATCGTCAATCTCTACGGACGGCATGAATTTCCGAACGTCGGGGGCAAAAGTCCGTTTGTGCAACTTCTGGAAGCCCTGCACGGCGTCGAAGGCCTTGATCGGATA
>Ga0114964_10001365_pt1 | contig 17808 bp, 16 predicted proteins | sample C_131016_MF_Meta_FD_92638 | JGI IMG/M metagenome (GOLD analysis project Ga0114964, IMG submission 92638) | Freshwater microbial communities from Lake Croche, Canada to study carbon cycling - C_131016_MF_MetaG | ecosystem: Environmental > Aquatic > Freshwater > Lake | place: Lake Croche, Canada... | reverse complement strand
GGTCAACCGCAGCAGGCACAGCTGACCGATCTTCATCCCGGGCCACAGCGTGATGGGCAGGTTGGCGACGTTGGACAGCTCAAGGGTGATGTGCCCGGAGAAGCCCGGGTCGATGAAGCCCGCGGTGGAGTGGGTGAGCAGGCCCAGCCGGCCGAGCGAGGACTTGCCTTCCAGGCGGCCAGCCAAGTCGTCGGGCAGTGTGCAGCACTCAAGGGTGGAGCCGAGCACGAACTCTCCGGGGTGCAGCACAAAGGGCTCGCCCTCGACCGGTTGCACCATGCTGGTGAGCTCGTCCTGCTGCTGCGCCGGATCAATGTGGGTGTAGCGGGTGTTGTTGAACACACGGAACAGGTTGTCCAGGCGGACATCCACACTCGACGGCTGCACCAGAGTGTCGTCGAACGGGTCGATGCCGAGGCGCCCAGCGGCGATCTCGGCGCGGATGTCACGATCAGAGAGCAGCACGCATGCGAGCGTATAGCCCCGGAAGGCTCCGCCGGCCGATGGATGCGGGTTGCTATCCTCTAGCCACACATGCCGATGTAGTTCAATGGCAGAACATCAGCTTCCCAAGCTGAATACGCGGGTTCGATTCCCGTCATCGGCTCCATATTCAGGTGGGGTCTCGATGCAGTCGGTCGTCTAACCAGCGTGCGACTTCGACGACACCCGGGATGCGGACCATACCGAAATGGTTGAGCTCGAGCACCGTGCGGTTGATCTCGGCTATGGGGGTGCCAAAAACCGTTGATGCTGATCGGTGCTGGTTTGCCATCCGTCGAGACTGGATCCACGACACTGTGGTGCGCGGCAGACGGATTGAATCATCCAGATATGACTGTTGGAGTAGACGAGACACGGCGGTGATCTCCTCGTCTAGTTGCCGGGCGGCAGACGAGCCGGGGACGAAGAACAACTCCCGACCGCTGGTGAACGGAGTTCCCGGATTCCACCGTTCCCTGCTGGAATCCAGTGGATCCGCATCCAGGAGGATCAGTTCGGCCACCGGCACGTCGTTATCAGCGAGCCAGCAGGCGAGATCCGCTGCAATCATGGCACCGAACGAATACCCGGCGACCATGATCTTGCGGCCCGAAAGAGCTTGCGGCGCAAGGGCTGCCATAGCCGCAGATCGAACTCGACCTCGCATCTCACTAGCCGGGCCGTCGCGCAAATCCATCAGACTCAACGCCGACACATCGCAAGGGCCGGCCAACGCATCGGCAAGAGCGGTGAAGATCCAGGCATGACCGCCGATGCCGGGAACCATCAAACACACCGGGCCCGAGCCGTCCTCACGAAGGCGCACGACCGGTTCGCGGTGCCCGACAACACCGGGTTGCAAGTCTGCCACCACTGCGGCGATGGTCGGGCGAGATGCCAACCGGTCCATCGACATACTCACGCCGAACTGGGTGCGCAGTATCCGGGAGAACTCGGTCGCCGACAGCGAATCACCACCCAGATCGGTGAACCGATCCCGACGACCGGGCCGGTCGATATTCAGCACGACCTGCCACGCGTCAGCCACCCAATTCTCGACAGCACCGACAGGTGGACCGCCTAAACCTTGCGGCGCGACGCCGCGGGCCCGACGGTGATCCACGGGAATATCGATGGTCCGTAAGGACGTCTTGAGGACCTTGCCACTGGCGTTGCGGGGCAGAGCGGCGACGAACACCACCGACCGTGGGATCTTGAAATTCGCCAAACGCTCCCGGAGGTGAGCGATCACCGTCTGCTCGTCCAGTTGTGCATCGGGGCGGGTGACGATGAATGCCCTGCCGACCTCGCCGAGTCGGTCGTCGGGCACGCCGATCACCGCGGCGTCGGTGACTCCGTCTAAGAGGGTGAGCGCCTGTTCGATCTCGGCGGGGTAGACGTTGACGCCACCGCAGATGTACATGTCCTTGAGACGGTCGGTGATGCGGAGGTTGCCGGCATCGTCGATGGTTCCGATATCACCGGTGCGCAGCCAGCCGTTGGCGTCGATCGCCTCTGCTGTGGCCTGCGGGTCGTCGAGGTAGCTCAGCATCACGTTCGGACCACGCAGGAGCACCTCGCCAGCCCCGGATTCATCGGGGTTGGAGATACGCATTTCGAAATCAGCGATCGGCCGCCCGCAGGTTGTTGCCACGGTCACCGGGTCGTCGCCGAGTCGGCAGGCCGTCCCGAAACCGGCGGCTTCGGTGAGGCCGTAACCGGTCACGACGGCGTCAAGGTTCAGTTCGCTCTGAATCCGCTCGACCAGTGCTACCGCCAACGTGGTGGCGCCGGTTTCCGCGATCCGCAGGGAACTGAGGTCGTAATCGGGTCGGGCGGGGTGATCAAGCAACATCTGGAAGATTGTGGGCGGCCCGGGCAGCACCGTGATGCGGTGCTCGGCGATCGCCCGCATCATCTGCTCGGGGTCGAAAGTCCGCTGCGGAACCAGCACTGCCCCCGTCTGCAGGCTGGCCAGGATGCCGTCCTTGTATCCGTAGTTGTGAAAGAAGGGCGTGACACACAGGTACCGGTCTGAACTACTCATACCGCGACAATCCGCCTGAGCCAACGAGGCCGACAAGGACTGCCGGTGCGCACACACCACTCCCTTGCTGCGCCCGGTGGTTCCCGACGTAAACATGATGTCGGCCACGTCGTCGGGGCAAACCTCGGCGGCGCGGACGTCGACGTCCGAAAGCGGTGCCCGCGGTCCGGCCAGGAATTCGTCCCACGAGTTGTCATCAGCTTCGATGGGAACACGCACGATGTGTCGCAGTGCCGGCAGCGCAGTGCGGTCGAGTTCCGCGACTTTATCTACGCCCGGCACTGCGCCCATCGCGATCAGCAGTGGCGCGTCGACCCGCGCCAGGATGTCGGTGGCTTCACCGGCGGTATAGCCGGTGTTCACCGGCACCACTACCGCCCCGGCGTAGTGGACTGCCAGGCAGGAGACCACCCAGTGCCAGGTGTTCGGCGACCAGATCGCCACCCGATCGCCAGGCTCGACGCCCAGCCCGACGATCGCGGCGGCGGTGCTCCGAACCTCCGCCCGCAACTGACCAAAGGTGAAGGAGTGGCCGTCGTCGATCAGCGCGAGGTGATCGACGAGATCACGGGCCATCCGGTCCAGGACCAACGGCGTTGTCTGAGGGCTGTTCATGTCACCGTCCGCCCGCGGCACACAGTTCGAGGTTGGTCGCGATCCGTCTCCGGTCAGCATCGGGAACGTCAGGTACGGCCAGCAGTCGTTGATACAGCATCATCGCCTCATCGCGCTTGCCGATCCAGGATGCGCAGACCGCCTGCTCGTCGAGTGCCCGCCACACGTATATGGCTTCCCTGACGAACAACTCGTCGCCCCGGGGCAGGGGGATCTCGGCGGCCTGCTTGGCGAACTGGTACCCGAGGTGATAACGCTGCGTTGTCCGATAGTGAAAGGCGAGGGCATAGAGGGCCTCCGCGCGGATTGGTCGGAACTCCCATGCTCGCAAATAGGCTTCCTGTATCTCCGGCCACGGTTCGCCCAGCCGCTCCATGCACTCGGCGTGGCGCAACTTCGCGATGTACACCTCCTCAGCCCAGCCGCCCATTCCCGCTCGCCGTGCGTACCAATCCCCAGCCTGGGCGAAATCGCCCATGTCGAAGTAGCTTTGGGCGAGATAGAAAACCGAGCGGCTATCGGCGGGATTTCGTATGACCGCAGCCAGTAACAGATCCGCATCCCGAGCGTATTTCTGCGGATCCAGGCTTCGGCCGCCGAGCCGGCGTGAGTTGACGTGGTAATCACCCTCGAGGCGCTGCTCGGCGAACGGTTGGTCACAGGCCGCGAATTCGTGGACGACGCCCTCAAAGCGCCAAGGCACCCCTGCGCGGAACAACTGCCGACGCCAGTAGCTGGAGGCCGTGCCATGTCCGTAGCGCAGCCGGTAAACATCCGCGGCAAGCCCGCTGAAGTCGGGGGTGCCCACGACTACGTCGTCGGCATCGATCACCCAGATGTAATCGCCGTGCCCCTGGGCGAGCGCCAACGCCTCAGATCTGTTGTGTCCAAAGTCGCGCCATGGCCGTTCATGTACCTCGCCCGGGATGCCCAAGGCGGCCATGTGGGTGCGAATTACGTCCTGGGTGCCGTCCACCGAGCCGGTGTCCACGATCACCCAGAATGAGATATACGGCGCGACCGCGTCGAGCACCTCGTGGACGATATGCGCTTCGTTGCGGACGATCATGTTCAAGCAGATAGCCGGGCCGGTCATAAACTCCAACTCATCCGACGTGGGGTATCTCGTCGTCAACGGCACTACCCCGGACGGACAGCGGTATCGAAACGGAGGTGTCATCACAGGCCACGACAAGCACGTATCGTCCGTCGATTTCCACGGGTATCCACAGCGGCCAGTACGCGAACCCGATCTCGCTGGACAGTGATACCGCGGGGACTTCAACCTCCAACACCTGTGAGTCTCCCGATGGATCGATCAATTGAATGCTGATCTTTGGCGCGGAGTCGGAGGGGTCGGCCAGGGTGAGCACGACCAGGGTCACGCTCGCGACACGGTTAGGGCCTACCTGTGCGGAAGAGAGCACGCCTCCCCGGACGTTGAGTTTGCCGTCAACTGTCGTTGCGTCATCAGCGAGGAATGCCCCAGTGATTTTCACTCAGACAACGGTACAAGAGCAGCGCACACTGACCTCGTAGTGCTAGCGACCAGTCAGCTGATCAATCAGGTTGTAGCCCGCCGGATCATCGGGCAGCACCGGGGCGAAACCCTCCAGGAAGATGATCGCGATGACGTTCGCGGCGATGACAGCGATGAAGAGCCAGATGACCGCCGTAGAGAGTTTGTGAAGCGCGCTGCCCGCGGCGGGAGCGTGCGGAATACCGCGTGGCATCAGCATCAACATCACGCCGACGTAGATCATCACCACGGCGAAGGTGATGAAGGCCCATGTGTAGAGGTGGATCCCGAGAACCGGATCGCCGTAGCCCTCGTCACCGGGCTTGATATGCAGAAGGATCTGGCGCACTGATACCGAGGCCCCCGCCAGCACACCGATGAGGCCCATGCCCAGACCCTGGGCATATCGCGCCGTGGTGAGCTCGCCGCGCCTGGCCGCCATGATGACGAACAGCGCTCCGAGTGAGGACAGGAACATGCCGTATCTCTGCAACATGCACAGCGGGCAGGGGAACTCGCCCATGGCGAATTGGATGTAGAACGCGCTGAGCACGACACCGCAGTAGGCCAGTACCCAGGCGTGCAGTCCCCAGTAGGTGACCCAACCCCAGATACCGCCTCGGGTCGTCGTCACGTCATCAGCGGCGCGCGAGGAGGCCGCAACCACGTCGGCCATCAGAAGCTCAGATCCAGCACCGAGGTGACGTGGAAACGGAAAAGCCCGATCATCGCGACGACGCCGACGACCCACAGTGTGATGATCACTCCGCGATTGGCGCCGCGCCACATCAACAGCGCGATAACCAACAGCAGGATCATGATGAAAATGTCCACGTGCGAACCCTAAGGCGCAGCGGAGATTTTCGGGGTGCCTTTGACGCCTAGTAAATGCGCACCCAGTCGACGAGCATCTCGGCCGGATACTTGCCCGGTCGCGGATCGCGGCCGCCGGAACCGCCGACGGCCAGGTTGAAGACCGGCCTCAACTCATAACCCGGGTCGTTGAACGGCCAATCATCAATGGAGAAGGCCGGCACCTCGAAATAGGGCTCCATGCCGGGTTTGTAATCCCGGAAGAAGAACATGCCGGCTTCGTTCCAGGTCACCCGCCAGGTGTGCCACAGGCTGTCCACTGGGAAGGGTTGGGTGGCGAACGACGTGCCGTCCAACCGCGCGTGCACGGTGGTTCCCGACGGCCAATCCATGTTTCCGTACCACTCGGCGATATCGACCTCGCCACCACGTCCGGGGCTGTCATTCAACAGCCACCAGGCGGGCCAGCATCCCGCAGTGAGACAGTTGAACTTCACCCGCGCCTCGAAGGTGTGGTTGATACCCGCACCGAACGTGCCCACGATCTTGCCGCTGACGTACTTGCCGTCGTCCCCGCGGGTGGCGCGGATTACCAGGTTGCCGTTGCCGTCAAGGAACACGTGCTGGCCGTCGTCGCGGTACTGGCCCATATTCTCCGGACGGTCCCAGAACACCGGATTCTTGATGGACTCGCGAAACTGGGCGATCTGCCACAGGGCCGGGTTGGGTGGCGCTCCTGCCGGACCGTTGAATTCATCGCCGAGGAACTCAGGCACCGCAGCTGCGGGCGCAGGCGGGGCATCGGGGGCCGGGGGCACCGGTCCCGGGGCCTCCGGACCTGCCGGGTCGGCACCGGCCTTCGGCGTGGGGAGAGCGACGGCGGCAAAACTCAGGCCGGCCATCATCATCGCGTTGCGGCGGTCGATCTCGGGCATGGCTAGTTACTTTAAAGGCCGAACGCCGATGTGCCTACATCCGAGACCGTCCACAGTGCCGGTCAGCTATCCGGAAACCAGTCCGTAAACACTCTCTAGCTGGGCAAATGATCAACCGGGCGTCGGTTGGAAAAAGCCTGGCCACCATCCGGGCCTGCCGAACGCAGACAGGGGCCCTACCAGCAGCCACGCCTGTTGTTCCGTTGCAGCGCTAACGCCTTCTGATTAGGGCACAGTATTGACGTAGTCCAGCGTCCCTGTAGTTCGCGTCCCTGAAGTTCAGCACCAGCGTCCAGCACTAGCCGTGACTTGCGGAAACCAAGGAGCACCATGACCACACTGCGCCGCGCGATCACCGTCCTCGGGATCGCCGCGTTAACCGCGTCCAGCGTCACCAGTTGCGGCGGTCCCAAAGGTGGTTCCGGCAATCTGGGGGGCACGGCATCCAAGGGCGGCGAAATGAACGCCACAGTGACGTCGTTCCCGGACTACGTCGACCCGCAACTGTCCTACACCATTGAGGGCTGGGAGGTGTTGTGGAACACCTACATCCCCCTTCTGACCTATCGCCACCAGAAAGGTGCGGCCGGCACCGACGTGGTTCCCGGCTTGGCCAAAGGTATGCCGGAGATCTCGACTGACGGCAAGACCTACAAGCTGACACTGCGGCCGAACATGAAGTACTCCGATGGAACACCGATCAAGGCCACCGACTTCACCTATGCAATCAAACGACTGTTCAAGGCCAACTCCGGCGGATCGGTATTCTACGAGGGCATCGTCGGTGCCAAGGATTTCGCCGAGGACAAGGCCGACACCATCAGCGGTATCGTCGCCGATGACGCCACAGGCGATATCACCATCACACTGGATAAGCCCAACGGCACCTTTACGAATGTGCTGGGGTTGACGTTCGCCGCGCCCGTTGCACCGTCGACGCCACTGGACAAAGAGGCGACGAATAACCCGCCGCCGTCGAGTGGCCCCTTCGTAATTACTAAGGTCGATGCTCCCAATAGCTTGACGATGGAACGTAACCCGCAATTCAAGACGGTCCGGGAAGCCGGCGCCACCGACGTCGTCGACGCCCAGGTCGACAAGATCATCGTCACCCAGAACAAGAACAACTCCGCGCAGGTAACCGGAGTGGAGCAGAACCAGATCGACTACATGCAAAGCCCGCCCGATGCCGACCGGCTCTCCGAGGTGAAAGCAAAGTTCTCCGACCGCTTTCGTCTCGAGAACTCGATCAACACCTACTACTTCTGGATGAACAATAAGACCGCGCCGTTCAACGACGTCCGCGTGCGCCAGGCGATCAACTACGCGATCGACCCCGAGGCGCTCAACCGCGTATTCGGCGGGCGCCTGCACCCCAGCCAGCAGATCCTTCCGCCCGGCATGCCGGGGTACGACGAATTCACACTGTTCCGCGGCCCAGACATGAACAAGGCCAAACAGCTTCTGGCCGAGGCCAATCCGACCGACAAGAACATCACCGTCTGGACCGATGATGAGCCCGACCGCAAGCGAATCGGCGAGTACTACCACGATCTACTCAACGAACTCGGTTTCAACGCCCAACTCAAGGTGATCTCCGGTGATGTGTACTTCACGACTATCGGCAACACCTCGACACCAGATCTCGACACCGGGTTCGCGGACTGGTTCCAGGACTTCCCGCACCCTGATGACTTCTTCCGTCCGTTGCTCAACGGTGAGAACATCCTGCCCACCAACAACAATAACTTCTCCCAGGTTTCCATTGCCGCCAACGACGCAAAGATGGACGAACTGCGCACCGGGCAACTCACCGACGAGGCGCGGAAGCAGTACGCCGAACTAGACAGGTCCTATATGGAGCAGGCGGTGTGGGCGCCGTACGGTAACGAGCAATTCTCCACATTTGTCTCGGACCGGATCGACTTCGGCAAGGTGTACTACCATCTGCTGTTCGCCCACGACTACACCTCGTTCGCCTTGAAGTAACTTGAGCATCGACACCCTTGGTGGGCGAACCCCGTGGCAAATCGCGGGAATTCGGCTGCGGCGTAACCGATTTGCGATTCTGTTCGGTGTGCTCTTCGTCCTGATCGTCATCTTCTGTCTTGCCGCGCCGCTGTGGGCAGACCACGTCGCACACACCGGACCAAACCAGAACCACATCACCGATAAAGTTCTCGTTGGTGGCCGAATGACCGATGTGGTCTCGCCCGACGGAACTCCACTGGGTCCTGGATTGCGCGGCCGGTATCTGCTCGGCGCCGATCAGAACGGCCGCGACGTCATGGTCCGCCTGATGTACGGCGGCAGAACATCGATCTACATCGGCGTGCTCGCCGCGGTGATCACAACACTGCTCGCGGTAACGGTGGGCGTGCTGGCCGGCTATTACCGCGGCTGGGTCGACTCGGTACTGTCCCGCATCCTCGATGTGGTCTGGGCCTTCCCGGTGCTACTGCTCGGAATCGCTCTGGGCACCACACTGTCGCTCGGGGGTCTGCGGATCGGCGGATTGCAGATTGCCGGCGATTCGCTGTGGATTCCGATCCTGATCATCGGCGTGGTCTATGTGCCCTATATGGCCCGGCCGGTGCGCGGCGAAGTACTCGCGCTGCGGGAGAAGGAGTTCGTGGAAGCCGCTGTGTCCCAGGGCAAAGGACCACTTCGAATCATGGTCTCCGAGCTGCTGCCCAACATCATCTCGACCATCATCGTGTTCTCCGCGTTAAACATCGCCAACAACATGCTGCTGGAATCGGCACTGTCATTCCTAGGCGCTGGGGTCCGGCCACCCAACGCCTCCTGGGGCACGATGATCGCCGACGGCTACCAGACCATCTACACCGCACCGCATCTGACCATCGTGCCCGGCCTGATGATCGTGCTGACAGTGCTGTCGCTCAACGTCTTCGGCGATGGTCTGCGGGACGCGCTGGATCCGCGGGCCACCATCCGGACGGGGAGCTAACGGTGCTGCGGTTCGCGGTCAGACGAACGGCTGGAATGATCGCCGTGCTGTTCGCAATCTCGGTGATCGTGTTTCTGATCTTCAACGTCATCCCCAATTCCGATCCGGCTGCGCGTATCGCCGGCAAAAATGCCAACCCGGCGCTGATCGCGCGGGTTCGGGCCGATCTGGGGCTCGACCAGTCGCTCCCGGTCCAGTACCTGACGATGATGAAGCAGATCTTCACCGGTCAGCTGACCTCGTACGCCAGCGATCAGAATGTGTTGCAACACATCATCAGTGGACTGCCGGTCACGCTGTCGCTCTGTATCGGTGCCGCGCTGCTGTGGATGGCGCTGGCGATCTGGTTCGGCTACCTCAGCGCCGTACATCCGGGAAGTTTCACCGACCGGACGCTGACTGTGCTGGCGCTGGTCGGGATTTCGCTACCGGTGTTCTGGTTGGCCGCGATCTTGCTCTATTACTTCAGCTTCACAGTTCCGATATTCCCCACCGGGAGCTATGTGCCTCTGACCAAGGACCCCGCGCAGTGGCTGTATCACCTGATCCTGCCGTGGATCACGCTGGCGGTGCTCTATGTGGGCTTCTACAGCAGGGTGCTGCGGTCGAACATGCTCGACGTGATGAATGAGGATTATGTGCGGACCGCACGGGCCAAGGGCATCAGCGAACGGCAGGTTCGGCTGCGGCATGTGTTGCGGAACTCCATGATTCCAATCGTCACGTTGTTCGGTCTCGACTTCGGTGCCGTGGTGGGCGGCGGCACCATCCTCACCGAGACGGTGTTCAATCTCAACGGCGTGGGCCTCTATGCCGGCCAGGCGATCGGCAAACTCGACCTCCCGCCGCTGATGGCGGTGACGATGTTCGGCGCGTTCTTCATCGTGTTGTTCAACGGCGTCGTCGACATCCTCTACGCATTCCTGGATCCACGGATCCGGCTGGGCGAGGAGGCGCCGGTATGAGCCCGATTCTCAGCGTTTCCGAGCTGCGGGTCGACTTCACCACCGATGGCGGTGTGGTGCACGCCGTCGATCGCGTGTCCTTCGACGTGCAGGCCGGCGAAGTCATCGCCATCGTGGGAGAGTCGGGCTGCGGGAAAAGTGTCACCGCGCAGACGCTGATGGGTCTGACCCGCTCCCGTAACACCACGATCAGCGGCTCGGTGACGTTCGGCGGCCGCGACCTGACCCAACTGCCCGACGACGAGTTGCGTGCCCTGCGTGGCGAACACATCGCGATGATCTTCCAGGATCCGATGACATCACTGAACCCGGTCTACCGGGTGGGCGACCAGATCGCGGAGATGATCCGCGCCCATCGTCAGGTATCGAAGAAGGATGCGGTGGCGCGCGCCGTGGAATTACTACGATCCGTGGGTATTCCCAACCCTGAGCGGAGGGTGCGGGACTATCCGCACGAATTCTCCGGCGGAATGCGCCAGCGGGTGATGATCGCGATGGCGCTGGCTCTGGAACCCGAAGTACTGATCGCCGATGAGCCCACCACCGCACTCGACGTGACGATCCAGGCCCAGATCCTGGGTCTGCTGCGCACGCTCAACCGGGAGAAGAACACCGCCGTGGTGCTGATCACTCACGATCTTGGCGTGGTCGCTGAGATCGCCGACAAGGTGGTGGTGATGTACGCCGGCCAGGTCGTCGAGGAGGCGCCACTGGAGACGCTGTTCTACCAACCCCGGCACCCCTACACCTGGGGCCTGCTCGGTTCGATCCCGCGCCCGGACGAGCCGCGGCCCGAACGGCTGACGCAGATCCCCGGCCATCCCCCGTCATTGCTGGACCCGCCAACCGGCTGCCGATTCGCGGCCCGATGCGCGTTCGTCTTCGACGACTGCGCCCAGCCGCCGCCGTTGAGGTCGAGCTCCGACGCAGGTCATCTGGACCGATGCCGGCTTCCCGACGATGTCGCGGCAGGCAGCCGATGACCGGTGCACCACTGCTGGAGGTCACCGACCTTGTCAAGAATTTCCCGATCAAGTCCGGCGTGCTGATCGACCGGGAGGTGGGTCGGGTGAGTGCCGTCGACGGCGTCAGCCTCACCGTTCGCGAAGGCGAGACCCTGGGTCTGGTGGGTGAATCCGGGTGCGGAAAGTCGACCCTGTGCCGGGCGATTCTCCAGTTGATCGCACCCACATCGGGTTCGGTGCGCTTCGACGGCCAGGAGTTGGTGGGCCGCTCTCCGCGCCAGTTGCGCCCGCTGCGCCGGCAGATGCAGATGATCTTTCAGGATCCGTTCGCCTCGCTGAATCCGCGCAAACGCGTCGGCCAGATCATCGGTGACCCGATGCAGTTACATGGTCTGGCCGACGGCACCGACGTCAAGCGGCGGGTTCAGGAACTGCTGGACCGGGTCGGTCTGCAAGCCGAGCATTACCACCGTTATCCACACGAGTTCTCCGGCGGACAGCGCCAGCGCATCGGCATCGCCAGGGCGCTGGCCCTGCAACCGAGACTCATCATCGCCGACGAACCGGTGTCGGCACTTGACGTCTCGGTGCAGGCCCAGATCATTAACCTGCTCGAGGATCTGCAACGCGAATTTGGGATGGCGTACGTGTTCGTCGCCCACGATCTCGGGGTGGTGCGCCACGTCTCCGACCGCGTCGCGGTGATGTATCTGGGCAAGATCGTGGAGGAATCGGATTCGGCGTCCCTGTACGCGAGTCCGCGCCACCCCTACACGCATGCTCTGCTATCGGCGGTGCCGATTCCGGATCCACGGAAAAACGCTGCGCGGCACAGGATCACACTAGAGGGTGACGTACCGAGCCCGATCAATCCCCCGCCGGGGTGCCGCTTTCATACCCGGTGTGCATCGGCCACCGACATCTGCCGTCGCGACGAGCCGCTGTTGGTGACCGGTGCGGGGCACGCGGTCGCCTGCCACCACCCGCTGTAACTACTCGGACGTCGACTACTCGGACGTCGTGTCGTCCTCGACGGTGCCCAGGGCAGCATCGAGGACACTGATATCGATTCCGTAGGGCAGGAAACGGACGTTGCGATTCGGGTCGGTGTTGAGTTTATTGGCGCGAAGGGCGTCGAGTTCGGTCTGGTAAACCTGCTCGACGTGAGCCTTGCCGTCGCCGTCGGACGTGTAGATCGCCCAGACACCGTCACCGGCCTCGCCCGCGGTCTCGGGTTGCGGACGTGGACGCGGGGTGGGCCGCACGAATTGGTCGAACAGCATTCCGAAACCGGCACCCTGCGGGGAGTTGGTGAAGAGTCGGCCGAAGGCGTCACGCAGACCCTCACCCGCCTCGCGCGCGACCCGGTCGAAGTCCTCGGGATTGAAGCCGAACGGTCCGTTGTTTTCCATACCCAACAGTGTGCGCCGAGTTTGCTGCCGGTGTCGATGGGTTCTGCATAAGCCGCCAGCGAAACGCGCTCCGAACAGCCGACTACAGCACCGTCAGCGGAATCGAACGGCGTGGCTCGAACTCAAATGTGGCGCCCAGGCTGAACTTGGTCACCTGAACCTCGGGGGAATCCTTGGCCGGGGTGTCGGTCCGCTCGAACTCGGCGGTCCAGTCGGTGTCCGAACCCGTGAGGCGAACCAGCAGGTACGGGTCGAGGGCCGTCGCGATGGCCTGCAGTGGATCGGTCGAGGCGGGGGAACACAGCGAGATCCAGGCACCGTCGTCATGTGCCGGAGAGGGATGAACCTGAAGTCTGCCGTCGTCGATCTCCGCGACCACGTAGCCCGCGGGGTTGAACAGCGGATGAAACCGCAGCACCTCGGTCAGGCCGTCAACGTCCGCAGGCAGCTTCAGAGCCCGCCGGATCCGTTCGGCGGCCACCCCCGCGATGCCCGTGAGTTGCTTGGTGCAGATCGAGGTGGCCAGCTCGGCGTTGTCGCCCGCCCGCGCGCGCACGGCGATGCCGAAGGACAGATTGAGCAGGTGCATCTGCAGGCACACCTCGTCGGCGATCCGGATCAGAGCCGACTGCGAGAACGCGGCGAAATCAATGTCGGACAACAACGGTCCGCAATAGTCGGCGTTTCCATCGTCATCGGGATCGATCGGGCCCAGTTCCCACGTGGCGGCTTCGGTGCCCGCGACGATGTCCAGTGCCGGGATGCTTTGGGCCTCCGGATGGGACTCGTCGATGGTGACCGTCCACGCGCAGTGCGGCTTCCGGTCCGACGGCGCGCGCGGAGGCCGATGGATCGGCCGCACCTGCGCTCGCGGGTTGGTGGCCACCGCGGTGGCATCGAAGGTGGGGTCCTCGATGTCGTGACACATTCCCTGGACGTAATCCGTGCCCATCGGCTCCACGTCGAGCAGGGCACCGCAGTGGTCCAGGTGAAACTCGCCGTGCCAGCGGTCATGCACGGTGTAGCGGAAATCCATGAACTGCGGCGGCGCACCGATGTCGAACTGCAGACCCTTGAAGATCGTGATGATGTCATCGCCTTCATAACGCAGGGCCTTCTGCATGCGCCGGGTGTAGAGCGGGCTGGCACCGGCCCACTCCTCGATCGCGATCTGCAGCATTTCCGGGCGGCCGAAAGACTGGATACACCAAGCCATTCCGGAGCGGTCGATCAGCTGTCCGATCAGCAGGAGTTCGGGCACCAGGACAGCCAGCTCGGCACGGGTCAACGCCAAAAAACGACTCTGGGATTGCATCACTCGTCAAAACCTAGTCCAGACCGGACTGGTGTGTTGCAATGTCGGGCATGGCTGATGCGGACGCGATTGAGGCAATCAAACAGGTGAAGTACCGGTACCTGCGGGCTCTGGATACCAAGCACTGGGACGACTTCGAAGACACCCTGACCGAGGACATCATCGGCGACTACGGGTCGTCGCTGGGTCAGGAGCACCACTTCACCAATCGCGCGGACCTGGTGGAGTACATGCGCACCTCGATGCCCGCCGGCGTGATCACCGAACACCGGGTGACCCACCCCGAGATCACCGTCCATGGCGATGAGGCCGAGGCCACCTGGTACCTGCAGGACCGCGTGATCGTGCCGGAGTACAACTTCATGCTTTTCGGGGCGGGGTTTTACCACGATCGCTACCGCAAGACACCCGACGGCTGGAAGATCTGTGCGACCGGATACGACCGCACCTACGACGTGTCGCAATCCGTGGAGGGCTTGAACTTCAAGGTGCGGCCGGGCTCAGCAATGGCCTGATCGCAGGCCGGACCGCTTTCCGCTGAACGTGGGGTGAGGCGGCGTCCGCGGAGTTAACCTGGCTGCACTAATCGGTCGGTGAGAAAGCGGCGCGGACGGTCGTCGCAAACCGGGACAGGAGACCCTCGCCGGTGTCCCTGTCGCAGAGTGCGTCGTTGATTTTTCTGGTCGCCGTCCTCGTCCTTGCTATCTGGCGGCGGATGAACATAGGGGTCCTCGCTCTGGCGGCGGCGTTGCCCGTGCTGGCTCTGTCGGGGCTGCCGGCGAAGACGATGTACACCGCATTCCCGGGCGAGATCTTCGTCCTCATCGCGGGAGTGTCCCTGCTCTTTGCTCATTTGGAACGCAGCGGTTCCCTCGCCTGGTTCGTCGAGCGGGTGTACCGCGGCGTCGGTGACCGACACGCGCTGTTGCCGTGGGCCGGTTTCCTGATGGCCGGTGCGCTGTCGACGGCGGGCGCGTTCTCCACCGCCGTGATCGCCTTCCTGGTGCCGATGGTCGCGCACGTCAGCCTCCGGTACCGGGGAACCTTCCTCATGTCAGAGCTTGCCGTCGTTATCGCAGCCAACTGTGCCGGTCTGTCGCCGTTGAACCCGACCGGCGCCGTCATCCGGGCAGCCGCCACCAAGCTCGGCGTGACCTACCCCGGCTGGGGCCTGTGGGCCGTGTCGATCGGCGTCGCCGCCGCAGTGGTCGCGGCGCTGCAGGTACTCGAGGCGCTCGCGCGGCGTCGGGGCCGCAATTACGAAGTGGCGCCTGCCGCTGCCGCGGCACACGAGGACGAGTCGCACCCCAACGTCGCGTACATGGTGTGCTCCGCGGTCGCCGTGCTCGCCTTCCTGCTGTTGGTGGTGGTGGCCAAGACCGATGTCGGGGTGACTGCGATGTGTATGGCTGTACTGCAGCAGATCGCCTTTCGTCCCGATGAGCGCGCGTTGCTCGCGCGGATTCCATGGAACTCCATCCTGCTGCTCTGCGGCCTGCTGACCTATCTTGGCTTGATCCAGGCGATCGGAACGATGGATGCGATCGCCCACATCTTGGGCCACTTTGGCACCGGCGCCGTGCTGATCCTGCTGCTCGCCTATCTGACTGCCCTGCTGTGCAACATCGAGAGCTCGACCCTCGGAGTACTCGGGCTGATGACGCCTATCGCGTTCGGCGCGTTCGGTCACACCGGAATCGTGTTCTGGGTCGCTGCCGCGATGTGCGTGCCCGCGGCGCTGATGGTGATGAACCCGATCCACGTAGCGGGCACCCTCATCATCGGCAGCAGCGCCGTGGAAAACCAGGACGCTGTGTTTCGCCGGCTCCTGGCTCTCGCGTGCTGCTTGGCATTGATCGTCCCCGGATTGCTCGCACTGATACCGATCGCACTGAGGTGACGGGCTCAGCAGCGGCGCTGCATGTCTCCCGCGCCTCAAGCACGGCCTGGTCTACTGCGCGATCGCGATCACCGCGCCGGGTTGTAACCAGCGGATGATCTTGACCAGGGTGTCGTCATCCAGAGATACGCACCCTGCGGTCGGTCCCCCGTCGGTGGTGTGCACAAAGAAGGCGCCGCCGTTGCCAGGGATGCGTTCCTTGTTCACGCCCATCACGATGGCGTGCGCGTACTGCGGGATGTAGAGGTTCTCGGTGCCACTGGCCGGCGAGGTGTCGAACGTGCAGTCGGCCTTCTTGCAGACCTGCATGGTGTTATAGGTAGCGCCTTCACTGGACCACCAGTAGTCCGGCGTCACCTGGATGTATTTCAATCCGCCGCCGGGGTTGGGCTGGGTGCCGAAGGCGAAGTCCAAGCTGAACACCCCCATCGGCGTGGCCATATTGCCATCGTGAGACTGCGCCACCATCCCGTTGGCGCCGACGTGGGCCGGGATGCCGGTGCCCACGGGTTGCCATCCGGTGGCGCCGCGCTGCCAGACGTCCATCTTGGCGGTGGAGCCACCCGTGCTGACGACGGACAGCACCTGCGTCGCCTCGCCGACGTTGGTGGCGAACCACGGCGGCTGCGCTGCGCCCGGCGGTGCCGATGCAACGGCGAGAAATGCCGCGCTGACGGCGGCACCCAGCGATACCAAGACTCGACGCATGCCCTCATGGTTCAGGGACGCGTAGACGGGGGTCAAGTAAAGGTTCGGCCACAGTCCCCGTCGGCACTGGCAGAACGGGTTTCGTGGTGAATACCGGGCCGTCGGATGCGCCGATACGATCCGGGCCATGCCGGATCTGCCGAGCGGGGAATGGTCTGCATTGCTGGTCGGCCACCAGTGGCCGGGATCGCCGTCGCTGGCCACCCTGCGCGTCGCCGCCACCGACCGAGCCGCACTGGGCGTCGCCTATGACGGCTACGCCGATACCCTGCGATCGGTTCAGACCGGAGCACTGGCCGGCCAGGAGGGACTCACGGCCGAGAGCACACGTCGGTCATTCGGCCTCGGTGAATCCAGAGCGCGCGACATTGCTGCGCGCAACCTTGCCAAGGGGCGGTCCTATGCCGTCGCCGGCGAATGGGTCACCGCCTTGCGATCCGACCTGGCGGCGATCGCCGCCGACGGCAATTCAGAGATTCGCCGAATCCTGGACACGAATAGCCCTGCGCCACAAAAAATCAGCGCAATCGTGCAAACGGTGACCACCGCTCAAGAGCAGGCCAACGCCCGGGCCGCATCGTGTTGCGCCAACCTGCGCGACGCGATTCATACGGTGCTGGCAGCCGGGCACGGCACAGCGTCGGCTCGGGGTCTGGCCCGTCTGCACGGCGTCGATCTTGACCATTCCTTCGGCACGCCGAATGCAGAGCACATCCATACCGAAGTCACCCGGATGATGACCGCGGCGGCAGGAGCATCTGCTCCGGTGATCACCGGCACGTCCCCGGGTACCGATACTGCACTGTCCCCGGAACTGCTTGCGGAGAGTTTCACCACCGGAACATTCGCGGGTGCACCGATATCGGCAGGCGTTGAGGCCCTGACGTCGGGCGCGCTCAGTGCGATCCCGCCACCCACCACCGAACAGTCCGTGGGCCCACCCACTGCGTCGCCGACACAGCCGCCGGACATGCCGCCACCGCACGCGGTTCCTGCCGCACTCGATAGCGGCGTTTCAGCGGAAGCCGTTGCCGCAGAACCGCGCAGTGCCGTCGTCGCGGCGCCACTGCTATCGCCGACACCTGCGACCGCTGCGACCCGTGTGCCTCCAGCCCGACCCATGCCGGGTTACGCGACCGACCTCAGGCCGACGACGAAGG
>Ga0114964_10001364_pt1 | contig 17817 bp, 22 predicted proteins | sample C_131016_MF_Meta_FD_92638 | JGI IMG/M metagenome (GOLD analysis project Ga0114964, IMG submission 92638) | Freshwater microbial communities from Lake Croche, Canada to study carbon cycling - C_131016_MF_MetaG | ecosystem: Environmental > Aquatic > Freshwater > Lake | place: Lake Croche, Canada... | reverse complement strand
TATTGCAACAGCTACCACAACAGGTACGTTTGACCCTACTAAATGGACATTGTTAGGGGCGCAATATGATATGTTTTACGGAACACTTCCAGCACCTTACTTTAGTTTTACATCAAAATACATGCGAAATGATGAGGTGTTTTACAAAGATAAAGTATGGACATGCAAGCAAAATAACGTAATTGGAATAATGCCAACCGATCCTACATTTGGTTTTGCTAATTGGGGCAATGGTGTTGCTTATTCAATACCTGCGGCTACACTACCAACTGATACAACATACTTTACTTTTGGAGACAATAGAAGTCAACAACTTGTTATGTATTGCATCGACATTGTTCTTTACCACATACATTCAAGAATATCACCAAGAAACATTCCTCAACTAAGGATGGATAGATATGAGAGAGCTATTGAGTGGTTAAAAGAAGCAGGAGGGCAAAACACAGCTATCACGGCGGCAATACCCTTGTTAGTACCAAATCAAGGCATGAGAATAAGATGGAGCAGTTATCCACGAAACATTAATACATATTAAAATGGGAATACTTTCAAACATTCAAAACATACTCTTTCCTACATCAATAGACCAAGAAAAAAAAGATTTACAAGTAACATCTCAAAATGTAAGCAACTACATTTTCCCTATGTACTTATCGCGCATAAAGCAAGATATAGGCACATGGCGAGCTGCAATAGTTGAGGCGGAAAGACCAGTTTATTCTTATCCGTATAGAGTAAGAATGCAGCAGTTGTTCCAAGATACTGTTTTAAATGCTCACGTTACGGCATGTATGGAAGTCCGTAAACACATGGTATTGCAAAAGGATTATCATTTGGTTAATAAGGATGGAGTAGTTAATGAGGAGTGGACTAAATGGGCAAAAAAAGAATGGATGATGGACATGATGAGTTATGGCCTTGATGCTATCTTTTACGGTTACCAATTAATTAACTTAATGGAGATTGAAAACAATACTCCTGTAAAATATCAAATTATCAAACGCCATAACATAAGCCCAGACCGTGAGGTAATAAGCAAGATGGTTTATGTGCCAAGAGGTATTGAATTTAATAACCCTGACTATGTATTAATGGATGGTGAAAAACCTTATGATTGGTTATTTTACTTTGATACAACAACGGAGAATGGAGTTAGTAATTGTGGGTATGGCTTACTTTATAAAGTAGCTTATTATGAGATATTTTTACGTAATCTAACTGGTTTTAATGCTAATTATCTTGAGTTATATGGCTCACCAATTAGAGTTGGTAAGACAACTAAAACGCAAGAGACAGAGCGCGAAGAATTTTATCAATCACTTGTTGAGATGGGTAATAGTGGGGCGATATTGATGGACTTGAACGATGAGATTCAACTTGTAGAAACTAAAGGTGGAGGTGGAGGCTCAAACTCATATGATAACTTCGAAAGTAGAATTATGGAATCAATATCTAAAGTGATGTTAGGACATGGTTCGGCAATGAAAGCGGTATCAGGTAAACTTGGAAGCAATGATGATATAAAAGCAGCATTAAAGCGCATTGAGGTATCAGATTGCAAGTATTGGTCAGTTAATTGTAATAAGACTGTACTACCTAAATTGCGTGCGTTAGGCATTCCAATTCCTGAAGATTTATGTTTTGAGTTTAAGAACGATTTAGAAAAGGAAGAATTTAGAATTAAGGAAGATGAAAGCAATAAGATAACTGCCGACATTGCTAAGACAATGAAAGAGGCAGGGCTTCAGATGGATGCAAAATATTTTGAGGAACGCACTGGCATACCAACAACAGAAATTGAAGTTACAACTAACACCACTAATGAAGATGCAGTTGCTAACATTGCGCGATTGAGAAACTTATACAACGAGGCAAACCTTTGAGCGAATTAGATTATAACCCCGAAGATTTATTTAGAGCAGTCTATGCAGGTGCTATAACACCTAATAACTTGCCACCTAAATTATATGCAGCCATAGCCGACATATTAAGTAAAGGCATGAGTGAGGGGTTTGGTTCTGATTTTGAGTTAGGCACACCCGATGAGGCTTTACTAGAATCACTAAGCAATAATGTATATCGATTTAGCGCAGCCAAGACATATCAACAAGTTAAAGATATGAGTGCTGCCATTGTCGATAATAAAGAAATAGTATCATTTAAAGCATTTGAAGCCAAAGCAAAAGACATATTCGACATTTACAATAAGACTTGGCTGAAAACTGAATATGACACAGCAATTGGGCAAGCACAAAATGCAAGAAAGTGGAATGATTTTGAAGCGGACAAAAACATATTTCCAATGCTTGAATATGATGCAGTAATGGATGCTAATACAAGCGACATTTGCCGACCATTAGATGGCATAGTGCTACCTGTTGACCATCCATTTTGGAATACACATGCACCATTGAATCATTTTAATTGTAGATGTTTTTTGCGTAAGGTAGACAAGTACGATGATAAGAAAGCCACATCAAAGGCTAAGTATGAAAAGGTAGCAAAAGAAATTAATCCATTGATGCAACCAGTATTCAAAAGTAATAGCGGAAAGGATGGTAAGTTGTTTGATGACAAACACCCTTACTTTGATGCGCCAAAAAGTAAACTAAAAAACAACTTTGGATTGCCAATACCAAAAAATAAATAACTTTGCGACATGAGTAGAATAATAGATATTTCACAACAGACACGACACACAAAAATACCATTTCACAACAATTGGGAGTCAAGTGGTTTTGTAGCTCCTGATATGGTAGCTTCGGCAATAACACATGCAAGAACTAACGGACATGGCATTGAAACAATATCACTGCGACCAAGGTTGTATAAGAATTTCATTCATTGGTTAAGTACCAAAATGAATGAAGAAGAATTAGCTAAAACAGCTATTAATGGTTTTCAATTTGATGGAGTAAATATTGAATGTGGTTCTATTGTTCAAAAAGAAAATTTACTTATGAAGTATTACGAAAAACAAGCACTAATTAACTAATGAAGACAATACTATTATCAGAGGGCAATATAAGGTTCATTAATGAGCGTGTAGCTGGTGAGTTATCAGCAGAAGCTATGTATAGAATGATTGCCAACGTAGCGCAAAACATGGGCTTGTTTGGTGTTCAAGCATGGGCATTGAAATCAGCAGAGGAAGAAGCAGGTCATTACCAAACACTTGTAAACATAGCTAATGATTATGGCATAGTGGCTAACTACAACGTAGATATTAAAACACCACCAAGTACATTAGAAGAAATAATCGAAGTGGCAACATTAGCTGAACGTGATTTGTATTTAAAATACTCAGAAGGTGCTAAATCATTTGAGGATGTAGGCATTCATGAGGTGTGCCTTGAGTTTGTAAAGATTCAACGATTAGCAGTAGGTGAGATGCTTGACATTAAAGCAAGGTATGAGTTGAAAGGTGACATTTACGCATTTGATAAATACATGGGTAGCTTATGAGTAAGTCAGACAAGTTCAATTTAGAGGGTGTTATTGCAAAATTTGAGGAAACAAAAAGAGTGTTACCTAAGATATTTGCTAATGATGCTATGAACTTTGTCAATGACAACTTTAAGAAGCAAGGGTTTGATAATATGCCTGTAGAAAGATGGCGCGAAGTAAAGCGAAGAATGCAAGGCACTAAAGCGTGGAAATATCCTAAGAAAAAAGCATTAGGACGCAGAACACGAGCAATATTGGTTCAAACGGGAAGGCTAAGACGTGCGACATACATCAAAAAAGCTACATGGGCAGAAACAACAATAGCCAACCCAACACCATACGCAGATTATCACAATAGTGGCACAGCAAGAATACCACAACGCCAATTTATGGGGCATTCTAAAGCACTTGAAAAAATACAAATAGCCAAAATAAATAAGGCATTAAACGAGATTTGGAAATGAAGCAACTACTACTAGATATAAAAGAGGTATTAGACACTATTTCGGATGTTAAGTATAGTGCGATGTATAATAATCAATTTGAAAGCATCAATCAACAAGACCCAAATAACTATTTTGCATTTCCATTACCAGCAGTATTTGTAGAATTTGACAATAACAACACACCTAACTATATTGGCAATGGCGTGCAAATTTATGAGCCATTAGTAGTGAGATTTCACATTGGAATGGAGCAACTCGATTCAGGCACAGGCACATTAGATGAGAACTTAGAAATCTTTGATTTAAAAAACAAGATTTATTTAGCTTTTCAGAATTGGCATACTGAAGGTAGTGGCACATTTAATCGTACATCAGAGGTACAAGATTACAATCACAATAATTTATACATTTGGCAAATGGAATTTACAACATCCTATATTGACCAATTTGCTATTGAGCCAAGAGGAGGAATTGTAAAAGATCCACCAACAGATTTAGAACTTAACACATCATTTGAATAATGGCACGCAGTATAGCAGAAATAAAGAATCAGATGTTGGTAGAAAAAGCCAACCAAAGCGCATTAAGCGGTTTAAATAGCCCATCGCAAGTTGCAATATGGAATCTATTATTTTACATCGTAGCGTTTGCTATTAATGCATTTGAGCAACTTTTAGATGTTTTTAGCACTCAACAATCAACAATGGCTCTCGCTGCTGTAATTGGTACTGATAATTGGGTTCAAAAAAGAACATTTGAATTTCAATATGATGCTACAAACGTGCAATATTTGCAATTAAATACTACAACTCTATCGGTAGGTTATCCACAGATAAATACTGCATATCAAATTATAACAAGATGCTCAGTAAAGTCAATTGGACAAGGTATTTGCAACATAAAAGTTGCTAAAAATTCACCACCCGAAGCATTGGCAGTACTTGAAGTATCAGCATTGCAAAATTATTGGAATCCAAATGTTAGTAATTCATATGGCTTTGCAGGTATTAATTATGTCATCATATCAGAGGAAGCAGATGAAATTGAAATAGTAGGAGATGTTTATTATGCTGGTCAATATGCAAGTGTAATACAAGCAAGTGTAGTTAATGAGTTAAATAACTATTTGTCAAACTTACCATTTGATGGCAATATATCAATCAATGCGATTGAGGATTCTATTCAATCAGTTTTAGGGGTTAATCAAGTGAAATTGACAAAGGTGACATTGCGAAGAAATACACAAGCATTTGGAACGGGTACAATTATGTTCTCACTTGTTGATGGCATTAATTTAGTTGAATTAGGTAGTTTTGCAGGATATGTTATAAGCGAAACAACATCGGGACATACATTAAACGATACACTTACTTTTGTTGCTCAATAATGAACTACAACCTTACATACACTACTCTAACAAACAACAACATACCACCTAATCATAGGTTGCCTGTTATTCAAGCATTATTTGCATGCTTTACAAGTCCATTGCAATGGCTTAGGGATAACTTTTTTGATGTAAAAGTATATGGTTATCAGTTTGTGTCATATAATGAATCGGCAACATATGCAGTAGGAGATTACGTTTATAATTTTTGGATAGCTGTTGCCGGTACACCAAAGATAAAAGGAGATATGTGTGTTTATGTTTGTATTCAGAATACAACAGCAGGGATAAAATGCGAGAATACAAGTTACTTTTATAAAGTAAACGATAGCATCTTTGGATTGAATGTTTACAACTACATAAATGCACAAACAATACTATTTGAATATGCTTTAAATATTGCATTTAATACGGTTGCCTTACCATTAACATTCAGACAACCAAGTACGTTAACTAGAAGCTCTATTTACATAGAAAATTTAGAAACAAATGTGCCTTTATATGTGGGCATAAATGAGGTTGATAGTGGGTTGGTTGTTTATAGAGACTATGAGGCTATTCAATTTATATTTCCATCTTCAGTGTTAACGGAAACAAATAGCTATGTAATTTATGTACCTACCTACCTTGCAAATGCTATTGTAGCAAGCGGAACTACAACTTATAAATTTATTTCTCAAGTAGCTAACAAATTTAATTTATCGGGTTTAAAATATACAATTCAAACATACTAAAATGTTAAAAATAAAGACATCAGACATCACATTAGGTTCGGCAATGCCTTACCAAGCATCAATGATTGATTGGTTAAATGCTGCCGATGCCGCAGATAATACAGCGTTAGTAGCAGGGTTATCAAACAATAATGCTCCTACAAAATATTGTTTACAAGGGGCAGTATTAAGTGGTACAGGACCATATAATATAACGCAAGGATATGTAATCATTAGTGGTCAAATATATCCAACAAGCGCAATAACAAGTTTAAGTGTTGGCGCAGGTCAAGTAATTGTAGGTACTATTACATCAGCATATCCATTAGTTGGAACATTTGACCCAGTAACATTTAGTGATGGAGTTACACATAATGTCCATGAGTTTAATTATATTGTATGGAGTGCAGGTGCTTCGGGAAGTGGAGATATTGACTTTTCAGAATTAGTATATTTAAACGATAAATGGCACAACATAGGTGCAGCAGGAGAGCCAATATTTAAAGGTGGCACATCACAAAATGCAGGTACAAATAGCTCTATAGTAGCATTTAGAAAAGATAGTAGAAACTTATATTTGAAAGGTGTTTTAAGAATACCAAATACAGCAGGTATAAACACTACTATATTCACAATGCCATCGGGGTATTTTTCAACTACTGAAAATAGATATGTTCAAGTTTTAGTACAAGATTTATCTACTTATAATTTTTCAACTATACCATTAATTTTAAATTGTGCATCACCCTATGCAGGTAATATAGGTGTAGGAGCATCATTTACAGATTTTGATGATGATTGTTTAATTTTTTTAGATGGACTTGTATTTCCTATTAATTAATCTCATCATACCTTTCAAGTAATTTCTTTTGTTCGTGTTCGCTGAATTGCGAAAAATAGAACTTAATAAACATCTCTATTCCTTGGCTATCTGTATAGCCATGGATATCAAAGAAAGCCTTTGACATCTTGTAATACTTAGGGCGTGGGTAACTGCACAACCTGCGCTTATGTACTTCTCTTTTCATTTATTTTAAATAATCCTCAAATATAAGTGTGTTAATGTAGCATACAAGTATTTTAACAATTAGCACATAAATACTTTTGTGTCATGCTGAATGAAGTACATAATCAATTTATCGTATCAACTATTAATGACGAGGCTATTTTACTATTAAATGGTGAAATAGGCGTTGATATTAATGGTGATGAATTTGCAAAAGATTTGTTCTATGCTGATTCACTTGGCAAAAAATTGATTAAAGTATTTATCAATTGCATTGGAGGTAAGGTGATTGATTCATATCCAATTTACAATGCTATTCTTAAAACTAAAACGCCCGTTGATACATACAATGTAGGTATGTGTGCAAGTGCTGGTAACAATATATTTCAAGCAGGCAGAAAGCGTTACGTTAATGATTATGCATTAACAATGGTTCATCCAGTATCAGGTGGATCGGATGCCGAAATGACAAATTTATTCAACGATAGCATTGTTACAATGATGATGCGAAGAACAAATAAAACAGAAGCTGAAATTCGCGCAATGGTAGCTAACACTACATGGATGAACGCAGATGATTGTGTAAAAAATGGTTTTGCTGATGAAATATGTTATTCATCTTCGTCTAATAAACCAAGGCTAACATCTAAGGCAGAGGATATAGAAAACAACCTATCGCAAATTAAATTTTATCTAAATTCAATAACAAATAATTCACATAAAATGAAAAGTGTAACTAACAAGTTAAATCTAAACGAGGGCGCAAATGAAGCGTTAATCGTATCAAGCATTGAAGCTATCGAAAATAAATTATCGACAGCTAATGCAGAGTTGGAGGCAGCTAAAAATGCAGCCAATGAAGCAATGGAAAAGTATAACCAAATGAAAGCTAAATGTGATGCTATGGAAGCAGAAAACATTGCTAAAGCAGCAACCGAGTTGGAGAACAAGGTTAAAGCAGAAGTTGAGGCTATCAAAAAAGCAAACAAAGTATCGGATAAGCCCGAAGCTATTGAAGCATTAACAAATGCATTAACAGCAAATTTTGAATCAACTAAGTTGCTTTACGATTCAATGCCAGTAAACAAAACAGGCGTAAACATTGAAACAGTTGCGGCAACAGTAAGTAATTCAAATGTTACAACTGGCGCAAAGATGATGCATGACTTAAGAAACAAATTAGGAATCTAAAATAATCAATAAAAATGGCAGAAGCATTAATTATTAATGACACCACCTACGCTGGCGAAGTAGCTAGCTATATGATTACCCGTGCGGTAGTAGGTGCAGATACTATCCAAAAAGGAGCCATAATGGTTCAGGATGGTATAAAAAAGGTATTCTCAATTCCGCGTGTTGAGGTATCGAATTTTATGCAAAAAAGACAAGCTACACCAACTTCGCAAGGAAGTATAGTTGTAGACCGTTCTTATTTGACACCACAAGATTCGATGCTTTACGTTGAGTTCAATCCGCGTGATTTTGAACAACACTGGTATGCAGTTCAATTAGAAACAAAGCTAATTGATGCAACATTACCACAAACAGCAGAGGCGTATATCACCATGCAAATGATGAAGCGTTTAAATGAGTTCTTTGAAAATGGAATTTGGCAATCACGTTTGGATTATGACCCTGAGGGTTCAGCAGTTAATCCAACTACAAAAGGTGCTCCTGCAAGTGCATCAGCATTTTACTTTTGGGATGGTTTAATTAAAAAAGCATTAGATGATGCTAACACTATCCAAGTTGGTTCGCCAGTAGCTTTAACAGGTGGTGCAAGTGGAAACATCATTACTAAGTTTCAAGCCGCTTATTCATTAGTGCCAAAAGCATTATTGTATAAGTATGGTGCAGGAGGTTTGAAGTTTTTAATCTCTTATGCTGACCAACAAAAGTATGAGTCTACAATGCAGTTATTAACTACATTTAAGAATCAAGATACAACTCAAGCAGGTATCAACAGATACAATGGTTATGATGTTGTTCCATGTGCTGGTATTCCTGAAAACACATTCTTTGTTTGTATTGCTAAACCTGATTTAGATTCGAATCTTTGGTTAGGTATCAATTCAATGGAAGATATGAGCTTGCAATTAGCACGTTTACAAAACAACTCGGAATTGTACTTCCTTAAAGGATTGTTCAAGACTGATACAGCAATTGGATTTGCGGATCAATTAGTAATTTACACACTTCAAACAGCGTAATAAGATGAAAAAGTTTTTAGCAATTTTAGTTTTATTTGTTTCGATGGCTTATACAGCATCGGCACAATTCACAACATCTCGTTTTGGAACGGGAAGAAACAACGACAATACAGGTCGCGTAACTACTTACAACTTTGTTACATCATATGATGCAGCAGGTAATGACACAATCTTTGTAACTCCTAATGCTTGGCAAACAAACATTATTCCAAGTTCAGCAATTACAGATTCGGTAAATATCAAATTGAATCTTACAAGATGCTACTTAGGTGACAACTTAAGAGTAATGGTAACCAAAGGTTCGGGTTCAGGTGCTATTCGTTTTCCATCTGCTTACTTTATAAATGATGCAACGGCTAATAGATACACGGTAGCAGCTAATAAAACTGCGGTATTTGAATTTATCTTTACTGGTACAAAGTTTATGATGTCAGGTAAAACAATTCAACCGTAATGTATTCGGATGAATTAAAAGAAACTCTTAGCGGATTAACCTACACAAAAGTGTGGGTTAATTCCAATGGAGAGCACTCATTCACACCAAAGGAAGGATGGAATGAGGTATCGCGTGAGGAAATCCTTGGCGATATTACATCGGCAAATGCGGATGAGGCAGAAGTAACTGAAGAAGTTGCAAAGCCTGCAAAATCAAAAAAGAAATAATAATTTAAAAAAATAGACCATGTCAGGAATACCAGATATTACCTTTAACGTAAATACGGGCGGATTAGGCAGACAGCCTGCTGGTGAAGACCATATATCAGGTGCTATATTTTACACATCAACTTTACCAAGTGGTTTTTCAAGTACATCGCGTATAAAGCAAGTATTCTCACTTTCTCAAGCAGAGTCATTGGGTATATTAGCAACAAATGCAGGAGATGAAACTCAAGGTACAGGAACACTTGTTGTAACTAATAAAGGTGCAAATGGTGATATAGCAACTATTAAGTTTTTAGAGCCATCAGGTTCTTATGTTACATTAGCAACATACACAAAGATAAGTGGTGATTCAACAAATGATTTAGTAGCGCGAGGCATTAATGCAGCTATCAATGCAAACACATTAATTACGGGTTATAGTTCAACAGTATTATCAAGCACGGTAACGATTACATATCGTAAAGGATTAGGTGTATGGCCAAATACTGGCACTCCATTAGCAGTTACTTATTCAACAGGGAATACCATTGCAATCACAATAAACCAAGCGGTAAGCGCAGGTGTAGCATCTAAAATTGCGGTATTTCATTATCATATTTCAGAGTACTTTAGATTAAAGCCTAACGGAAATCTTTATGTTGGTATTTATGCATCGCCAAGTGCTGATTATGCAGAAGTAACAACATTGAGAGACTATGCAAATGGAACAATACGCCAAATGAGTGTATTTCATTCTTTTTCAGCCACTACAATATCAACTGAAGTAGGTAGACTTCAAACGGTAGTAAATCAATCTAAAACAGATAAAAAATGGATTTCTTCTATTTTATTTGCTCCTGAAATTAGTGGTACTTCTGATTTAGCATCATTAGGCACATTGGTAGGTTTATCAAGCGCAAATGTATCTGTTATAATATCTCAAGATGGCGCGGCAGCAGGTTATTATTTATGGCAAACAACAAGCAAATCAATATCTGATGTAGGTGCTAAATTAGGTGCATTAAGCTCGGGTAGAGTAAATCAATCTTGGGCTTGGGTAGCAGGATTTCCAATGAGTAATGGTGTTGAATTAGACACTATTATGTTCTCAAATGGTACACTTTACAATAGCGTGCCACAATCACAACTTGATACATTAAGTGATTACGCATATTGTTTTTTGAGAAAGTTTACTGGTTACACTGGAAGCTATAATAACCAACCAAATACATGCTCATTATTTACATCAGATTTTCATTACATCTATAGCAATAGAGTAATTGATAAAGCTGAAAGAGTAATCTATTCAAACACTATACCTGCATTGTCAAGTCCAATTGTTTTAAATAGCGATGGTACAATGACAGATAGCACAATTGCATACTTTGAAAGCCTTGCTAATACAGCATTAGACGTAATGGTTAGAGATGGTGAAATTAGTGCTTATAGTGTAACTATTGACCCTGCGCAAAATGTTTTATCAACTAACAAAATAGTTGAGACAGTAAGCATATTACCAGTTGGTGTGGCAGACTTTATTGAAATTAACATTGGATTTACAACTATAATTTAATCATGGCAACATTAATAAACGGCGTTAGTTACGCATGGGTAGATATTAACTTAGTTCTTTTTGGAGTGCCCGTAACGGGCATTACCAAAATTATGTATAAGAAAAAACAAAACAAGGAGAACCTATATGGTGCAGGTGCTAAACCAACATCAAGAGGTTATGCGAATGAGGAGTATGAGGCAAGTATTGAGATTTACTCGGAGGTTATGCGTAGAATTATAGATGCAGCACCAAACAAAGACTTGTTACAAATACCGCCATTTGATATTCCTGTTGTTTATGGATCAACAAGAACTGCTCCAGTAAAAGATGTGATAAAGATGGTAGAATTTACCGAAAGCGGTATTGACTCTAACCAAGGTGATACATCAATAAAAGTTACATTGCCTTTAATAGTTGGAGATGTATTTTTTAATGCTTAGTTTTGCATAAAAATATATTATGCTAACAATTGAGCAAAGAGAACAAAAGAGATTAGAACTAAGCACTAAGTATGGGTGTGAAGTAAAGGATTGGACTATTGAAAATCCAAAGCATGGTCAAGTATTATGTTTTGCGAAAGAACCAACAATTCATATTCTTTATGCAGCATTTGACAAGATGTTGATTAGTCCATCTAGTGCAGGTGAGTTAATTATGGAGGGTGTTATCATTAAAGAAGAAAGCGACCCAAGAATATTTGACACAGCCAAGAGCTCAAACTTTGATATTATTTTATCTATGAATTTAAAATGTCAAGGTCTTGTTCAATTTGCTATCGATGATGTAAAAAAAAAATAGACACAGCACAGAAGGAATTGGAGAATAGCGGATTCGGGCAAAAAGCAGCTTGGATTCGCTATTTTTTTAATACAGATGCCTACGATATGAGTGCGGATGAGTTTGCCAAGGCAAGCGCACAATGCGAGTTTATAATGAAAGCTAAAGGCTATAAATTTGAGTAATGAGAGTAAATAACGAAGTTGAATATACGGTCAGCATGAAGGACTTGATTACGGGTAAAATCAAGGCGGCAACTGCTGAAACAAATAAGCTACAAGCGGCAGTCGGTGGCGTTAAAAACTCATTCAATGCAATTGCTGGACCATTAGGACTTGGAATTAGTGTTGCAGGCATTGTATCGTTTGGTAAATCAGTTGTTGAATCATTAAAAAACTACGAGTATTTTTCGGCATCATTAAGAACATTAATGCATGGAGATGTTGAAACAGCAAAGACATTAGAAACGCAATTAGTTTCACTTGCATCAAAAACACCATTTTCATTAGTTGAGGTACAAGAGGCCACTAAGCAATTATTAGCATTTGGTTTTGCGGCAGGCGATGTGACTAAAAACATTTCTATGCTTGGTGATGTGGCAAGTGCATTAAAGATACCATTTAGTGATATTGCTTATTTGTATGGTACATTAAAAACTCAAGGTCGAGCTTACACACGCGACATCATGCAGTTTACACAGCGTGGTATTCCAATCATTGCTGAATTAGCTAAACAATATGGAGTTACTGAAGATAAAGTAAAAGATTTAGTTGAATCTGGCAAAGTAGGATTTCCTCAAGTGGAAAAAGCATTTAAAAGCATGACATCAGAGGGTGGTATGTTTTTTAACATGATGTCTGAACAATCAAAAACTGTTGGAGGAGAATTATCTAACCTTGGAGATAATTGGGAACAATTAAAAGTAAACATTGGTAAGAGTCAAACTGGACTTATTGCATCAACCGTAAGGTGGGCAAATGAAATGTTATCTGCAACATCTAAGATATTTTTTCCTGAATTATATAAAGAGCAATTAAAACAAGAAATAATTGCACAATACGGAACAGAAGAAGGTGATTATGTTAGTGAATTAGCTACCATATTAAAAACAAAAAACAAGAACTTAACAGAAGTACAAGCGCAAATGAAAGCAGCGCAACTTGAAGAAAATAGAATCAAGTTTGCAATGATTGATGCTGTAAATAAAAAAGCAGAAATTGAAAATGGATATTTGCCTAATGCTGAAAAAAATAAAAGACTTTTAACCGTAAACAGGGATATTGAAAGATTAAAAGGTCAGCAACAAAAAGTAAAAGAATTATTGAATCCAGCAAAAAAAGATGATAAAAATACCACTACATCATCAATTGACCCAATTAAAGCAAGCGCACCAAAAGCAACGCAAATAAATATTACATTTGGCAAGTTGATTGAAAAGCAAATAGTAGAAGTGCAAAATGCAGGTTCAAACTTTGTAAATAGGGTAGGTGATGAGACAGCGCAAGCCTTATTAAATGCACTTAATGACGTTAATAGAATAGCAGCACAATAATGGCAGTACAAGATATAATAATAGCACCTTTTAATCCTTTAAAGTCAGGAGTAACAACAGCCTATCAAATTGCTAGGCAATATACTATTCAAGAAGCAGGCTCAACATTTTTTTCAGCATCAATGCCAACACCTGACACACCTGATTTTTTGAACCTTGGAGTAGGTCAATCATTAGGCAATAAAGTGTTTTCTAACTTTGAGATTGATGCAAGAAGTTTTCAAAATGTAGCAGGTTATGAGGGAATGGTTGATAACATAATATTTGACACCGTACTATTCACCGTTCGAAACAATAAGAACATCGTTATTACACCAGTACAAGGCAGAAATGGAACTATAAAAGAATACATAAGCGGTGGCGATAGTAACATATCTATTCGTGGCGTTATTGCTGGTAAGCGTGGTATTTATCCAATGACAGGTTCAAATGTAAATGGTAAAGATGTTAATAGCGTTGATATGTTTAATAAGGCATGTAATGCTCCAATAGCATTAAATGTAAATAGTTGGTATTTGAATGCATTAGGAATTTATCAAATAGTAATTACATCTTTTGAGCTTCCTCAAAACCAAGGCATGTACGAAACACAATTTTTTGAAATAGAAGCATTAAGTGATGTACCATTTATAATTAATTTGCGTGCTTAATTTAGTTTGTAACATAGAAATAGAGCAACAACCTACTAAAGATTATCCTAATCGAAGTAAGAAATTTACATTTGATTTTGTTACCGAGGTAGAGATAAATAGCACATGGGCTAACCTAAGTGACACTGGCAAGATTATCGTGCCTCAAAAGCTATACTTTAAGGATGCAAATGGCGAATTATATTCTTGGGATGGTAAGAACATCGGAGGTGGTTATAATACTGATCCAATTATATTAAGAGGTGATAAGATAATTATTGATTTAGGTTACTTTTACTTTGATGTAGAAGTAAATAGCTATACAACAAAAACTAATAGAGTATTTCAAGGTTATGTATCTGCGGTGCTATCTAATAGGCCAATGGAGATACAATTGATGGATAATATGTGGAAGTTATCTCAAATATCAGCACCTAACAAGCAATGGAAAAACTATTCGTTAGAAAGCATGGTTAAAGAATTGTTAAAAGGTACTGATTACGATTATAACACTAATGGTTCAACATCAATAATCACACCACCAATCATAACCCAAAATCAAACGGTTGCCGAGGTGCTTGAGATGCTTAGAAAGTATTATAGAGTTGAGAGTTGGTTTAGAAATAACACTTTGCATTCTGCGTTTGTGACTTACTTTCCAAATGAGGCAATTAAGCACAATTTTAAATTTCAGCATAATATAGTAAACAATAATTTGATTTATCAAAGAAAGGATGATTTGGTTATTGGTGTAAATGTATATTCTGTGCAAAAGTTTTCAACTGGTACAACTAAAAGAGGTACGCCAAAAAAGTCAACACAAAGATTAGCTCAATTTGCTTTGTGGGAACGTGGCTTGCTAAGATTTTACAATGAAAAGCCTTTAGGTTTTAATGGCGAAATAAGAACTTTAAATTTATACGGAACAAATAAAAAAGAGTTGCAGACATTAGCCGAGAATAATATGTACCGAATATTATACGATGGTTTCAAAGGTACATTTACAACATTTGGATTACCTTATGTTAAGCATGGTGATTCAGTAAAGTTACAAGATGCAATTATGCCTGATAGAGATGGAACTTATAAAGTAAAAGGTGTAAGATATTTATTTGGCCAAGGTGGTTTTAGACAAGAAATAACGATAGATTTGCGATTGGATGATATTCCAATTGAAAAACAAAATAAAGGCTTCTAATGGGTGATGAAAATAGACAAATAATTGAGTGCATACAACGAATTGCAGGAACATGGGGCAAGGACTATATGAATGTTATTATTGCTAAAGTGGTTGATGTAGATGATGAGACAATGACTTGCACTATTGACCCAATCAATGATAGTTCTGATGTGACCATTAATAACGTATTATTAAGCGCAGAGGCCAACGATGGATTAGTTCAATATCCAACTATAGATAGTATCGTTTTGGTGGCTTACGGCGTAAAACAACAACCATTTATCTTGATGTTTAGTGACATTGATAAGTGTAGAATAACAATTGACCAATGCGATTTTTATATTGATAAGAATGGCATTAAATTATTTGGTGATAACTTTGGAGGATTGGCTAAAATACAAGTGTTAAATGCTGCATTAAATACTTTGCAAACTGAAATTAATACTCTGAAAACATTAACGGGCACTGCAATTACAGTTTATTCAGGAATATTAGATGGTGGCGCAAGCGCAAGTGTATTTAACGCGGCAGTTTTACCACAAATAGACATTTCACAAATAGAAAACACAAAAGTACAACATGGCAACATCTAACGATTTACAACTTGACACATTAGGTGATTTAATTATTCGTAATGGTGACTTTGTTATCTCGCCATCTAATAACCAAAATGTGCTTGACATTATTGTTTCTGCCGCAGGATGGTGGCGTGAGTATCCTACTTGCGGAGTTGCAATAGCAAACTATCAAAGTGGAAGCGGACAACAGCAACAGCTCCAATCTAATATTAGACTTCAATTAATAGCAGATGGATTTCAAGTTATATCTGTAAAGGCAATACCTAATAACGAGCAATTTACAATTTCTGCAAATGTCAATAGAAACGTATAGCGTATTAAATGGTGAAAACGTATATGATGTAGCTATTAAGCTATATGGTAATGTGTCGCTAGTTGTAAAGTTATGCAACGATAATAATATCGGTATGGATAGTGTTTTGAATGGAGGTGATACTCTTGTTTGGGACACTACATATCGATTGCTAATACCTGCACAAATTGATGCCGCACCAACTACACCTCCAATATATGGTTATTATACTGGGCAGTATGGTCAAACAATATACGATGTATGTTTAATTACTTATGGCAAATTCGAATTATTAAATAAATTATGCGTTGACAATGGCATTAGTAGCTTTGATAATATATCTGCAAATGGAATAGTATTTAGGTATGATTTAAGCCTTGTAAATGACAATAAATTATTGATATATTTGCGACAATTAGGTACAAGTATAGGAGGCACTGAATATATTATACCAACACCACCATTACCACCATTAAATGGCATTGGATGGATGACAATAGGCACAACAAACATAGTAGGATAACATGGCAAGAAGTTTAAGAAGTATTATAAAACAATTTTTTCAAACGGGTGATGTACCAACCGAATCTCAATATGTAGATACAATAGATAGCAGTGTTTATTGGGAGGATGATGTTGAGCATACACTTACCAATGATGCTGATAAAGTACCTGCAAGTGATGCGGTGTATGCGGCTATTGGTGCAGTTCCAGTACCTAACCTTAACGAAGTATTAGCTGAGGGCAATGAGACACTAGGCATTAATATAAAATTGCAAAATTCAGATTCGATTGAACTTGATAATACATCAGTATTAAGGAAAGGTACTTATGACTTTGGAGGGTTAGGCGGTATCAGTCGCATTTGTTCGGTTGGCTACGAAGATATGTGGCAGAGTGGTATTCACCATGTGTTTGACAACAATGGCTTTTTGAGAGAGTCAACTAATTGCTTTAACTATGTACCTAATGCAAGTTATGATAGCTCACTACGATTTCAAATAGGTAGTAGATGGGTGTTAGATGATGGCACGTTATACGTTTGCGCAGATGCTACAGTTGGTTATGCGGTTTGGGATTTAATAAGCAATGTACCTAACTTACAAGAGGTAACTGATGTTTATAATGTAACAACTAATAACATAACGGCTGCGGATATTTATTCTCAAAATGCTGCAGGAACAACCCAAATTGCTATTTTAACAAATGGTGAAATAGCTCATACACCTGATACAACAACACCTACAAATAAAACTACATTAGATTTTGGATTTCCAACAGCAACTAATACTATTACACTACAAGATGCAAGCGGTACGGTTGCTTTTCTTTCGGACATCACAGGCGGTGGAGTTGCATCAGTAACTGGTAACATCGTAGATAATACTGACCCTGCTAAC
>Ga0114964_10001362_pt1 | contig 17825 bp, 16 predicted proteins | sample C_131016_MF_Meta_FD_92638 | JGI IMG/M metagenome (GOLD analysis project Ga0114964, IMG submission 92638) | Freshwater microbial communities from Lake Croche, Canada to study carbon cycling - C_131016_MF_MetaG | ecosystem: Environmental > Aquatic > Freshwater > Lake | place: Lake Croche, Canada... | reverse complement strand
GTCTACTCAATAATCGACCACGAAAGCGATTGGGCTACAAAACGCCTCACGAGGTTTTTACCCAATCAATCAACCGCGTTGCACTTCGTGCATGAATCCAAGAAATTATATAAAGAGCGAGGGACATAATAAAATAACGACTTCAAAAGGTTTAGATTCTATATTTGGAAACGACTTTGACCAAATTTTTTCAGGGGCCGGTGACGATTTTCTTTCCGGTGGCGACCATTCGACGCTGATTGGCGGGAGCGGCAATGACATGATCATCGCTGCAACCGGTAGTTATATTTCCACCGGTGCCTCGATTGATGGTGGAACAGGGGACGACCGTATTTGGGCATCGAACGCCAATATTATCGATTTTTTTGGAAATAATGAAATTACGTCATACGGCAATTCAGTCATCTACACGGGGAGTGGACGTGACACGATCAACACGTCCGGGAATGATTTCGTTGATGCGGGCGGGGGCAACGACTATTTAACGTCGGATGGCAATGATACAATAAATGGCGGTTTGGGCTTTGATACCCTTCTACTCCTCAATAAAAGTTTCAATTTAGGCGATCTTGAACAATATCTTTTATCTCTGGGGTTCGGATCACTAGATGATATGGGAAATGTCGTCATCTCGGGCGGTTATATTGGTCCAGAAAACATTAAGGGTATCGAACGCATTAAATTTTTAAATACTTTTGATTTGAATGTTCGAATTGGTTCAGATGCCTCGGAAGTGATCAAGGTATCGGATCTTGTCAACTACGGTGCGGGCGGTGATGATGTGATCGACGCGCGCAACTATTGGCGGAATTTAGGACATCCGGAGTGGACTAATGCAGTCTATATGGATGGCGGATCCGGAAATGACACTATTTATGGGGGTAACGGTGCAGACACACTGATTGGGGGATCGGGTTCAGACGTATTTGTATTTTCGGCAAAGATAGGTGTTGAAGTGATTAAAGATTTCTCAGCGACCGGAATTACTCAAGATCGACTGCAATTCAGCAAATCTGTTTTTGCCGATTGGGCATCCTTGATTAAAGGGGCGGAGGATATTGGAAATGATCTCGTCTTACATTCAGGGGCTGCAAGTACTATAACGTTACTTAATGTTACAATCGCACAACTAAACGAAAAAAATGTTATTTTTAAATAGGCTTTGAGATTTTCTTGCAATGTCCGTCTAATTTAGTCTCATGGAAGAGATCTAGCGCTTGGCTTCACCGCTTGCCCCGAAGCCCTCGCATCGCTACATACGGGCCAACCCTCTCTTTCCCGTGCTTTTCGGAGTTGCTGACGTCATGGCTCGCCAATTTGTCTACCACATGCAAGGACTGACCAAAACCTGGCCCGGCGGCAAGAAAGTGTTGGATAATATCCATCTTTCTTTCTATCCCGACGCCAAAATCGGTGTTTTGGGCGTCAACGGCTCCGGTAAATCCACGCTGCTCAAGATTATGGCCGGTATCGACAAAGAATTTGTCGGTGAAGGCTGGGTGGCCGATGGTGCGCGCGTGGGCTATCTCGCCCAAGAACCACCGCTCGACGAGACGTTGGATGTTCGCGGCAATGTGATGCTCGGCGTTGCACCGCAGCAGGCGATCCTTGATCGCTACAACGAACTCGCGATGAATTATTCGGACGAGACCGCCGATGAGATGATGAAACTGCAGGATGAGATCGAGGCCAAGGGCCTGTGGGATCTCGACAGCAAGGTCGATCAAGCCATGGATGCCCTGCGGTGCCCTGCGGATGATGCCGATGTTACCAAGCTTTCGGGCGGTGAGCGCCGCCGTGTAGCGCTGTGCCAATTGCTGCTCGCTCAGCCTGAATTACTGCTGCTTGATGAGCCTACCAACCATTTGGATGCGGAAACCGTATCGTGGCTGGAAGGGCATTTGCGTACCTATCCGGGCGCAATCCTCATCGTTACCCATGATCGTTACTTCCTCGACAATGTAACGAGCTGGATTTTGGAACTCGATCGCGGCCGCGGTATTCCTTACGAGGGCAATTACACCACCTGGCTGTCGCAGAAACAGAAGCGCCTTATTCAGGAAGGTCGCGAATCGGAAGCCCAGCAAAAGGCGCTGGAACGCGAGCAGGAATGGATTTCGCAAAGCCCGAAGGCGCGGCAGGCCAAATCCAAGGCCCGTATTCAGCGCTATGACGATCTCGTGCAGAAGCAGAACGACAAATCTGTCACCACGGCGCAGATCATCATTCCGGTTGCCGAACGTCTCGGCAATAATGTCGTCGATTTCGAAGGTCTCTCGAAGGGCTATGGCGATCGTTTGCTGATCGATAATCTCTCCTTCAAACTGCCCCCCGGCGGCATTGTTGGCGTGATCGGTCCGAACGGTGCGGGTAAAACCACCTTGTTCCGTATGATCACGGGACAGGAAACGCCGGATACAGGCTCAATCACTGTCGGTGAGTCGGTGCAGCTAGGTTATGTCGATCAGTCGCGTGATGCGCTTGATCCGAACAAGACCGTTTGGGAGGAAGTCTCGGGCGGTAACGAGATCATCTATCTTGGCAAGCGTGAAATCAATTCGCGCGGTTATTGCTCGACCTTCAACTTCAAGGGCGGTGATCAGCAGAAGAAAGTCGGCATGTTATCGGGCGGTGAGCGGAACCGCGTCCATCTCGCCAAAATGTTGAAGAGTGGCGCCAATCTGCTGCTGCTCGATGAGCCGACCAACGATCTCGATGTTGAAACCCTGCGCGCTTTGGAAGAAGCGCTCGAGGATTTCGCCGGTTGCGCCGTGATCATCTCGCATGATCGCTTCTTCTTGGATCGTATCGCAACCCACATGCTGGCCTTTGAAGGCGACAGCCATGTGGAGTGGTTCGAGGGCAATTTCCAAGACTATGAGGAAGATAAGAAGCGTCGCTTGGGGATTGATTCCACTATTCCGAAGCGGATTAAGTATAAAAAGCTGACGCGGTAATTGGCGAAGGTTGTTGGCATTGGACCGCGCGCCTCTGGGCAGCGCATCTTAAGATTGCGAGGCAGGAGCCTCGCGGTCCGATGAACGCCTTACTTTGCCTTGGATAAAGGACGCTCTTGCACGGATAATCGATAGCCCAGTGCACCAGCTATCTTCGTAACCGAGCTTAGCGTCGGATTGCCGTTATGCCGAAACGTTTTGTAGATGGCATCGCGGCTGAGACCCGCTTGCTTGGCCAAATCTGACACACCTTTTGACCGCGCAACGTCTCCCAAAGCCGCAGCGATAACAGCCGGATCCCCGTCCTCAAAAGCGGCGTTGAGATAGGCCTTTCTGGCTTCATCCGATTGCAAATAATCTATCGGGTTCCATGGCAGTGTTTCAAGTGTCATCCGTCGTCTCCTGTGCAAGCGCTTTAGCCCTTGCGATATCGGCGGCTTGGGTTCGTTTGTCGCCACCGCAGATCAGCAAAACGATGTTTAAGCCGCGCCGTGTGAAATAGAGTCGATAGCCCGGTCCATAATCAATTCGCATTTCGCTAACGCCACCACCGACCGCTTTGGTATCACCCGGATTGCCGAGAGAAAGGCGCCTAATGCGAATATTAATCCGCGCTATAGCATTTTCGTCACGCAAGCTTGCGACCCAATCGGCAAATAGTTTGGTTTGCCTGATTACAATCATTTGTATAATTAATTATACAAATTAACAAGGCTGAAAATGGCCATTGGGCGCGTTCCGTCGGCAGTGTTGATTTGATCTTCTTGTCCTTAAATATATAGATACATCATGACCTAACGGCATTTATATTCAAACAAAAAAGCGCCCCATCGGGGCGCTTTTTCTTTTATCCTTGAATTCTGATTGGACCGTTCAGCCCTTATTTGCCACGCCCATCCAGCGACCATGCGCCAGCGCCATTGGCGACCAGCGAGAAGAAGCCACCGGCAATGGCGATGTTCTTCATGAAGTTGATGGCTTGGCCTTGGTCAGCGAAATTGAAGTGGAAGATCAGCGCCGAAATGATCGTGAAGCCGGCCATCAAAAAGGCAACGATACGGGTCTGATAACCAAGGACGATCAGAATACCGCCGCCGAGTTCGGTGAGGATGACGAGATAGACGAGGATGCCAGCCAGCGGAATGCCAACGCTCGACATATAGCCTGCGGTGCCTTCAATGCCATTCAGCTTGCCCCAGCCTGCAACAACGAAAAGAAAGGCGAGGCCAAGCCGCGAGGCGAGCGCGAAAAGATTGGTAAGGGTCGTGTTCATGGTGGTGTCTCCAGATTGAGTTTCATCGTGGGCGTGAGGCGCTCATAGCCTGAACCTTGCTATAGACCAATTGCACCGGGCGAAGTTGGGTATTGCAAATACGCAAGTACGTAACGCGTCTATGGATTATTTCGTTGCATTGCTACACACGGTTCAACACCAGGACTGCGCCTGCGGCGACCATGGCGGCGGTCCCTGATAACGCAGCGCGCCAGCCTGTTCCTGCGCCGCCCGATAGGCCTGCAATGGCGGTTTTGACGGCGGTATTGACGATGGCAGCCAATAAAATGCCATCCGTTGCGAGTTCCATACTGATCGCTGGCTCCTGCATGCGGGCGAGAGAAAGCGTAATCGCGTCAACATCAGCAAGGCCCGACAGAGCGGCAAATCCTAATAGGCCGCTACTGCCCAAATAGCGTGCTGCAAGCGTTGAAAGCAGCAAGATGAGCGCCATAAACACGGCGAATTGCAGGGCCGAGGGTAAATCAAACGGGTTCTTCCACACAAAGCGTTGTTCCCGGCCCCGCGCACCGGAGACGATCATGACAAGCCCAATACCGCCTTGAATGAGGGCTGCTATGCCCAGAATTGGCCCGAGTGCTTTAAGCAGTGCCAAATTGAAAAAGGCTACGATGACCAAAATGCGAAGGCTCATCACGGCACCGGCAAGCGAAATGCCGCCGGCCATTAATCCGCTCTGGGAGGGGTTGGTTTTGGCCAATTTGGCAAAGTTCAGGGTTGCTGCGGTTGATGACACCAGCCCACCGGCTAAAGCTGCTAAAATAATGCCATTGCGTTCGCCAAAAAGCCTTATCGCCATATAGCCTAGGAAGGAAATGGCGCAGACAAAAATCGCCAATTCCCACACACGCGCCGGATTGATCGTGTCCCAAGGATCAATCGTACGCTCAGGCAATAAGGGTAGAAACAGAAACGTCATCGTGATGAGGATCAAAACGGCCCGAATCTCAATCCATTCAAGCCGTTTCAACCAACCATGCAGCGTTGATTTGAGCGCCAGCAGAACAACGGTGGCGGTCGCGGCCGCAGTCGCGATTTCAGGGTCACCGATTACCGCATAAGCGCCGAGCAGAAACGCCATCATGCCCGCCACAGCACCCGTCGCGCTGAAATTATGCTCGTCTTTGCTTTCCATCCAATGGAAAACGGCGGTTACGCCCGCAAAACCGATAAAAACCAGACCAATGAGAAAAGGCGTGGTCAATTGCCCGACCAGAGCGGTGATGCCGCCCAATAGACCGGAGATGGCATGGGTGCGAAGGCCCGCCGCGCGTTCGCCTTCTTGCTCGTCGCGCGCGCTCCAGCCACGTTCAAGCCCGATGAGTAGGCCGATGGCAAGCGCGATGGCGAGGCGAATTAAAGGTAGGTCGGTCAAGAGGATCTCCTTGCAGATCATTTCACGATCCATCATCTTCCTGTCACGGGGCAGGGTCAATCAGCTGCATTGAGTGGGCCGATACGCTTATTTTCCCGAAGGGAGGCAGATTGATGGATGCTAAAGCTGGGGTGCATCAAACGGTAGGTTCGCCGGAAGAGGCTGTTGATGCTTTAGCCTCTCGCTATCATGCCGCCAGCGCCGCGCTGCGCGACGCTGTTGAGCGCTATTTGGGCGGTGGTAAGCCGCCCACGCCGTTAGAGCGCTTGGCCTTTCGCTACCCGGAATTGCGCATCACTTACGCCCCTGATGGGCTGGTGCCAACAAGCCCGCGCGCTTTTGCTAAATTTTCTGTTCCCGGCGACTACACCACTACGGTCACGCAACCGGAAGCCTTTCGCGATTATTTGATCGAGCAACTCGCACCCTTGATGAGCGAGTTTAACGCCAAGGTTGAAGTTGGTATCAGCGGGCAGGAAATTCCTTATCCTTACGTGTTTGAACGCGGCGATGAGCTCGGCCGAGGCGGGGCGAGTGCGGCGGATTTGGCGCTGCATTTTCCCATTCCGCATCTATCCGAAGTAGGCGATGAAATTGCAGACGGTCTATGGGATTATGATGAGGCACGGCCAAGGCCTTTGGCCCTGTTTGACGCGGTGCGGGTCGATTTTTCGCTCCGTCGCTTGGTGCATTACACGGGCACCGATTGGCGCGATGTGCAGCCGTGGATTTTGCTGACCAATTATCACCGCTATGTGGATCAATTTATCCGGCGGGGCGTTCAAACCTTGCGGATGGATGCGAGTTATGAAGCCCTTGTGCTTCCCGGCGGAACGCGACTGACGGCTCAAACGAGTGACGAGGAAGTGGAGGCCATTTTCCGCGCGTCTCCTTGGCAGCGTTTCCAGATGCCCGCCTACCACCTGACGACAAAAGCGGGGCAGGGCATTACGCTGGTTAATATCGGGGTAGGTCCGGCCAATGCGAAAAACGTCACCGATCATCTGGCCGTGCTTCGCCCCCATGCCTGGCTGATGGTGGGCCATTGTGGTGGCTTGCGGCAATCGCAACGCATCGGCGATTATGTGCTGGCCCATGCCTATCTGCGCGAAGATGGCATTTTGGATAGCGTGGTGCCGACCGAGGTACCTATTCCGGCACTCGCTGAAATTCAGGTGGCGCTGCAAGACGCCGCCGCCAAGGTAACGGGTGATCGCGGCGAAGCGTTAAAGCGCAGGCTTAGAACCGGAACCGTTGTCACCTATGATGATCGCAACTGGGAGCTGCGCTGGTCGAAAGAGCGGCGGCGCATCAATCTTTCGCGGGCCATTGCGGTGGATATGGAAAGCGGCACCATTGCGGCGCAAGGTTTCCGTTTTCGTGTGCCTTATGGCACGCTGCTCTGTGTGTCCGACAAACCGCTGCATGGCGAAATCAAACTGCCCGGTGCAGCGAATGCGTTTTATGAGCGCGCCATCAGCGAGCATCTCGAAATCGGCATCGCCGCGCTCGATCAGCTCCGAGAACTGCATGGAACAGCACATTCCAGAAAGCTCAGAAGCTTTGACGAGCCGCCGTTTCGGTGAGGGTGATAAAGGCTAGATGACTTACTGACTTAAAGCGGCTAAGCCCACGCCAACCCCTATTGGCGAGAAAAATCGGTATGTTCCCCCTGTCGCGTGAAACGCTTGGTCTGATGATAGGCACGATCGGCGTTGTGATTTTTGGCGTTACCCTGCCCATGACGCGCATTGCCGTGATCTCGCTTGACCCATGGTTTGTGACCAGTGGGCGGGCGATGCTGGCGGGTTTGATCGCTTCGGTGGTGTTGATCGCGTTGCGCAAGAGCATGCCGCGGGGACGGGATTTCGTGATTCTCCTGTTTGGTTCCGCGTGCACCATTATCGGTTTTCCAGGCTTTACCGGCTTTGCGATGCGGCTTGTTCCAGCGTCCCATGGCGGCGTCGTTCTCGGCATTTTGCCTTTAGCGGTGGCGATGTTTGCGGCCATCGCGTCGGGAGAGCGGCCTTCGCGCGGGTTTTGGATCAGTGCTTTGGTGGGGGCAGCCTTGGTGATCGGCTTCTCGCTTCGCGATGGTGGCGGTAGTTTTGGTGAAGGGGATCTTCTCCTCATCGGCTCCGTTGTCAGCGCGTCGGCGGGCTATACGGCTTTTGCGCGGCTCACCAAAACGCGGCCCGGTTGGGAAGTTATCTCATGGGCCGTGGTGATTGGTCTGCCTTTAACGATCCCGGTGGCTATTTTGACGGCGCCCGCTGATGTTCACGCCGTGCCGCTCGCGCATTGGGGGGCCTTTCTCTATCTCGGCCTGATGAGCCAATATATCGGCTTTTTCTTCTGGAATACCGGCCTTGCGATGGGCGGACAGGCACGGGTGAGCCAGACGCAATTGCTGCAAACCTTCGTCACTTTGGCTTGCGCCGCCTATATCAATGGCGAAAATGTCGATCTGCTCACTTGGGCCTTCGCGGTGGCTGTGGTGGCTGTGGTGCTGGTTGGCCGACGCGCCCGCATTGACAATGTCGCGCGCGGCTAATCCATCACATAATTAGGCTTGATCATCTCTTAATGTTGATATAAAGATATCTTTATATCTTGTTATGAATGGAAAAGCCGCATGTTATCTCGTCCACCCATCAGCCCTATGGCGCTTTCGACCCTTATTTCCGGGTTGCGGGCGGCTGGCGAAGATACACGGCTTCGTATTCTCGCGCTGTTGGAAGAGGGCGAGCTTACGGTTTCCGACCTCACGGAAATTCTAGGCCAATCCCAGCCGCGTGTGTCGCGTCATTTGAAGCTGATGGCGGAAGCCGGTTTAATTGAGCGGAGCCGGGAGGGCGCGTGGGCGTTTTTCCGCATCGCCGACCGCGACAGCATCGGTCAACTCGCCCATCTGTTGATTGAGTGCATTGATGCGCTTGATCCGATGATGACCGCTGATCGGGATCGGCTTCGCGCCGTGCGTTCGCAAAGGGCTGAAGCCGCGCAGGCTTTTTTCAGCCGTCATGCCGTGGAGTGGGACCGCATCCGCTCGTTGCATGCACCGGATGTGGTGGTTGAAGCCACCATTCGCGCGATTATCGGCGATAGCCCGTTGGGCAGCATGCTTGATCTTGGCACAGGTACAGGGCGGATGATTTCGCTGTTTGGCCGGTTGGCAGGACGCATTGTCGGCGTTGATGCCAGCCATGCGATGTTGGCGGTTGCTCGCGCTAATCTGGAACGCGACGGAATGAAGGGCGTTGAATTAAGGCAAGGCGATATTTACGCGCTGCCGGTGGATCGCAATGCCTTTGAGCTCGTCATTGTTCATCAGGTACTGCATTTCCTTGATGATCCGGCGCGCGCGCTTCGAGAGGCGGCTCAGGTCTTGGCGCCGGGTGGTCGAATCATCGTCGTTGATTTTGCCCCTCATGATCTCGAATTCTTACGCGAGACGCAGGCGCATCGCCGTTTGGGCTTTTCCGAAGGGCAAATGACGGATTGGCTGACGGAAGCCGGGCTTGAGGTCATCGGCCATCAAGACATCGCCCCACCGGTAGCCGGTGGCGGACAGTTAACCGTTTCGGTGTTTACCGCCAAAGACCCGCGTTTCGGTGTGGCTTGAAAAGGGAGAATGCCTGATGAGCGAAGATCATGTTTCACGCCCGAGCCGCAGCGCATCGACCAACCCTTTGCGGGTCTCCTTTGAATTTTTTCCGCCCAAAACAGCCGAGCTCGAGCCGGTCTTGTGGGAAGCCATCCAACGCTTGGCACCGCTCGAGCCTGACTTTGTCACCGTCACCTATGGGGCAGGCGGCTCGACCCGGGCGCATACGCTTGGTTCGCTCGATCGCATCGTGCAGGAGACCGGTTTACACGCTGCAGGCCACCTCACTTGCGTCGGTGCCACGCGAGAGGATGTGAACAACGTCGTGCGTTCCTATCAAAAAGCAGGCGTCCGACACATCGTTGCCTTGCGCGGCGATCCTCAGGGCGGGGTAGGCGAACGCTATGTGCCCCATCCCGAGGGCTATGCCACGACGGCGGATCTTATCCGCGGCATTCGCGCGATTGGCGATTTTGAGATTACGGTTTCCGCCTATCCGGAAAAGCATCCGGAAAGCCCGAGCATTGATGCGGATATCGATGTTCTAAAAGCCAAAATCGATGCGGGGGCCACGCGCGCCATCACGCAATTCTTTTTCGATAATGAGCTCTATTTCCGATATATGGATCGCGCTTTGGCACGCGGCGTAACCATTCCGATTTTACCGGGCATTTTGCCGGTGCAAAATTTCCATCAGACGGCGAATTTTGCAGTTAAAACAGGGGCTACCATTCCCGATTGGCTTGCCAAACGGTTCGAGGGGCTGGATGACGACCCTGCAACGCGGCGTTTAATCGCGGCTTCCGTCGCCGCCGAACAGGTGTTTGACTTGCTCGATCACGGCATTTCGGATTTTCATTTTTATACGATGAACCGCGCCGAGCTGACCTTCGCGATCTGCCATCTGCTTGGCATAAGGCCCAAATTGGCGCGCCGCGCCGCCTGACGGTCCGCATTCTGACGCATTGAAATAAAACCTCCGAGGCTCCCATCTTCCATGATGGACTAAAGCGCGGGAGGCTAGCGTGATTTCGATCGTCGATATTTGCGGATTATGCGGCCTTGATCAGGAACAGATCGATGCCATTGGCGAGCACGAGCATCTGCCCGATGTGGCGGCTGCCGCGCTTGCGGCCTATTTGCTGCACATGGAACACGGGCTTGAGAAGGTTCGTGACATGATTGTCGACGACATAAAAATCGCCCTGGCCCAAAAACGCAAAGGGCATGCGGCCGAACTTTTAATGGCGCTGCGCCATCTGTACGAAAAAAACCCGCAGCTCAGCTCTCTTTAGGCTATCAGCTAAGTATATTGAATTTAAAACATTTTTTATCGGCATAACCCAGCCTATTGGCTGCAATATACGTAGCTTGACCGTTGCTGTTCATGCCTACTGAATTAAACGGATTGCGAAATAATTTTATCAGGTACCGTCTCAATTGTGCCATTTTTCACTGGTCAATGGAGATGATGACAGGTTCCCGTCCGTCATGCCGATTCCCGGATGCGTTTGCTCCGTGTTTCGGTTTCCGCCGGTAACGCCCAAACGACGCGTTGCCTTGTTTCTCGCCGGCCTGACGGCATTCCGGCACCCCCTTCCCACACTACCCTTCATCGCGGCGTCCTTGTGTGGCGCACGCAGCCATTTCTTTCCGCCTAGCGGGACACATGGAGTGATGCCATGCGCCTTCCGATATCTGTTGTGTTACCTTTTTTGTGTGTTTTCATTCCCGCTCTTGCTGATGCTCAGTCGCAATCCGCTTTAAAGATTCCAGCCGGGTCACATTCTTCTGATGTTGCGTCGATTGTTGATCGCAAAGCCGATGAAAATGGGGTGCCGTCCGCTTTGGTCAGCGCCGTTATTTCGGTTGAAAGCGGTTGGCGAAGCAGTGCCCGCAACGGCTCATCCGTTGGCTTAATGCAGATCACGCCCAGTACGGCTCATGCATTGGGATTTCGGGGCACGTTGAAGGATTTATTTGATCCGGAAACCAATATCAGCTTCGGCACACGCTATCTGGCGGAAGCCTATCGCTTGGCCGATGGCGATCTATGCGCAACGGTCGCTCGCTATCAGAGCGGGCTTGATGCCACCCGCCCCAATGCCGCCAATCGCGCCTATTGCAAAAAGATGAAGGCCTTATTGGCCCTCAATCCTTGATCAATCGCTGGAATAGGCCTATCGCCTTCATCGCCAGTCGGTTGGACGGCCGCCGGTCGCAAGACGGGAGGAAAGTCCGGGCTCCATGGAGAAACGGTGCCGGATAACATCCGGCGGGGGCGACCCCAGGGAAAGTGCCACAGAAAGCTATACCGCCTCGCATTTCGGTGCGGGGTAAGGGTGAAAAGGTGCGGTAAGAGCGCACCGCGGGGCCGGTAACGGTCGCGGCAGGGAAAACCCCACCGGGAGCAAGACCGAATAGGGATGACACGAGGGCCAAAAGCCTTCAGGGCCGCTTCAGCCTCGTCGTCCGGGTTGGTTGCTTGAGGCGGCTGGCAACAGCCGTCCTAGAGGAATGGTCGTCACGCGGGGGAGCAATCCCACGCCATACAGAACCCGGCTTACAGACCGACTGGCATTTTTAGCTCTTTCTACCCAAGGGCGCAGAGTATTTTCCAAATTTTGTCTTAATTTCAACCAATTCTTAACCATGCTGGCCGCAGGATAACCTATCAAAATTCTGTATTTTTCCCGTGTCGCGATCCGTGTGCTGCATGACTGTTTCAACTGCCTTGAGCCATGTGCGTGCTGACGATGCTTCGCAGCGGCATATTCCTGTTTTGCTGGAAGAAGTGGTTGCCGCGCTTGACCTAACCGGTCCGGCGAAGGTGATTGATGGCACATTCGGCGCAGGCGGTTATACGCGCGCTTTATTAGATCAGGCTTCTGAGTGTCAGGTGATGGCGATTGATCGCGATCCGGACGCGATTGCAGCCGGAGCTTCGCTGGTTGCCTCTTATGGTGGGCGGCTAAAGCTGGTTCAGGGTCAGTTTGGCGATCTGGGTGATTTGGCCGAAGAAAATGACTTTGTGCCTGCCGATGCGGTTGTGCTCGATATCGGGGTTTCCTCGATGCAGATTGATGACCCGATGCGCGGCTTCTCCTTTCGGTTCGATGGGCCGCTTGATATGCGCATGGCGCAGGCGGGCGAGAGTGCGGCAGATCTTGTCAACACGATGGAAGAGGGCGCTCTGGCCGATCTTATCTATCGCTATGGCGAGGAGCGTCGGTCTCGTGCCGTGGCTAAAGCCATTGTGGCCGCGCGTCGGATTGCCCCGATCACGACGACCAAGCAATTGGCCGAGTTGATCTCAACAGTGGTGCATTTGCCGCCCGATTCCATTCACCCTGCAACCCGCACTTTTCAAGCGCTGCGTATTGCGGTGAATGATGAATTGGGCGAATTAGAGCGTGGCCTAGCCGCAGCTGAGAAGATTCTGGCACCCGGCGGACGGTTAGCGGTTGTCACCTTTCATTCGCTCGAAGATCGAATTGTGAAGCAATTCATTGCGGATCGTTCGGGGGAAACGCCGGGGCCATCGCGTCATATGCCTACAGCGCAACCGCGCGCGAAAACCTTTGTTAATTTGGCCCGCAAGGCCATTGTGGCGGGGCTTGTGGAAACACGCGCTAATCCGCGTGCACGTTCGGCTAAACTGCGTGTTGCTGAGCGCACGCTGGCAGCGCCAGATAAACCATCTCATCGAGGAAGGGGCTGATATGCCGCGTATTTTTCACGCCTTTGCGATTGCATTGCTGATCGGCTCTGCCGTTTATGTGTACAAGGTCAAATACGACACGATGGCGCTTACCTCCGAAGTGGCGCGGTTGAATAAGCAAATTGCCCTTGAGCAAGACCGTATCGCCTTGCTCAAGGCCGCGTGGCAGGGATTAAATCGCCCTGATCGGCTGCAGAAAATCTCCGATGCGAATTCGGATCTTGTGCCGTTAAGCACACAGCAGATTGTGCGTTGGCAGGATGTGCCGGATCGTCCATCGAATGTCGACACAATTGGCGACAAGCTTTCAACGCTCGGTCTGGTGGAGACATCAGCTACACCGAACGCATCCAAGCCTTCAGCTCGGAAGCCGTAAGCGCCTATGGCCCGTTCCTTTCAACCGGAAGATCCTTTGCAGGGCGTCCCGTTGGGCGGTGAGCGGACGCATGTCAAAAAGCGAAAGTCGTTTTTTGCGCGGATGTATTTAACGCTTTTCAGTATGCGTTTGGACAAAAGCGGGCATCGTCTTTACGTCGCCATGCTGGCTTTTCTGTGTGTCTTCGGGATGATTTCCTGGCGGCTGGTGATGCTTGCGACACAGCCTGATGAGGCGGCTGGAAAAATCTTTCAACCTGATCAAATTGCCAAGGCCAGACCTGATATTGTTGACCGAAACGGACTTGTTTTGGCAACCGACCTTAAGACCGTATCGGTGTTTGCCGAGCCGCGCCGCTTGATTGATAAGGATGAAGCGGTTGAGCTCATCACCGCTGTTTTGCCTGATGTCGATGCGCGCGAATTAAGGGACCGGTTCACCAAGAAAAAAGGCTTTGTGTGGATCAAACGCCGGATCTCGCCAAAAGAAAGAGAAGAGATTTTTCGGCTTGGTCTTCCCGGCATCGGCTTTGCACCTGAGAGTAAGCGCATCTATCCGAATGGCACAGCGGCAGCGCATATTTTGGGATTTGCTGGCGTTGATAATAACGGCATTGCAGGCATCGAAAAATATATCGATGGACAAGGATTGTCCGACCTTGCAGGCGCGGGCCTTGCCGCGCAGCCAACCGATCTAACACCCGTCAAGCTGACCATCGATCTTCGCGTTCAACATGCGTTGCGCGATGAGTTGATGAAGGGGATGGAAAAATTCAAAGCCAAGGCCGTTGGTGGCATGGTGATTGATGTCACAACGGGTGAGGTGATTGCTCTTGCCTCGCTGCCTGATTATGATCCCAATAGTCCGGGCGATGCGCTTGATCCCGATAAGATCAATCGGGTAATTGTGGGCACCTATGAAATGGGTTCGACGTTCAAAGCGCTGACCCTGGCGCTGGCGCTGGATTCGGGCAAAGAGACCATTAATTCGCAGCTCGATGCGCGAAGCGATCTTCGCTATGGCAAATATACGATTGGTGATTTCCACCCGACGCATCGCATTTTGACGGTGCCGGAAGTGTTTATTCATTCCTCCAATATCGGCACCGCTAAAATGGCGTTGGCGGTGGGGGTTGAGGGACACAAAGCCTTCTTGAAAAAGATGGGTCAATTGGACCGGTTGCGCACCGAAGTGCCAGAGAGCGCCGAGCCGCAAGTGCCCAAATATTGGAGCGAATTAACCACCGTTACCGTCGCCTATGGCCACGGCCTGGCCGTTGCGCCCATTCAAGCCGTGATGGCGGTGTGCGCATTGGTGAATGGCGGCAATATGATGCCACCCACTTTTCTGCCACGCAGCCAGGAAGAGGCGGATGCCATTTCGGTTAAAGTTATTAAGCCCGAGACCAGCGAAGCTATGCGCTATTTGATGCGGCTTAATGCAGCTAACAAGCTTGGCACGGCAGGCAAAGCCGATATTGACGGCTATTTCGTTGGCGGCAAAACCGGCACCGCGAACAAGAATTTTCATGGCCATTATGACGCCTCGAAAGTGTTCACAACCTTCATGGCCATAGCCCCATCGGATAAGCCTAAATATCTTTTCATGACGATTATGGATGAGCCACAAGCAGTTCCCGGAACCTATGGTTTTCAGACGGCTGGATGGAATGCTGGTCCAGTAACGGGTGCTATCATTGAGCGAACCGCTCCTTTTTTGGACATGCCAAAGCGTTTTGATCCACCGGTCGCGCCCTTTCCAACCATGGTGAAGCTTGGTGCGTGGGGTACGAAATGAAGCTTCGTGACCTGTTCCCATCGGTGCCAACCGAGAATGGTGCGCAAGAGGTAACAGGCCTCACAGCGGATAGCCGCCTTGTTCGGAAAGGCTTTGTCTTTTTTGCGGTCAGCGGCGTGAAGCAGGATGGTTCGGCCTTTATCGCGGACGCCATCAAAGCGGGCGCCATTGCCGTTGTGTATGAAAGGGATGCCGCTTTTGTAACAGGTGCTGCAGCGATTGCCGTCGACGATGTCCGCCAAGCGCTCGCGCAAACAGCAGCAAAGTTTTACCCTCATCAACCGGAAACAAGTGTTGCGGTAACGGGTACGGCGGGCAAAACCTCGGTTGCCGATTTTACACGGCAGATTTTTGAAGCCTGTGGCAAGCCAGCAGCCAGCCTTGGCACGATTGGCGTGGTGCGTGCCGATGGAATTTCTTATGGCGCGCTGACGACGCCTGATCCCTTAACCTTGCATCAAACCTTGGAGACGCTGGCGAGCGAGGGCGTTACCCATCTTGCGATGGAAGCCTCTTCCCATGGCATTGATCAGCGCCGTTTAGATGGGGTGAGGTTAAAGGCTGCGGCCTTTACCAATCTCGGCCAGGATCATCTTGATTATCACATCACGCGTGAGGCCTATCTTGCGGCTAAGCTCCGGCTTTTTGATACGCTTTTGCCGAAGCATGGCGTGGCCGTTGTCAATGCCGATGTGCCCGAAAGCAGCGACGTGATGAAGGCCGCTCATCAGCGCGGCATTAAGGTTTTATCGGTTGGCACGAAGGGGCACGATCTCCGCCTTGTGAGTGTCGCACCTCACGGCTTTGAACAGCATCTCGCGCTCGAATGGCAGGGCAACTCTTATCATGTCACCCTACCTCTAGCCGGCGAGTTTCAGGCTGCTAATGCCCTAGTGGCCGCAGGCCTCGCTTTAGCCGTCGGCGAAGCGCCCGAGCAGGTCTTTGCGGCTCTTGGAACCCTCCAAGGCGTCAAGGGACGGCTCGAACGGGTGGCAACCTACAAAGGCGGGCTGATCCTTGTCGATTATGCCCATAAGCCGGAGGCGTTAGAGCAGGCGCTTGTGGCGCTTCGCCCGTTTGTAACGGGCAAATTGATCTGCATTTTCGGCTGCGGGGGTGATCGGGATCGCGCCAAGCGCGCTATTATGGGGCGAATTGCCCATGACAGAGCCGATCATGTGATTGTGACGGATGACAATCCGCGCTCGGAAAATCCTGCATCCATCCGGCAATCGATCCTTGCGGCGTGCCCCGGCGCAAGCGACATTGGCGACCGATTCGAGGCGATTAAGGCGGGTATCGGTATGGTGGGTGCGGGGGATGTGCTGTTGATTGCAGGCAAAGGCCATGAGACAGGCCAGATTTTCGCCGATCATACGGTGCCCTTTTCCGATCATGACGCGGTCAAGACGATCCTTGCCGAGGTGCAGCCATGAGCGCGCCACTCTGGACAATGGATGGTTTAGTGTCAGCCACGCACGGCCAAGTTCATGGCGAGATTACCGCCATTACCGGCGTGTCAATTGATACGCGTACGCTTCAAAAGGGTGATCTGTTCGTAGCCCTCGAAGGCGAAAGCCGCGACGGCCATGAGTTTATCCGCATGGCGTTTGAAAAGGGCGCCTCAGCGGCACTTGTCGCAACCAACCGCGCCGCTGAATTTGCAGATGCTGGACCTCTGCTCGCGGTCCCCGATGTGTTGGAAGGTCTCCGCCAAATCGGCCGTGCAGCACGCGCGCGCTCGGATGCGCGCATTGCTGCGGTCACAGGCTCGGTCGGCAAAACCGGTACCAAGGAAGCCATCCGCACGGTCTTGGCGATGCAGGTTGAAACCCATGCCTCGGTTGCCTCTTATAACAATCATTTCGGCGTACCGTTGACTCTGGCGCGGATGCCACAAAGTGCGCGCTATGGCGTGTTCGAAATCGGCATGAACCACGCGGGCGAAATCGATCCGCTCTCGCGCATGGTGCAACCGCATGTGGCCCTCATTACGACGGTTGAGGCGGTGCATCTGGAGTTCTTTCCATCGGTTGAAGCCATCGCCGATGCGAAGGCTGAAATTTTCTTTGGCCTGTTGCCGGGTGGGGTTGCGGTGATCAACCGCGATAACCCGCATTTCGAGCGTTTAAACGCCGCCGCCAAGGTTTCGCCTGCAGGCCGGATCATCAGCTTTGGCGCGCATTCGTCCGCTGATATTCGCCTCGTTGATGTGGCGCTTATGCCCGATAGCTCCGATGTCACGGTAGACTTCATGGGACGTCGTCTCGTTTACCACCTTGGCAGCCCGGGCCGACATATTGTGTTAAACAGTCTCGGTCTGTTGGGCGTCGTTGATGCTTTGGGTGCCGATGTCACTTCTGCCGCCGAAGCGCTGATCCATGTTACCCCGCCAGCGGGGCGTGGGGCGCGGTTAAACTTAGGCGAAGCAGGTCACGAGATCACGCTGCTCGATGAGAGTTACAACGCCAATCCCGCAGCCGTGCGGGCGGCTTTGTCGATTTTGTCGGCAACGCCCGTTGGTGTCGGTGGACGCCGCATTGCTGTGCTCGGCGATATGCGTGAATTGGGCGAGCAATCGGCCGCTCTTCATGCCGGCCTTGCGCCTGATCTTGCGCTGAACAAGGTCGATCTTCTGCTCGCTTGCGGGCCACATATGAAGGCCTTGTGGGATGATGCGCCTGAAGCGCTGCGGGGC
>Ga0114964_10001360_pt1 | contig 17836 bp, 16 predicted proteins | sample C_131016_MF_Meta_FD_92638 | JGI IMG/M metagenome (GOLD analysis project Ga0114964, IMG submission 92638) | Freshwater microbial communities from Lake Croche, Canada to study carbon cycling - C_131016_MF_MetaG | ecosystem: Environmental > Aquatic > Freshwater > Lake | place: Lake Croche, Canada... | reverse complement strand
AGGCGATGGAGGCAAAGGAGGCGATGGAGGCAAAGGAGGCGATGGAGGCAAAGGAGGCGATGGAGGCAAAGGAGGCGGTAACGGAGGTGGTAACGGAGGCGGTAGTGGTGGCTGATATCTCGGATAATACATCTTTACAATGTCGTGCGATATTCCTTTCCGCTTCCTTGGCGAACAATAGGTGGATCCAGCCACCACGAAATCGCGTGATGGCGCGTGAGTTGATAGTTCAATTCCCAATCAAGAACTTCCGAAAACGGAAAAAGTGTCCCTAGAATTTTATCGAGCATACTGACTTTGACAATCATCGCCGCCGTTGTACGTGTATGATAATATGGATGCGTAGGAGGAAACCAGCAATCGGTGGAATCGCGACGTTGCGGTACTAAGTCGGCTCCTGCGTTCAACGATAAGTAATCCCACGGCCGTTGTCCTAGACGAGACATCGCATCGCTAAGTTTTGGTAGAAAATCCGCGTCGAAAATTACGTCGCTTTCTAGAATCATGACGACGGCATATTTTTTCGTTACGGCATCTTGGGCGACCGCGGCCCAATTCAGAACTAAACTAATTTCTCCTGGTTTTAGATTATACGAATTAAAATTACGTTGCTCGTGCGGAACAGGTTTTCGGGGTATCCAAGGATTGTAGGACGCCAGTTGCGCAGGCGTGAGGGAAGAACCGTAGCAGGCTAAATCAAGAGTGTAGGCACCTACAGGATTCGCAGAGAGCCACTGATTCAAGTAGGCGGCTCGATCGGGTTCTTTTTTCGCATCGCATAAAATATATACATGGTCGATGGGTTTCGGCCAGGTATTCATTAAATTTGAATTTCTTTATAATACTGCTCGGCGATCTATTTAGACCGATAAATTCAGGGCTAAGCGTTGTAATACGACATAAGAAAACACGCATAAGCCTCTCGAAACCGAATTTGCGAAAAGGGTACAAGATTAATTGCATTGTTATCCACATTTAAAAAATAATTAGGAAAATTTACGGATTCAAAACTGACGGCACGACTGTCACCACATAGTCCAGGACGCATACGAAATGTACTATCACGGGCTTGGAGGTCGGAACCATCGACCTCATCAAGCCATAACTGAAATCCACGATGACGAAATACGCGCTTTGGATAGTTTTTACTGCGAAAGCTTACGTAGCCTGCTGCAACACCACCTAATGGTAATAGGCTATCTATGATTTCAAATGAGGAATCGTCAATATCTAATTGATAGTTAGGATTTATGGGCGTGATTATAGCACGGAAATTACTATGACGCACACGCCAACTTGGACTGAAAATTGGAAATAAATTCGCATAACGCACAGGTGCTTTATAATATTGCTTTTTAGTATATCCCTGGAAATTGCCATCGTTTTGGAATCCAACGTGATCCAACGTTTTTAGGCATCCTCCCTGCGACGGACTGAAACTGAACGACCGGCAACCTGGTTGCGCATCGCAATTACGTTTCGCAGTATCCAGATCTGTAGGAGCAAAGCACTGGACGTTTCCAGTGGATTGGTCGTATCCGCCGTCGGTACGTACGTATTCGCCAGGTGCTTTATAATATTGCTTTTTAGTATATCCCTGGAAATTGCCATCGTTTTGGAATCCAACGTGATCCAACGTTTTTAGGCATCCTCCCTGCGACGGACTGAAACTGAACGAGCGGCAACTTGGTTGCGCATCGCAATTACGTTTCGCAGTATCCAGATCTGTAGGAGCAAAGCACTGAATGTTTCCACTCGATTGGTCGTATCCGCCGTCGGTACGTACGTATTCGCCGACCGGCGCGGGACGGTAATAACCGAGACCCAGACATTCACGCGTCGCTCTGTCCTGGGTCAATGGATCCGTCGCAGCCATCGACTTGTACAGATTCGCAAACATAAGTCCGACATCTCCCCACGACATTTTCGCATATGTGGAAGCGGTCGCCGTATTCGGATATGCAGCACCACTCGCCTGGCATCCTGCTTTACGGAATTCCTGCTGTAAGCACGAAAGCATAAAGGGGCCCGATGTATCCGCGCTCATATTACATACATCAAAGTTATCCGTACCCATGACCAGCCATTTCGCGGCCTCTCTGAGAATTTCTTTCGGCGCAGAACTCATAGCACTGTAAATCTGAGAGTACGTATTACCGGCGGTTTGGACATCGGTCTGACCGGAACCGAGTACCGCGTCAGGAATTGAGATACCGGTCGTAGCCAGCATATTAATCGCTTGTATATCGGTATCACCCGGTGGCTTACCGTTGAGTAAATTAGCTAAAATCGCACCGGATTTTGTAAAACCGATGCCCGATGCGAGCGAAATGAGACATTCTCGCGATAATGCTCCTGTCGGTCCTGGGTCGCAAGTACGAGGAGAGGTCGCAGGGAGTGGCGAGTTTAACTCCGAGCAGGCGGCGCTGTAGGAGCCACCTCCCTTCATGAGACACTCGCCATTGGGAGCCCAACTACCGTCTAGTGCGTCGCATTCCGAATTGGTATAAATGCGAATACGATTATCGCTAGAAGGACTACCGTAGTTGCCACAGTCGATACCTGTGTTCGTGACGATTGGTTCCGGAGGAGGACGGCATTCATCGGGACTGCTCTTCGTCGGCTCTCCGCAGGCGCCCGTCTGCGAATCGGGATATTTATCGGAGCCGTTGGCGTTAATTGGTACCGCGTATCCTAGTCGCATACAGAATCCGCATTTTCCGGCGATACTATCTATGCCCATGAGATCGCAACTTTTGATACGCTTACAAAATTTAATATCCTCCATCATAATCGCCGTCGGAATATCCCACGTCCATTGTCCGCCCGTAGGTAATCCGGCGGTTTTGAGAGGTCCGTCAATCGTACCATAGGCTCCCATGGACGGTACATCGGGATGGAACCACCATCCACATCCGGATGTATCGCGCGGTCGGCGTTGTGGCATATCTTTTGGATAGCGGGCGTTACGGCACATACTATCGCGATCAATATATCCGTTGTAGGGATCTTCCTGTAAATATACGGAGTAGTCGCGGTCTTTACTGACGGCTAAATCAAGATCGGGTTGATACAACGCCTCATTGATACCATCTACCGCTAATCCGGGGTTGATTAGTATTTCTTTACCTGCCTGTTCATGGAAGTAACTATCTTCCTGAGAAGTATAGCGCAAATTGCGCTCTAAGAAGTTCTCAAATCCTTCCATACGTTTCACGAAAAAAAGAAGTACGAGAACTCCTACCGCCAGGAAAAGACATAAAATCCATGTATTCATTGCGAACTCTCTATCGTTGGAGACGAATTTGATTGGCGCATCTTCAAAGACGAATCTATAAAGTTAAACTGTACAGTTCGTTCTACGAATGGACTGTACAGTCTAACTTTAGGAATGAAAAGACGACTCTATACAAGACGGACCTTATAATTGTCGCCGACATCGCCATAGGAATTCCAATTGCCTGGTCGGAAATCTCTAATTTTACCCACATAGTATTTAGCGACACCGGATTCGGTCACCATCTTCGTATGTACCTCAGTTTGAATCAGATATACCGCTTCGCCCGTAGTGAGCGTCTGCGTCGACATGACTGGAACATCCTTACCAATATAAGTACCGTACATCACCCGATTGACACCGGTTTTGATGACCTGCGTACCATCCACGATGTAGGTCATATTGGTAATACCGCAATTCGCGACAGGATACCAAGGATCCGACATATATACCTTAAAACCACTGCCGACGGGTCGGTTCGTCGGCTGCGTCAGATTAAAGGTTTCGTCACCGCAATTGACCACGACAGATTTTCCGTTCGCTACGATTTTCAGATGCGTTGCTACGTTCAAGGGTAAGGGCGCGGTGCTATCAATACCCCAGTTACCATCCCTTGTATCACCCATACGAATGTGTAAGCCCGTACCACCAGGTACAAACCATATTCCTGGCGCACGCTGACCAAAGTCGCAGCAGTCGCCGCGGCCATTATTCACGTGCATAATGTTCGACCAGTTGGATTGGATACCTCGTGGCGTAATATCCATTTCAATCGTGTAATTACCGATTGGTATATCGACCGTCGCGACAATTTTACCTAATTGTAAATCAATGTAGGCCGGTGCAGGATTCGGTGCTTTCTTCAAACCGTAGCACTGATTGATTGCGTCCTCTTGATATTGGGCTACCGACGGATCCGGTCCTCGGTTCGCCATCAGGAAAATATCGTTGTAAATATCCTGAACGAAACCAATGAGCGATCCTGAGCGGCAGCGGGGATCGGCTCCGGAGACGCACGCATTTTGACGAGCTCTCTGCGCATTCAAATTGATTGAATTGACATTGTTGGAATTTTCAGCGCCATTCGTTCCCAACGGCGAATAGGTGCCGGCACGCTGGCACGCCTGGAAAGGATGTTTCTCACGAGTCGTCGGTGCGCCTTCGCTATTTCTGAGACCGCTAAACCGATCACCGATGTACATATAGGTATTTTGAAGCGAACTCTTACGTTTGCTTTCATTTCCACGACTGTTATCGGAACCCGTATTCATCCAGAGATAGTCCAGACATTCCGAATTCAATCCGCCGGTTTTTTGGACTAACATAATATTACCCTGCGAATCTTCGGCAATATTTTCGCACGGTGTCATCAAGTCGAATCCGAACATAGCCTGAGCGGCATTGTTGATAGTCTTCATCGTTCCGCGTTTTCCGTTATTATCGCGTCCCGTTGTCGCAAGATTGTACAGGTTATCCAAATATTCCGAAATTGCGTCAATATCACCCTTCTGATTGAGCTGCGATAAGCCACCGTTGGTCGTAGCAAGTTTTCCGACGGTAGGATCGCCGCCGGAACTGACGAAGAGATTCGTAAGACAGGCCATCGAATACGCGCCAGGATTCTGACCGTCGGCTAAGCATGGACTGACGCGTAGTAGCGCAGCCGTATCTGGCGATGAAATGAGTACGCCTGCCGGAGCGGCTCCTTTATCTTCAGGATAGAACGGATCTAAAAATATACCTGGTACCTTCACATCAAATCGTACATATTGATCTTTGGGCATATTGCTCCATATCCAAAACTGGTTGGTGATCATCGACGAGCGCGAATCCGGTTTCGGAGCGACGATAATCCTACTTCCTTTGTATGTTCCGAGTTGTCGTAGCACGCGGTTATTGCCCGTCGCGAGATCGGAGGGAACATAATTGACGGCGACGATCGAGGATTGAAATCCGGCGGTGCGCGGAGATTTTCCACTGATCGGCATTTCCCATTGTAGCAGCACAGCGCGGAAGAACGGTGCCTGGTACGTATCACCGAATTGCGACCAAATATCTCCCTTACCAGCCTGGGACGGCGACTCTCCGATACCGCCCAGAGTTTTGAAGAACGGCCAAATTTTGGTAAAGAAGAGCCACTGCTTGTCCGAATTCGGCGGTTTCACGCCGTAGCACCAAGAAGTACCGTAGGGAACTTCCCATTTGACGAGACCAGGATATCCGCAACCCGGTAGCGACGTTTGCATCGGCCACATCGCGGTTACACTATCACCGGTATGAGCAGCGCAACAATTTTGCGCACCGTTGTTCGCAGCGGCCAATACTTCGGCTTCCGTAGCACTCCGCGCGCCGATTCGCTTACATATTTCTACGGAGGTATCTCGCGACTGGTTGTATCCGGCATCGTAGCTACCCGATTCATTGACCTGGTAATTGAAAACCTCTTTATTGCCGTTGGGATGGCGATGCGGTACTTCCAGTGTCACCATCACACATAGATTTTGTAACTCACGAACACCATTGACCGGTACAAGGAACTCGCGTCCAGGTGAATTACTGACGGCGTAGCCTACTGCGTGGTTGTTCTCATCATAGACATAGACGCGAGCCTGACCGGTACCCTGCGGTGTCAGTACGCGGAGATTCACGTTAAACGTACGATTTTTAGGATCATAGACAAATACATTATCGCCGACAAAAGCCTGCGCACAAATCTGGTTGGCTACGGAGCGACCATCGACGGTTTTGCCGGTAAATCCGCCGGTTTGACCAGATTCTTTACAATCTAGACGATTTCGGGCCTTCTGGCACGAAGGAAGATCGGTGAAAAAGTAGCCGTCGGGACACGAGCCGACGGTAGGTTTATACACCACCGGTTTCCCCGAATCCGCCGCAATTTTATTGGTGTAGTCCTTATCTTCGGGAAGAAGAAACAGTCCTCCCGTATGTTGTCCGGGATTCTGACCATCATACTTCGTTCCGTCTTTCAAGCATATTCCGCATTTCGCATAATCTGAGTTGCCGAGCGCTTCGCACGAACGTCCCTTGAGCGCTTCGCAACGTTTGACATCGCGCATCATCTGAGACGTCTTCGGGACCTGCGCGGTCACCGCGTCGCGAATCACTTCCGTAAAACTCGAATCGTTCTTTGTAGTCTTGGTTTCGGCCGTATTCAATACATCGTAGAGTGATCGGGTGGCGGCCGCAATTTCCGTGGGTGATTCCGCCATAGCAAAATTCGGACGGATAACATCGATGTTATCCGCAAATTCGTTGTAGCGCTGTTTTCCCTCGCGTATATAGTCGCCTCGCGCCATGAAAGGCTCTTTGGTGTTTCGCAGAGACATTGGTACAATAAATCCAATGACCACTACCAGCACCACCAGTGCGAGAATCATTATTGGAATCTTCATATCCTCTAAATTCTAGGTTTATTTTTCCAAGAATCATAGATTGTTGGAAATAAAGATGATTTTTTATATCTAGACATTATCCGGACGTATATTTGCGCCGGAGTCCATATCGCGAGTCACTACGCGTAAAACGACATGCGTCTGGCGACTCAAGTTGATGAGTGCGGCACCAGTTTGCGGTGCCTCGCCACATAAGGCTGTCGTAAATGTATCTTCGGCCGCTCGGCTTCCACCAAAACGAGACGTTTCTCGTTCGACCGAACCGGTCGACGGATCGTCAAACCGACTACGTATAATGATAACATTACAGTAGCCCGCATTATTACGACCATCCATAATCATCGGAGGCATCATCATATCCACATGTGCCGTAGCGACTACGTAATGGCCCGTAGCACGATTGATGAAATTCGCAAAATCCGTAGCCGCGGCGGATTGCGTAGTAGGCGCGAATCCTTGGAACTGGATGTTATCGCCCTCGGAAATCGCGCTAAATGGGAAATACTGCGTAGTACTGATGTAAATATATGCGTTAGAAATATCTACGGTTCCGTAAGAACTACACGCACCACCCGTATCACCAATCGACGTCGTACAATCGTTGAGACAGATTCGCGATACATTCCATACGTCGGAATCGGTAGAGAGAAGATTACCAGTATGGCGCTGCATCGAGATAGAGAGTTTCTGTAGCGTCGCGAGGGGAGTAGGAGTATAGACTCGTTGGGTCTTCAGGAATTTCGGTATCAGTCCCGTGTAACCAGATTTTGTACAAACATTATTATCCGGTGGCGTAGAAGGATTGACAATCGTGTTGGGAGCATAGAGATCGGAAGACCACGTCGTATCATACTGAACGATAGCAAAGGTCGCATCTTCTTCGGGCTTCGTACTGTATCCGTTCGGCTCCAATTCATCGATACGAACTCCTACGAACGGTAGGGAAAAGACATTGACCACGCGACCTGTATCATAGTTCGTCACGAGCGGTTCGTCAGACTTTTTCCCTATCACGCGCACAATCTGCGTTAGCGCTTCAATAGGTACGATCGCTTTGACAAACTCAATACGTTGAATATTGCGCAACCGAGTTTGGACGGATGTATTAAATCCGTATCCGATTTTCTTGGAACCGGTATTGAAATTCACCGTAAAATTGTAGCGATTCTCAGCAGTATTTCGGAACCAGTCGCGATCCGCACTCGTAATAAATAGATTGATTTCCGTATCGCGATATTTGACGATAGCTTCTTGCGGAATAATGTAATCCTGCGGCCGTGGCGCGAGCAACGCCGGCGGAGCATCCGCCTGGGGAGCGATAGGTTGCGTAGCCGACGGTACGGGCTCTTCTTTAATTTCTAGACGAGGAGGCGTCGCTACCGGCGGAGGACCGGCGAGACCGAGCATACGAGACTGGGCTTCGCGTTGCTTTTGCATTCGTTGCATGAGCAGCACGGGATCTTCGTCGGATTCGAGTACATCGTTCGTTTGCCGAAAATCGGGTACGGCCGGAACTGCAGCCGTCGGAGGCATTCGGTCGAGCATCATATTCTCGTAGCGCGTTCCTGTATCTTCAAACAGACGATTGTATTCATCGGGACGCGAAAATGTCCCTACGGTGGTCGTTGTAGGTGGGGCGGCGGATTCCTGGCGCTTGAGCCATGTATCCATAGATGCCGTAGTTTCCCGAAGAACTTCCTGATTCAGAACCGCAGCAGCCTTACCCGGCTGTAATCGCGCAACCTCCGTCATATAATGCTGTACTGTCTTCTGAAGACGTTCATCCATACGTTTGGAAATAGCGGGCGAACCAGTTTTCTTGGCGTATTCTTGGCGGAGAAATCCGACGATTTTTTGATAGTTGGTCCCGTTGAGGAACTGGGAAGTCGGGACATTTCCGCGTGCGCTCATTCTTCTAAAGGGGTTAGATGATTCATTCTTTATATTACCGTAGCAAACATAAATATGATATGTTGGAAATTCAAGAACATTCTAGATACATAGTTTCTTGAGTGCGACATCTAAGGCTTCTTTTCGAGGTTTTTCCTCGGCGTATAAAATATCCCGAAATGTATTCATTGTATCATCGTCCACAATATTTTTACAAATTGTATAGAAAGACTTACCACGTAATAGACAAATAATTACGTAAAGGCAGTACATACCGCATTCGGAGCCCTTTCGTTGATGGCGAATATCGTTGTAATAGATTTTATCGCATCCCTGTGTCTTACACCGTTCCAGCAAACGAACGATTTCGGCTTCGGGTTCGTATCCGTACGAATCAAAATAATAGGCCGATTTTGCGTCAATATCAATGAATGCGCAAACCCAATGCGACCCAGGCTCGTCATGTTTATCTAAATTAAAGACGATTCCAATTTTCCGAATACCTTTTGTATTCAGCGCATTGATATCTAATTTACACAATTCATTCACAATACACGATCCAAACGTTTTTTCCGTATCAAAATCAATCGGTACGGGTCCAATAAATTTAAACGACGGCTCTGCCTGTTCATACTGACTCATCACATCTTCAATATTGAAACTATCCAACCAGAGCGTCGGTTTTTTATCCCATTCGGCGGGTTTTTCCGGTCGGAAATATGCGAGCAACGGCGCTTTCTCCTTTTCAGTGAGTCCCTTCATTTTCTTGACCGCACAGAATTCCGTTTCGCAATGGTAATGCTTACGCATCGCTTCTTTGAGTTTCAGCCAGAGATTCACCGATTTTCCATTTTTACGAGTTCCCGACGCTGTAATTTTATGACCGGGATGCTCCTTATTCCATATACGTCGTAAACGTTCAAGAGCAGCAGGCGGAAGACACGATTCTCCTGCCCGGCGATGAAGCGCTGGCGAACACTGAAATGTGCTATCCATTCTTAAATATAGTAAAGAAATATAAATTCATTGTGTAGATGGAGTTCGAACTCAAAGACGTATATTTCCGTCGGTTCTTAATGCCGATAGTTGTGACTTTTCTTATCTTATGTGGAATCGTCGTGATTATCAGCAATGTTCCAGGTACTCCGGTTTCGTGGGAAGCGCCTCTGAATCAAGTAGCGGGTGCTTTGAAAAAACTTACAGGTAAGTAGAGTAATGGCTTCCGCCAATTGGCCGTTTTATGTCGCGATTGCGATCTGCGTCGCGTTATTTACTACGGTTGTAGCAACCTTCTCGACTCTGGTTCCGAAGGATTCCGCGCAAAATACGAAACTTTTGACGGTTATTTCGGTATTTAGTTTCGCGGCGTCGATTACTGCATATTCACTGGCGCTGTACCACTTTGCGCACAATCCCAATTATTTAATACAGTTTATGTTGGCTACCGTATTACTTGTGATTCTTCCGGCGGCGCTGATTTCTGTCAGCGTGAGTACGATTGCCGTGAGCAATCTACGCGATACGCTTGCGGCGAGTTCGTAGAACCTCTAAGTCTAAACAGTTCCACTCCATTTTAACTCAAAGAGACAATGGAGCGGTTACACATACCGTGGCTTTTTATAGGTCCGAGCGGAACGGGAAAGTTACGCCAAGCGCGTGCGTGGATTGAAGAAGCCCATAAAGGAAAAATCGTATATCCGATGGAAACGCGAACTTTTACGGTCGGCGACGGATACGAAGCCCGTGTCGTCACCAGTCCGTATCATTTTGAAATTGATATTCCGAATCTTTCTATGCAAGATAAGCAGATTATCGGCGAACTTTTGACGACCTTCTTTTCTAGCGGTGATGTATTCAATGGATTACGGGCATCGTCGCGAAAGTTAGTGATTCTGCGTCGCGCACACAGTCTTTCGCTGCCCGCGGCGATTCGCGTACGCGCGATTATACAACAGTATATTCTACCTCCCGAGGCCTCAGGTATGCTGTGGATAACCGCGCGAGAGATGACGGGTCCGCTTGCGCTCTTAGAGGATGCTTTTGTCCAGTATCGTGTTCCACGTATGTCATTGAAGTGTTGGCAATCATTACCGATTCCGGATACGCTCAAAACATCGGTTTCGTGGGAAAAGTTGGAGGGACGTGTAGAACGCGCCGAGGAATTGCTTAAATTCTTTCCTGACGGAGTGCCTCCCGCGTGGCCTCGTCGAGTACAAGATTATTACGACGAAATGGTCGCGATGCTTATTCGGCACGCGAGATCAGGAAAAGCACCGAATCTCAATGTCATCACGTGGATTCGCGGACGTGTGTATCAGGCGCTGAGTATGTGTCAAACTGGTCCAGAAATCATAGATAGTTGCGCGGCTGCGCTACAGCGACAGCACACTATGGTAGAATCCCACGTATTTTGGGAGTCGATGAAAGCACTGACATCGGCAGAGCCACATACATCCTATCGTACGCCACTCTCTCTAGAAGCGGGTATTTTATCGCTGTACGAAACGATTCGGCAACATAGTTCGGTAGAAAAACCGACGACCATTACAAATGAGCGCGTGGGAGTTGCTGAGAGCGAGCGTTCAGGAAGTACAGTCGCAGTCGCAGTCACAACATCAGTCAGCGTTCCAGGCCTCGCAGGAATTGCGGCAACCGAGGCCGCAACCAACGCCGCCGTCGCAGCCGTCACCAAGACCGCTGTCAAACGAAGAGCGGCACCCCGTAAGAAATGAAGTACGACCGAACGGATTTGACGAAGGAGAAATCCAGCGTTTCATGGATGCGGTAGATACGCGTGAATACGCGATTGACCTTACCGGTGGTGGAAAATTATTACTCTTTACGCAAGAACCAACTACTATAGCAGATATCGCCGACGAAGTCAATCGGCTTCTCGTCTGGCTCGGAACTCCGCGGAATTTCACGGTTTTCTTATGGTGGCGCGACGATCCGCGGCAACTGGGAGTCAGCGAATGGCCGAGTAAGCGCAATGTCAATGGCGGATGGGCTATCCCAGGTTCCAATGCGATTTATGTGTATCGTAAAGAAGAATACGACCGCGTTATTCTTCACGAAGTCATACACGCAATGGGATGGGATTGGAAAATGCCTGAGACTCCGTTGCCCTGCTGGGGATTGGACGGCGGAAAAACTATGCCCCATTTATTTGAAGCCTGGACAGAATTATACGCCGAATGGCTATGGTGCGGATGGCACAATGTTCCATGGACAAAACAGCGACAGTGGCAGGACTATCAGGCGACGCAAATACTCGCACGGCAAACCGGTACGTGGGAAGAAAATACCAATGTATTCGCGTACTATATTTTAAAGGCCGCGCTAGCTCCTCATATTGAATTTCTATGGATATTCGGTAACGGTATCAATACAGAAGAACGATACAATATCCTATGTCGTTTGACCGAACCTGAACTGAATCGTCTTCGGAGTCATAAAGTTACACCCGAGCGGTTGAGCCTACGTATGAGCGTTTCAGGACAAGGGCAAGAGTAATAGCAAGAAAAATAAGATACTAGATTAAGAATGGAACGTCCTCCGAGACCACCCGCCAGCGTCTCGAAAAAAAGTATCGGTATAGGCTTCGGCACGCGCCGTAATAAACCGAATGCGAACAAACCCGACGCCAATCGTCTGCGGAAAACGCGCAAAGCGATTCGTAATATGATTATTCGACTTGTTGGAAATTCAAGACGTACAAATGAAAATTTTAAAACTAGGTTTCCGACCGAACGCGATTATCTCCATTTCCTAGGAAAACTTGCCGCGAGATATTTGGATAAGAACGCGACCAACGAGGTATTACGTAATTTCCCGTATCCACTCAACGAGACAAAGAACAACTCGGTCTCTGATGAACACAAAGACGGATTTATAGAATTCCTTATTGACTACGCGAAGGAATCGGACGCCAATGCACTCACCACGAATAATTTTCTCAAAGCGATGCGAAATCTGAAAATTTCGCCGCCAAATATGAAACATAAATTGCCAAAAAATGAAGACTACTAGACGCTGAATAGGGGTTGGTATTCAATACTTTTCCCGATATGGGCGTACGCGGACTGACCGGATTCTTGCGGTGGGCCGCATCACATACAATAAAAGAGCCCGTATGGGCGATGTTCAAAGGCAAGAAAATCGGTATCGATATTCTTGGCTTTCTTTATAAAACCAAAGCAAATCACCAATCGGTATTCCTGTATTTAGCAAGACTTATCGCAAGATTCCGACAGTTCGGTATAATTCCGGTACCGATATTTGACGGAAAACCGCCCGAAGAGAAGCGCGAAGCCTTGAAACAACGCGCAACTCTACGTGCGGAGTCCGATATCAAGAAGAAGGTTCTCACGGAGGAATTATCCTACGTACCGATGTCGGAGGCACAGAAATCAATTGTAACGAAAGAAATCAATGTACTTGAACACAACTCGTCGTATCTCACGTCGGAAGAGCGAGATCAGGCGAAACGATTCTTCTACGCGTGCGGTGTGCTATTTCTAAACGCGACGGGTGAAGCAGACAATGTACTGTCCTATTTCGCAAAACGCGGAGAATTTGTAGCCATTATGAGCAACGATTTAGATTTGATAGCGCGCGGTGTAGAAACTCTGTTAGTACCGGACGATTACGCGCTACCGGGCGATCATTCCGGATGGAAACAGTACAACTTATCGGCAATTCTGACCGCGATTGAATTCGATTATCGCCAGTTTCTTGAAATGTGCGTACTTATGGGTTGCGATTATACTGCGGGTATCAAATCTATGCAGTATAAATCGGCGTTTTGGGCTATCAAGTATCGCGGATCGATAGAGAAAACGGTCGAAAAACTCGGAACGAAGAATCTTCCACTCTATATGAAAGCGATGACTATACTACAGGGAACGGAAGAAACGCCAGAATCGCTAATGGGAACTAAACAATGGGAGCGATGGTCCGTAGGCGAAGTTCCAAAGGAAACAGAGGCGTTGGACGCCTTTCGGAAGGATGTATTAACGGAACTCGCGGCCGTTGAATACGAACAACTACGTCTCGGTTAGTTTGACGCTTACGCTTCCGGTAGTACGCATAACCATTAGGAATGTTCCGATCGTCAGTATGAAAAGAATAAGAAATAGTATTGCTGAGAGTAAAATATACGGGAATACGCGATTGATAATGTGACTAACGATAGGGTCAAGTAGCGTCTGAAGACGCGCCTGATTTTCCGGAGTTCGTAGCGCGGCCATGATTTTATCTCCGAGATGGGACGCGAGATCGTGGGTTGCTTCGGTGTAGCGGTCTCGTTCTTCCGACATTTGTCAGGGGTTGCGGACTTTTTCAAGAACGCATATCGCACCCAGGAAGAGAATGTTGGAAGCGCCGGTTCGTCAAGATATACAAGGAACGTCCGGATTTTATATTTCCTTACGTGAGCCGGTTCGCTTACATGTGCGAATGATGATGAATTCGGACGGCGTAGTACCCGATCTTCAGTACCAGCCTAAATTTATGGAATTACAAGCGAGACTGCTTGCGGAAATGGCGAAGAATACCCAGATGTTCAAGGTTCCGCCGTCCATGGAATCGCTACAAGCGATCACTCCGAATTGGGGATTTGTAATTTTGGACGGCGTAGCGAAGCAAAGTGAATATACGCAAATAAATGCTACGATTGGCGACCATGGTACAATTCCGTGTTGGGTGGATCTCGTCTTAGTTGGAATCTCAATTACCCGGTCAACGATTCGTCCGTATTTTGATGTCAAGTTTCTGGAACCGATTCGCGAAACTCAGATTGATTTTGATTGGTTCGCGCCTCGTGAGGATATGGAAGAAGTGACGGATATTGGCGATGTTGTCGCGGGAGAGATTCAACTAAGAGACCCGGCGGTTGTTGAGCGCGAAAAGTTAATGGAGAAGGAACGAGTTCGCGAAGCGTTCCGACTTGCCGCGAGGGCCAAAGATGACGCAGAGCAGATGGCGGAAGCGTTTTTTGCGAAATATGATCCATCCGATTCGGAAACCGCCTTCTCGGAATGGATGAGCGATGATGAGGATGATAAATGAGCGTCGCCCAAAAAAAAATACTACACTCGCAAATAGATAAAGATATGGCGCTCGCCCGGAATTTAACCTTGGCCGTTCTGGTCGTAGCGATCGCACTGGGTGTATTTTACATGATTGATCCCACATTCTATGGTCTTTTACGTAGTAAGAGATACGAGGGTTTCGACAACAACGGTGATGTAACATTTACGAATGCGCCGGCGTCGATGAATGGCGAGAATGCCGGCAACTTTGTGAATGCGGGAAATGTGGATGCCGAGCAGGTCATGGCGAATGCGCACAACAACTCCAATGACGGTGAGACGGTAAGCCCTATGACGCCGAACAGCGCTACGGAGGGTTTCCAGAACCTCAATCCGAGTCCGATGCCGTTCGCGGGAGCCGAGCGTCCTGCCAATTGCTACCCTAAGAATCAGCTCGCTCCCCAGGAACTCCTGCCGAACGATCCGAACTCCAAGTGGGCGCAGGTCAATCCGATGGCCGCCGGTGATATCGCCGGTAAGAATTTCCTGAACGCCGGTGCGCTGATCGGTGTCAATACGGTAGGCCAGAGCCTCCGTAACTCGAGCTGGGATCTGCGCTCGGAGCCGCCAAATCCTCAGGTCGTAGTCAGTCCGTGGCTCCAGAGTACTATTGAACCGGAGTTATCTCGCCGGCCTCTGGAAATCGCGTAATCATTCGATTTTATGAACTAAGCCGAGTTCCAAACATTCTGTTGCGTTTAGATCGTTATCCGCACGCAACATTTCCGTAAGTTTTTCCTTCGTAATCTTAGTTTTCTCCATATAGTACTTTGTCACATGTTCCATTAATTTTGTAATATTTTCGTATTCGACACGCGTATCACTATAGCGACCCCAAAATCCACTACGAATCTCGTGAATCATCATGAAACTGTTGGGAGTAATGAATCGCTTGATACCAGCGAGTGAAATTAGCGTACCCGCGGACGCGACGTAACCGCTAACAACGGTATTTACCGGTACGCGAAGAGATTGGATTGTATCTACAACGGAAAACGCGGCGTGAACGAGACCGCCGTGCGTTGTAAGAATCAGCACGATAGGTTTCGGGTCGGTAGAAATATTCACGTTGCGCAATTTACTCTTTTTAATATAGTCTTCGGCATCCTTGACATCATCAAGAATATCTTGCTCACATTGCTTCAATAGAATATTGAGATGATGTGCGGTCTCGTAATTGATACGGTCCGAAAAGTATATCGTATTGTCGATACGCTTCATCGCACCAAAGTCTTTCTCGCGGGTTTTCTCTTTGGGTATAGCCATTTCCGTCGTATCCATTCTAACACTTTAGAATACGAGACGAACATCTATCATTTTTTATCCAACGCCAAAGTAAGGATGGATACAGAAGTGAGCTGGCTATTTATAGCGGTAGTCGTCACCATAGCTTACGTCGCAATGTATTTCAAATCTTCGAAATATCCTATGTCATTGACCCAATCCACTATCGATAGCGAATATTATCTCGTACGTAACCTTCCCGATAAGCAAGATGCGGCCGACCGACTCGCACGCGTACGCGCGAAGATTCTACGTCTTCGTAAGCATCTAGAACAGACGCATATGGATAAACCGTTTGTAAGCCAGATGATCAATAACTTTGACTGCTCCTCGTCGCGATTTAGCGAATCCACACCGGATGCGCAATATACATCGTATTCGGTCAATAAAGGTGAGAAAATTTTCATGTGTTTGCGACAACGGAATGAACGCGAAGAACTCGTCAATGAAAATATAGTTTTATTTGTTGCATTACACGAAATGAGCCACGTAGGTACCGCCTCGATCGGACATACACCAGAATTCTGGAATCACTTTGCGTGGGTATTAAAACAGGCCGAACAGTTGAAAATCTACGAATATACGGATTTTGCAGCGCATCCGGTCGAATACTGCGGAGTTCATATTACGGATTCGCCGACGTATAAAGACTCGGTGAGCGATGGATTAAAGGAAAAAGAATAATAGAAAGTAATGGCCTCACAATCTATATCATTCATACATCAATGCTATCAACAACCTATCGCGTGCCGATATGCTCTTGAATGTATTCGTAAAATATACAAAGACCGTCCTATATTCCTTTACAATGACGGCGGCGATACGTCACACGAATATATCGCAAAAACGATTCCCAATGTATTCTACCAATATTGCGAACGCGTCTCCGAATTAGATTGCGGAAATTATCCATATAGTACATCCTCCGCACTGAAATACTTTCAACGTGTACAAGATACTCTTGATAAAACCGATTCAGAATTTCTGATGATTATGGAAGACGATGTACATATATTCAAGGAGATAGATCTAGAATCGTTGAAATACGATTTAAATGGCGGTCATTCTATGTCCCACGGTGATAAAATCAATAATTATACAAAATGGTGGGAACACAATACCGAACAATTACATTCGGGATTTGGCGGTACTATTTTAAGAACGAGTTTTTTTCGTAGGGTTCTGAAGGATACACAACTTTCAACCCATTTAGATATATTTTTCCGTGATTTACGACCAGGACCTGCGGGTAGCGATTTACTATTGACATTTATAACTTACGTGTATGGTGGAACGGTTGGAAGATACTTCGGCCTCTGTGAGAAAAACTGGCCAGAATATTCACGACGCGTCGCGGAAAACAGCATCCATGTACTTCATCAATGTAAGGAATATTACAAAAAACTATAGAAATTGCGGTACATTTGCGCAACTTGTAATACGTACCTGGTCAAATAAATCCGGTTTTTGGTAGGACATAATTGTAAAAATAGATTCTTCCGTTCCGAGATAACCTTTTGCTAACGAATCGGATAAGATTGTATCGAAGAGCGCGAGGATTTCGCTAAGATGACGTACATCACCGCCAAAGAAAAACCCTTTCATAATATATTCCACATAATCCCTATTACAATATTTATGAATACCTTCTCTTAAAAATCCGTGAATTTCTGTATTATCAGGATAATGTAAAGAAAAAAAGAGAAATTTAGAATATTTCGCGAGTTTAGGTAACATATCACGTAAAACTACGATATCGTGATTTTTAGTAATACCGGCGTCAATCCAGTAAAAGTGTTGAGAATGAAACGGATTGAATTCCTTTGCCTTCTGAATAAAATGGATTTTTTGAAACGTGATGGGCGCATACAGTGGAAGTT
>Ga0114964_10001359_pt1 | contig 17850 bp, 17 predicted proteins | sample C_131016_MF_Meta_FD_92638 | JGI IMG/M metagenome (GOLD analysis project Ga0114964, IMG submission 92638) | Freshwater microbial communities from Lake Croche, Canada to study carbon cycling - C_131016_MF_MetaG | ecosystem: Environmental > Aquatic > Freshwater > Lake | place: Lake Croche, Canada... | reverse complement strand
GATCGTGGTGATCGTGGTGATCGTGGTGATCGTGGTGATCGTGGTGATCGTGGTGATCGTGGTGAGAGTGCCCCAAGTGGTCATGACCTTGACCCGATTTTGCCAAAATCATGGCACACACCAAGTTCACCACCAAACCAAGAACGGCCACCCAGACCGCTTGCTCGTGTTCAATCGATTGAGGCGCATAAATGCGCTCCAGAGAGCTCACCAGCATGGTCAGCGCCACACCCATCAAAAAGATTGCACTGGTAAAACCACCCAGGACCTCAATCTTCCAAGTTCCAAAAGCAAAACGCGGGTCCTTGGCATACTTTCGTGCGGCTGTATAGGCCAGCGCACTCAACCCAATGGCCAAGGTGTGTGAGCTCATGTGCCAACCATCTGCCAGCAAGGCCATCGAGTTCAACCAATAACCACACACGATTTCAATCACCATCATGGCCGCAGAAATCCACATCACCATGCGTGTGCCTCGCTCCGCAGAATGATTGACAACATCAAACACATGGTCATGAACATGGTCATGGTGTTGACTCTGGTGGGGATGGCTTTGCATATAAATCCTGTTGACCTCGTCTTGGCAAGTACTGACGCTTAAACTTGAGTATGATTACACCACATGCTCATGACTGCCTTTTCAAGGGGATCGAAAATGAGCTTTCTTGACTTCGCCAATACCCTTGACTTGTTGATCCGCCCACCAAGGCTCGTCAAAACGACGTGGCTTCAAACTGCTTGTAGGCACTGACCCATAACCGACTCACCGTGAATTGCTGATGAAACTCTTTTTTCAATCCCTCCTCGGCTCAGTTTTGGGTCTCACCGTACTTTGTGCGCTCGCCCAAGGACTGCCCGACACCACCACCTTGCTCTCCAGTCCAATGCGGCTACCAGCGGACTTGACCGCCGACGTCTCCAGAAAACCCGTTGAATTTTTAAATTTCACAAAATCTCACATTGGCATGAAGGCCCTCGACATCTCTGCTGGAGGCGGATACACCAGCCAGTTGTTGGCTTTGGCCGCCGGCAGCAACGGCCGAGTCTGGGCGCAAAATGAAAAGTCCTCAGCCAATCTCAAGGCTCGCTTGGATGCACACCCGCAAGCCAATTTGACAGAAATGGTGAGCAGCTACGAGGAGCTTCGCGGGCCCAATTTGCCGCCCCTGGACCTCATCACCATCGTGCTGTCCTATCATGACATTGCTTACACCAGCACGAACCGCAGCAAAATGAATGCGCAGTTGTTTCAAGCCTTAAAACCTGGTGGGCATTTGGTGATCATTGACCATTCAGCCAAAGCTGGAAAAGCGCTTCAAGACATCAAAACCCTGCATAGAATTGATCCCATGACTGTGATTCAAGACATCAGCGCTGCGGGCTTCAAACTCGAAGCCGAGTCAGGCGACTGGAAAAACCCAGGCGACTCCAAAGAGGAACATTCCACCAAAATGTCCACGCCCTCGGACCGCTTCGCGCTCAGATTTGTCAAGCCTTGAGTGTTGAACGCATTATTGATCGAATTGCTTAACCCGACCCACCCTCACCCCTTCTCCCTCACCCCCGAAGTCTGTGGGTGAACAAGAAGAGCCCTAGACACCCAAAGCCATGATCATTGCTCACACATTATCTGAACTTCATTCGGCCCTGGGTGCTTCCAGCAAAAGAGTCTTTGTGCCAACCATGGGCAATTTGCATGCAGGACACTTGCAACTGATCCGCCAAGCCAAAGCGCTTTGTCAGCATCCCAGCGAGCTCACCGTGGCGAGTATCTTTGTCAATCGACTGCAGTTTGCGCCCCATGAGGACTTCGATCAATACCCGAGAACGTTTGACAACGACTGCGAGCTCTTGCGCGCAACAGGTTGTGATGTCGTCTTCGCTCCCAATGAAACGCTCATGTACCCGCAGGCCCAGACCTACAAAGTGCACGCCCCTGCAGAGCTGGCCGATTTATGGGAAGGCCACTTCAGACCTGGTTTTTTCACTGGTGTTTGCACCGTGGTCATGAAGCTCTTTCACATGGTCAATCCAAGCACGGCCATCTTTGGCAAAAAAGACTTCCAACAATGGAAAGTTCTTGACCAAATGGTTCGGCAAATGGCCATGCCCATTGAGATCTTGGGCTGTCCCATAGAAAGGAGCAAGGACGGACTGGCACTGAGCTCGAGAAATGGCTATTTGAGTGAATCACAAAAAATTCAAGCTCTGGCACTTCAAGGCCAACTGAGCGCAGTGGCACAGTTCGTCAAAACCAAGGAGCGGGGATTCAAGGCCCAGAGCAAATTGAGTATGGACGCGTTGAATGCCAACGGCTGGCGCGTGGATTACTTGGCCGTTTGCCAGCAAAGCGATTTGCGAGAAGTCGACCACTGGGGCGCAGAGGACCTCGTGATTTTGGCCGCAGCGACTTTGGGCAGCACACGACTGATCGACAACATCGAAGTGAGAGTGACTGAGCGCACCCTGACTCTATAGCCTTTTGGCGTGCGCCTTGCTGCTGACTCGGACATGCCCCAAGATCAACCCGTGATGCTTTTTTCTAGCAACTCACGCAACTCCTGGGTCACTTGTGGCTCGATTCCGAACCAAACCTTCCATGCCAAAGGACCTTGGTGAAGCAGCATGCCCAAGCCATTGAGCGTTGGGTTGCCTCGAAGCCTGGCTGCTTTGAGCAACTCCGTCTCCAAGGGCACATAAACGATATCACTCACCAACGCATCGCTGCTCAAATCTTGCAAATTCAAATCAAGCGCTCCTTGCCCCACCATGCCCAACGAGGTGGTGTTGACCACCATTTTCGCTGCGCCCAGAGCTTCGTGACGCTCAGTCCAAGCAATGGGTTTGATGCCAGCACCCAAATCAGCCGCAATGGCTTGGGCTTTGTCCAGGCTGCGGTTGACCAGTCGAATCTCTTTGGCACCTTCTTCCAAGAGTCCATAACACACGGCTCGCGAACCTCCTCCTGCACCGATCACGGTGATGGGGCCTGCATCGGCTCGCCAATGGGGAAAGCTCACTTTGACATTTCGAATGAACCCATGCGCATCATTGTTGCTGCCAATGAGAGCACCGTCGGGTCTGGCATGGATACAACTGACCGCACCGATTTTTTGAGCAGCAATTGAGACCTCGTCCAGATGAGGAATCACCGCTTGTTTGTGAGGAATGGTGACATTGACACCAGAAAAACCCAAAGGATGCAAGCCCCTCAAAGCCCCTTCCAAATTCTTGGGCTCGATGGCCAAGGGTAAATAGCGACCCACCAAACTGTTTTTCTCAAACCAATGGTTGTGAAGCATGGGTGAGCGTGAATGCATGATGGGCCAACCGACCACGCCAGCGAGCAACAAACGATCAACTTGACTCATGGTCTATTTTTAATCCAAAAATAAAAGAAAATTTCTTCAATCGCCTCAAGCACCCAACTCAACTCCACCATCAGGCATTGAGTTTGGCGTGAAAGTGATCCCAGGTTCTTTGAAACAACACATCGGTCCAAAGCTTCTCACGGCAAAGGGCCATCTCTTGGGCCGTGAAATGGTAGGGCTCGCCCAACTGCATGGCCATGCATTGGCGCTGAGCGTTCTCTTCCATGTAACTGGCCAACACAAAGGCTTCCACAATGCTTTTGCCCACAGTCACGCCGCCATGGGATTTGAGGAGGGCCGCACTGTGACTGCCCAAGGTCTGCGCCAGACGGTCCGCCATGGGCTTGTTGTTGATGGAATTGGGGGAGTCCAAAACGGGCATGGGGTAGAGCAAGGAGCCTTGTGCAAACACTGGCGCGTAGGGCTTACCGGTCATGCTCAAATAGGTCGACCACTTGGGATGCGCATGCACCACTGCACCCACATCACGTCTGGCTCTATAAATACCGGCATGCAAATGAAATTCAAGAGGTGGCTTGCCAGAGCCCTCAATCAATTGGCCTTCCATATCGATGGTGCAAATGTCTTGGACTGTCAAACGACTTCTTTGACAAGAACCAATGTTGATGAGCATGCGGTCATCACCGAGTTTGATGCTGGCGTGTCCGTTGTAGTCGATGATATCGGCATGCTCGAGCATGCGAATACAGTCCACGAGTTGTTGTTTGAGTGCTAGCGTGTCTTGCATGGTGATTGAATTTTCAGAAATAAAACATAAGGTCAAAGAGCTTTAGGCATCACGCCTAGGCCTACCAGCCAAGCTCATTGCGCACTTGTGTGCGCCATAAATCCCAGGCTCTCAGGCCAGCACCTTGATTGACCTCATCGGCCAGTTCACCTTCTTTGACGGACAAGGCGGCGATGGGTTGCCCCTGAGCAAGCGCCAAACTCATGTGTTGAATGCGAGCATTGACCTCCGTGTACACAGCCCTGAACACGGCGGTTTGAAGTGTCGGGCCGCAAACAACGCTGCCGTGTGCGCGCATCATCACCACGTCTCTTGGACCCATCACCTGCGCGAGCTCTTCGCCCTTGGGAATGTCACCCACCAACATGTCGGTTTCACCAAATTTTTCGCGGATATCAAAGACTGGAGGCTCCTTGGCCAAAAAAGCAGCGTTGTGAAACATCGCTTGCATCTTGACACGCACCAAGCCGAAGGGCACCACCGATGGCGAATGCGAATGCACGACGGACCCAATGTCCGGACGAGCTTTGTAAATCTCGCTGTGAATGTAGCGTTCTAAAAAACTTTTGCGTCCTTGGTCATTGATCGCAACGCTGTCCAAATCGTATTCCAAAATATCGTCTGGCGTGACCAAAGCTGGAGGCTTGGAGCAAGACATGAAGAAGCGATTGGGGTTGGTGGGGTGTCTCATGGAGACGTGACCAAAACCATCAACCACGCCTTGACTGGCCAAGATTCGACTGGCCGCGGCCAAGTCGCGCAGCAACTCGGTGGGCAAGGATTCAGATGCAGTGTGGGATGCGCTCAAAGTGTCACCTCGTATTGTTAAATGACCACGGACGTCATGATGCCTTTTGGGAAAATATCCTCTGGCGTGAAGGGTTTGTGTGAAATGCCTTGTTGATGACAGTACGTTGACATCAACTCCCACGTCGCACGATTGGCTTCGATGCCGTAGGGGAAGGTGTCACCCTGCATCAAGTCACGCATCTTGCGAGCGTAGGTGGCCAACCAAGGCAATGGGTAGCGAGAAACCGCGGGATCGAAAAGTCGCTCCAAACTGCGTTTTTTGGACTCTTCAAAAGCGTTGTACATGTTTCGGGCCACCCAAGGGTTGTCCTCGAGCACAGAGCGTTTCATGGCAATGATGTGCATGATGGGCCAGACATGGGTTTTTGCGTAGTACTCCTCTTCCATCTCCAAATAGTTGGGCAACAAACGCTCCACATCCGGGTGACCTTCAAGGAAACAAGTTGGCGGCCTGGCAATGATCGCGCAATCAATTTCTCCACTGGCGAGCATTTCACTCAAAGACTTGTCACTCACACGGGTCAACTTGACGCCTTGGGGCAATGCAATTTCAACTTTCTCCATCCGCCCTGGCGCATTGGCCCCAGCTTGGTACCAATGCACATCCGACAACTTGACGCCCATGTCATTGTGCATCCAACCCCGCATGTACACCGCTGCAGAGTGCGCCCACTCAGGTGAACCAATTTTTTTGCCCTTCAAGTCCGCAATGGATTTGATGCCACTCTTCTTGTTCACATAAAAGGAGCTGAACCTGAATAAGCGTGAACATATCACGGGCAAACCAATGATGTCCGTGTCCTCGCGGGTTACCTGAGCGCAAAATTTGGCGAACGACAACTCCGACAAATCAAACTCGCGGTTGGCCGTGAAACGTGCAAAGCATTCATGGTGACCCAAGGTGAGCCAATTCAAGTCAATCCCTTCAGCTTTGACAGCGCCAGTCCTGAAATCGCGAAAATGATCGTAATCGGTCGTGGCAATGGTGAGTTTCAATTGAGACACTAGGGTTTACTCCAGGATAAAGAAAACGAAGGCGTGAAAGGAATTTGCCTCTGCAACAGTTCCAAGTTAAAAAAATACAAGTTTTTTTGCGCAGCTCAATGGGATCTGAGCAACCATTTGGCAACAAATTTGAATTAATAATTTTATCACTCATTGTTCCTCATCATTGTCTAGAGGGTAATGCGATTGAGCCAACAAGAGCCAAACAAAGGACCCTCTTGGCCAATGCTTTACGTTCTTGGCCAATTGAGTTACGCTCTGATTCAAATGAACCTCAGCCCAACCAATCCCCCAGAGCTCAACATGAAATTACTCACTCTCATGCAAAAACGAACTGTCAGCGTGTTCAACCTCAAAAACATGGTCGCCATTGCATCAATGGCGACCATGGCTTGGAGCTTGGGGTGCTTTGCTCAGAACTATCCCACCAAACCGATCCGAATGGTGATTCCCTTCACACCCGGGGGCAGCACAGACATTTTGGCCAGGACGATTGGACTCGAACTCACCAAAGCTTGGGGGCAAGCAGTGGTGTTGGACAATGTGGCGGGTGCGGGTGGCTCCATTGGCGCAGACCGCGTGGCCAAGGCCGCGCCTGACGGCTACACGTTGTTGATGGGTCACATTGGGACTTTGGCCGTCACGCCATCGCTTTATCCGAACCTGCCCTATGACCCCATCAAGAGTTTTGCACCTGTTGCTTGGGTGGCCAAGGTGCCCAATGTCTTGGCAGTTTTCCCAGGCGTTCCGGTGAATTCGGTCAAGGAGTTGATAGACCTTGCAAAGACAAAACCCAATGGCTTGAATTTTGGCTCTGGGGGAAATGGCAGCGCCGCTCACTTGGCGATGGAATTTTTTGACCTGCAATCGCAAATCAATATGGTCCATGTCCCTTACCGAGGCACCATTCCAGCCGTCACGGATTTGGTGGCAGGACAAGTCCAAGTGATCTTCACTGGCGCTCCAGCCTTGAGCGCTTTCATCAAAAGCGGGCAATTGCGAGCATTGGCCGTGTCGAGCAAAGTCCGACTCCCAAGCATGCCTGAGATCCCAACAGTGGCCGAGAGTGGCATCAAAGCCTTGGCGCGTTTTGAAGCCGATCAGTGGTACGGCATCGTGGCGCCAGCTGGAACGCCTGTGGGGATTGTTGCCAAACTCAACGCACAAATCAATGAGGCGCTCAATTCAACTGAGATCAAAAAGCGTTTTGAAAACGAGGGCGCCTTGGCCGCGCCCAACACCCCAGAGGTCTTTGGTCAGTTGATTGTGAGTGAGATCGAGCGCTGGCGACCCGTGATTCAAACGTCAAAAATCAAACCAGATTGAGCCCCTGCGGGCCCACATCCATCGAATGCCAACTGGGCAAGACTCACTCCAGGCGAACGCCAGTTTCTTTGACGACTTTGGCCCATTTGACCAGCTCGGAGCGCAAGTACTCATGCGCTTGGGCAGGTGAGCCACCCACCGCTTCGAATCCGACCGCATCGAGTTTGCTTAAAAAATCAGGATTTCTAAGCACAGCAGCGGTCTGCTCATTCATTTTTTTGATGATATCGCCAGGGGTTTTGGCTGGAAAAAATAGCCCCACCCAGGTGTAGTCAACAAAGCCTGGATAACCCGACTCATTGAGGGTTGGCACATCAGGCAATGAAGGATTGCGCTTATTGCTCGTCACGGCCAGTCCCCTCACTCGACCGCTCTTGACCAACTCAACTCCAGCAGGGAGCGCCACACTTGCCAATTCTGTTTGCCCAGCCATGGCCGCTTGCAGCGCTGGTGTTGCGCCCTGAAAAGGGATGTGGGTGGCTTTGACTTTGGCCAATACATTGAACAAATACTCCGCTGTCAAGTGTGGCGTGGTGCCCGCTCCAGCAGTGCCAAAATTGAGATGCCCTTCGGGCCCCATGGCCACCACCTCTTGCAAAGTTTTGGCTTTGAGGCCAGGATAAGACACGAGTAAATTGGGACTGGATGCAACAATGCTCGCCACGACCAAATCGCGTTCTGCGTCAAACCCGGAATTTTTGAACAAAGACTCATTCACCGCCAATGAACTGGTGTTGACGAGCACGGTGTAGCCATCCGCGGGAGCCTTTGCCACGGCCAAACTAGCAATATTGCCTCCTGCACCCGCCTTATTTTCAATCACCACCGTTTGAGACAACGCCTCTCCAAGCTTTTGGCCCAAAAGCCTGGCGATGATATCGGCAGGCCCGCCTGGGGCAAAGGCCACGATAAATTTGATCGGTTTATTCGGGTAGCTCGCCGCCACATTGGAAGAAGTCGCATTTTGAGCAAACGTCCCCGTGCTGATCACACCCCAAATCAGCAGCAAGAATGTTGACTTGATGAGGTGACACTTTCTTGAAAGTACTAAAAATTTCATAACTGTGGCCCCTGATGTGTTATTGACAATTAAAACCAATCAATGAATCAATTCGCATCTGACTGCACCCATTCGGGGTGCAACTTCACTTGTTCGAGCACATAGCGGGCCATCTCCTGGCGGGTCGCCACCCAGACGTCGGTGCGTTGTTGAACCCGCGCCATGATTTCATCAAACACCCAAGCTCCAGAGGGACGGCCAAACACATGCGTGTGCGCCGTCACATCCAACATCAAAGGACAATTCTCACGCTCGATCATGGCCGACAAGGTGTCCTCAAAGGACTCGAGCATGTGCCGGGGTGCGTTTCCGTAGCGCACCGTGGTGGGCAAATCATTCACATCCATCGTCAGGGGAATGCAAACAATGGGATGACCGTCAAACTCCTGGATATAAGGACGATCATCATCATTGCAATCCCCATGATGCAAATAGCCGCGCTTGGCCAATAATCTGGGCGAAATCGGACTACCGGTTCCACGCGGGCTGATCCAACCGCAGGGCTCTACACCAGAGACGCTCGTGAGCAATTGATGATTTTTTTCAATATTGGCCACTTCACCCGCTTCGTCGAAATAGACGGGAATCACATCCATTCCCCATGAATGATTGACAATTTCATGGCCGCGGTCGTGGATGGCCTTGACCATATGAGGTGCAAGTTCGCCCAGGACCCCATTGACCATGACGCTGGTTTTGATGCCACGTCGATCGGCAAAATCCAATAAACGTTGAATACCTCGATTGGCTCCAAATGAGGCCCATGAATGCGCATTGGTATCAAAAAATCCAGGCTTCAAGACATTGCCCATGGGGCCAATGCCAGGGGCTTGTCCCTGGGACCACGCTTCAAAGGCGATGTTAAAAATAATGGCGACGCGGTGGCCTTGAGGCCAGCGAAATTGGTCATTGAGACGAATGGTGGTGTGTTCACTCATGGCGTATAAAAATATTATTTTGACTGGCGAGAGTGTGGTGGCCAACACCGCGTCAAAGTGAATAAAAAAAGGATTGACAAATAAAAGTGCAAGAAAATGAGCGAGATAAAAAGTCGCCGAATGCCTCGCAGGTGATTGTGACACAGGCTAGAAACATCCATTGCTCGTCAGCGCGAGGATAAAAATAGAGGTCGCTGCATTTTTCAAGACCTCATTCACAAAGATTCACTCGCCAACAATTCCACCATATGGAACAACAACTGGCAAACACGGCATTTAACGAGTGACGTTTTTCAAGACCTCATTTTTATCCGCCAACAAGACCTCATTGAAAGCAGTGGAGAAGTCTCGACCACAACGCATGAGCAGTCTTGCAGGAATCCCAGTGGAATAGTGCAAATCGTATCTGCTAAAAATATAAGCCAAGGTAGGAGACACCTCCGGTTCGAGCAGCAAAAATGGAATTTTTTGTTGCGCTCTCTCCATTACCACCTTCATATCATCGACCCGACCCGGGTCATTGGCAAAAGCACGCCCAATAAAGGAAATGGTCTTGCTCTTGGTGTCGAGTCGCGTCCAATAGGGATAGACCACCCCACGGGACGTGTAAATTTCACCAGACTTTTCGATGCGCGCATCCACTTTATTTTTATTGTAGTAATCCACAATGGTGTCAGAATTGATATCGACCGACTTCAAGACCATGATCTTGGTGTCATTGGCTTGACTGCGGGTCTCTTCGCAAAGATCGATGATCATGGACACCATGCGGGGCACATCATCGCGATGAATGTGGATTTTTAACAATAAATTGCTGAGAGCAACCATCACATCGTCAAACACGCCGGGGCTGACTCTAATTTCATTTGGAGTCGACTGCATCGGTGGCTCTTTGTAGCCACGATCAGATTTGGGCATGATGTACTGACTGTAGTGAAGCTGATCATCGATCAAACTTTCAAGCTTGACGTTGAAAAAATAATGTTTAATCTCCCGTTGTTCAAGCACAGCCTCATAAAACCTGGTAATGATGTTCTTGAGGTTGGGCACACCCCCATATTTTTTCATCAAATTGAGCATCGACTGTCTCTCCCTATCATTTCTTTGGCGGCTTGGTTTACAGGGTACATTGAGTGAAGGATTTGAGCAACAAACACCTTGCAATACCTGCAATTTACAACATGACAACTATGACATAATTCGGTCATTGTGTAAATAGAACATTCCCTTTGTGGTGGTTTGAATATTCCAACCGCACTTGATCGTGGACAAGATTTGCATATTGAGTTTGTACTAAGAAGAGTGAAAATGCCTTCGATGCTGTGCAACCTATTTTCTGAGATCCATTCATGATCTCTTCGGCGGGTTATGACTCGACCTTGAGACCTAGGCAATGGGCCCCAAGCCTTCTTAGAGAGACTTCACCTTGAGACTCGATGCAACCCGCAATCCTCGAATTGCTCTAATCCATGCAACCGCGTTGGCCATGGGCCCCATTGCACACGCATTCACCAAACATGCGCCCAAGGCTGAAGTGTTTCACTTGCTTGACGACAGTTTATCCAAGGACCACGCCAAAAGCGGCACACTCACTCCTGACATGATCGAGCGCTTTGAACGTCTGGCCAATTACGCGTGGCTCAGCCAGGCCGATGGAATATTGTTCACCTGCTCGGCCTTCGGAGCTGCCATCGATGCATGTGCCAAGGCCACCCACAAACCAGTACTCAAACCCAACCAGGCCATGTTTGAACAGGCTTTGAAAACCTGTGCACGAGGCCCTGTGCTTCATGTGGGCTTGGTTGCCACCTTTGAGCCCTCCATTGCATCCATGACCGAGGAGTTTTTAAGCATGGCCCAATCCCAGGGCGTAGACACACACATCCACTCTTATTTTGTCAAGCAAGCCATGCAAGATTTGGCCAACGGAGATGAGGATTTGCACCATCAAAAAGTGTCACTTGCCATGCCCGAGCTTCACAACTGCGATGTGATCATGCTCGCTCAGTTCTCAATGGCCGCCGCAAAAGAAGCCTGCCAAACCATCACGCCCATTCCCGTTTTAACCAGCCCTGACTGTGCCGCATTGGACATGATGGCCCGGCTAGGTCAGCCATAAAAGTACACCAAGATGCATGCAAGATTTAAACTCCCTGAGCTTGAGCGCTTTATCCAAGACGCGATGGTGGCCTTGGGCTTTCCCAGCAACGACAGCCTCGTCATAGCGCAATTGATGGCACAAGCCGATATGCAGGGCTCTGATGGGCATGGCATTTTCCGCTTGGCCCCTTACAGCAAGCGCATCAAAGCAGGTGCAATCAATCGCCACCCCAAAATCAAGGTGATCAAAGAAAAGCCCGCCATGGCGCTCATCGATGGTGACAATGCCATGGGTCATTTGGTGATGAAGTACGCCACCGAATTGGCCATCGAAAAAGCAAAAAAAACCGGCATTGCTTGGGTGGGCTCTCAGTACAGCAACCACGCAGGTCCAGCCTCGCTTTACGCCAAAATGGCACTCGAGCACGACCTTTTGGGCTTGTACTTTGCCGTGGGCAACGCCAATCACCTCCCACCATGGGGAGGGCTTGACATGCTCTTGTCCACCAACCCGATCGCAGCGGCCATTCCCACACTCCATGAAACGCCTATCGTGCTCGACATGGCAACAACAGTTGCCGCCTATGGCAAAGTCAAAGCCAAAGCACAAAACGGAGAAATGATGCCCGAGGGCTGGATGGTGGACCAAGAGGGCAAACCATTGCTCGACCCCACACAAAGCGATAAGGGTTTCTTGCTGCCCATTGGGGGCTACAAAGGATACGGCTTGTCCATGATTGTGGGCATTTTGGCGGGCACTTTGAATGGTGCGGCCATGGGGCGCGATGTGATTGATTTCAACAAAGATGCCACGAGCGTCACCAACACAGGACAAGCAGTGGTGATGATCGACCCAGACGCCTTTGGAGACATCCATGAATTCAAACAACAAACCGACCGATTGATCCAAGACATCAAAGCAAGCCGGAAAATGCCAGGCGTTGAACGCATTTGGCTGCCTGGCGAGCAAAGCCACCTTAAAAAACAAGACAACTTGCGCCATGGCGTTGCACTCTCACCTGCCTTGATTGAGCAACTCGCGCTGTTGGCCCAAGAATTACAGATTACCCCTTTGGCGACTGCTTAAAGTGGCCCCTTGGCAAATCACGACCCCTCTCTAGAGAAAACACCATGCAAAGACGCTCACTCATTCAACTCGCCACCTTACTGGGGCTTGGCTCAAGCGCTGGATCCCCGATGGCCTGGGCCCAGTCGGCTTATCCCAACAAGCCCATCAAAGTGATAGTTCCCTTGGCTCCGGGCAGCGCAGTGGACAATGCGGCGCGCATTGTGATGCAAAAAATCTCACAAAACACGGGGGTTGGAATTGCCATTGAAAATCAAGCAGGTGCGTCTGGTCTCATCGGCGCGGACAAGGTGGCCAAATCTGCTCCAGACGGATATATGCTGGGTGGGTTCAACGACAGCATCATGACCATGCTGCCCAACTTGCAAAGCAAAATGCCTTGGGATATTCAAAAAGACTTTGAACCCATCTCACTGGTGGCCACGGTGGAGTGGGGCTTGGTGGTGGATGCAGACTCCAATTTCAAATCAGCACAAGATTTGATCCAAGCCGCCAAGCTCTCTCCGGGGAAAATCAACTATGGTTCTGGTGGAAATGGCAGCCCACAACACATTGCCATGGCACTTTTTGCCGCCCAATCGGGCATCAAACTCACGCACGTTCCTTACAAAGGTGCTACACAAGCTGCTGTTGGCTTGGCGGGCAAAGAAGTGGACGTGTGTTTTCAAGGCATTGCCACTGTCAACTCCCTCATCAAAGGGGGCAAGCTCAAACTCATTGGCGTATCTACCCCCAAGCGAATGGGTCAGTTTCCAGACGCACCCACCATTTCAGAGTCCGGATTACCGAGTTTTGAATTCAATTCTTGGTATGCCATGATGGCCCCAGCTGGCACGCCCAAGCCAATCGTGCAGCGGTTTTATAAAGAAATTTTGAAAGCACTTTCAGACGACTCCGTGAAGGAGCAACTCATCGCCCAAGGGTTGTCCCCAAGGGGCACATCACCTGAAGAATTGACGCAACTGCTGTCTCTTCAGCTGACAAAATATGAAAAGCTCATCCGCCAAGCTGGTATCAGTGCAGACTGAGCCCAATCGCAGTTGACCCAAGCGGCCATCAGACGATATCCACATACTTCAATCGGTTCACCCCAAGCCAAGGCCGTTTTTCGGTGATAATCGAAATCCTCGCAATTCCCTTTGACTTTTATCATGATCACATCCCCCAGCGGCCTGCAGTATTTAGACACCCACATTGGCGAGGGCGAGGTCGCCAAAGCCGAAAACGAGGTGAGTGTTCACTACACCGGTTGGTTATATGAAAATGAAGAAGCGGGTGCGAAGTTTGACTCTAGCTTTGACCGCCACGCCCCAATTGAATTTTTCTTGGGTGAAGGCATGGTCATCAAGGGATGGGACGAAGGGATTCAAGGCATGCGTGTAGGCGGAAAACGGACCCTCATCATTCCACCTGAACTGGCCTATGGAGCCAGAGGTGCTGGAGGGGTGATTCCACCCAACGCCACACTCAAATTTGATGTCGAACTCGTTGGTATTCTTTGATAGGAATTGACTTGACTGCAATGTCAGGCCGCATTTTTTAAAACAGCCACATCCGCATGAGTCCAATCGGGCCCTTGGACCCGAAAGTCACATCAAATTCAGCATCACTCTTGTGCTGAATCAAGTCTTTGAGTGCATAGAACTCAGGCTAACCCTATACACAGCCCAGTCCCCATCGGAGTAGACTTTAAAACGCAGCCTCGCGTTTGAAGTCGGTCATGGGTCCATGGTTGCCACCATCCTCAAGCCCACTCAACACCCGCCTCCAAAGTGCACCCTTCGACCTAGCCTGATTCGCCGTTGACCCCATATTCATACCAACCCTAATTTGACCAAGCCTGAATGCATACCTCCTTCAAGTCCACGCTTTCTATGTGTCTCTTCACAGGACTGATGTTGCTTTTATGCCCTTGGCTGGCATGGGCCCAAGACACGAGCAAATACCCATCCAAACCCATCCACATGGTGGTCCCCTTCACCGCGAGTGGCCCCACCGACACGATGGCTCGTGTTTTGGCACAAAAACTCTCAGAAGTTTTGGAAGAAGCCGTCATCATTGAAAACAAAGCAGGAGCGGGTGGCAGCATTGGAGCTGAGTTTGTAGCGCATGCACCAGCCGATGGCTATACCCTCCTCTTCACCAGTGCTGGCGTGGTGAGCGTCAACCCTAGCTTGAATAAAGTAGGGTTTGACACCATGCGTGACTTCGCACCCATTGTCAAAACCAGCTCCTTGGCCAGCCTATTGGTGGTCAATCCCAATTTGAAAGTCAAGACACTTGACGAATTCATCAAATTGGCCAGATCCAAGCCTGGTCAACTCAACTATGGAACGTCGGGCCCAGGCAGTGCCAGTCACTTGGCCATGGAGATGTTCAATAAGATGGCTCAGGTCAATATCTTGCATGTGCCCTACAAGGGAGCGGCACCCGCAGTGACAGACCTCTTGTCTGGCAACGTTCAGGTCATGCTCATTGGGATCACACCGGTCTTGCAATTTGTCAACGCGGGCAAATTGCTCGCGCTCGGAGTGTCCAGTCTTCAGCCCTCCCCAATGGTCCCACAAGTTCCCACCATCGCTTCATCGGGACTCGCAGGATTTGAGGTCAGCAATTGGCTCGGACTTTTTGCGCCCATCAACACCCCAACGGCCATCATCAATAAGCTCAACAAAGAAACCAATGCGTTGATGAAAACAGACGATGTCAAAACAAAAATGAACAAAGAGGGCCTTGATCCTGTGATCAACAACACACCCGCCCAATTCAGAGACTACGTCCAAAGCGAAATCATCCGGTGGTCCAAAACCATCAAAGAATCCAATATTCAAAATTGAACCCCTGACTCCTTGAGCCCTCATTTGTATCAGCCAAGTCACCCATGAAGCACACTTCCATCACCAGCCCTCACCTCACACGCGAGATTGTCCAGACGTGCTTGATCGATTTACCTTCCAAGGTGGGCTTGATCGAAAAAGAAATTGCAACCAAATGCTTGATTGATTCCCTGGCCTGCGCATTTGCCGCTTACAAAGAAACTCCCATTGAGAACCTCAAGCACACCTTGTTTGAGCATGTCAGCACTCAAGGCTCATCGGTGATTGGGTATAAGGAACAAGGCCGAAGTGATGATGTGGCGTTGATCAATGGAACCATGATCAGCCTGCAACTTTTTGATGACAACCAAGCGCAAATGCGGGGCCACCCCTCTGGCCCCTTGCTGCCCGCAGTTTTGGCAGTCGCCGAAGAAGTGAATGCGAGCTTGAACGATGCCCTCGTCGCATTCGTCGTGGGTTATGAGTTGGAATGCCGCTTAGGCGTACTCTTTAATCCGTCTCACTATGAGCAAGGCTGGCATGCCACTGCCACTCAAGGCGCTTTTGGCGCAGTGCTGGCCAGTGCAATTATGATGCGTTTGAGCGCAGAGCAAATGTTGCATGCGTTTGGAATTGTGGCTTCGATGGCCAGTGGTATCCGTCGCAACTTTGGAACCATGACCATGTCACTGCACAGTGGGATCGCCGCCAGCAATGGGGTCAAAGCCGCCAAACTTGCTTCGCGAGGTTTCACAGCAGACCCCGAGATATTTGATGGACGGATGAGCATTGGACAAGTTCTCTCCAAAGAATGGGAGGAGTCAAAGGTTCTCGAGGATTTAAGAACTTGGGGGGAGCCTTTTATGATCAATTCTCCAGGGCCGAGCTTTAAGCTTTATCCCTGCGGTCGCCCTCCACTCTTTGCAGTGGACTGCGTGGTTGAATTGCAAAAAAAACATCGGCTAAAAATCTCAGACATTAAATCGATTGTCGCAGAGGTAAGCTATATGTTTCCCCGCACCCTGATTCACTCTCGACCCATCAATGGTCTTCAAGGCAAGACCTCCCTGGAGTACTGCATTGCCAGTGCTCTCTTGGATGAGAGGCCAACACTCTCCTCTTTCACAGACGAGGCGGTTTGGAGACCACAAATTTTGGCCTTGATTGATTTGATCACTGTGAGTGTCCCCCCCCACTTATCAGAGGCTCACGAAGCAGTGAGGAAAGCACCATTCGAGCAACCGGTCACCTTGCATGTCCATACTCACTCTGGCCATCAATTCACAGAAACTGTGGCTCATCACAAAGGGTCACCTGAAAATCCAGCCAGTCAAAAGGACTTGGATGCCAAATTCTTTGATTGTGTAGGACCTTGGCATTCCCAACCAAAAATGCAAACCATTTTAGAAATGGCGAAAGAAGGTCAAACCTTGGTGCGCACCTTGATGCAGCAACTTAAAGTTCCAAATCGCTAAAACACGACATACGCTGCATGAATCCACCCCCTGTCATTCTGGTCCAAGACGACAAAATTTTAAGACTCGTTCAAGTTCTTTTGGATCCCAACGTTGAACAGGATCGATTTGACGCCTTTGCAGACTTTGTGAGCACCGACGTCCCCGACTTGCACGCGTGGGCTGAGCGTTTTAGAAGTCATTCGAAGGGATTTTATCCAAGTGACGTAAAAATGGTGAGTTCAGTAGAGGATTTTCATGCTCTCTTGCCAATAGCTGATCACGTTTTCATTGAGAGTTTCGACTTTGGTCAGCGTGAGATCGCACTGAGTCAACGACTCCAGTCAGTTCATCAGTTTGGATTGAACACAGAACACATCGAAGTGGATGCTTGCAAAAAAGCCAACATCCGTGTCCACACTGTTCGAAGACTCACCAACATTGCCTTGGCCGAACACACGATCATGTTGTGTCTAAATTTGGCTAGGCGTTTCCCTTTTGTGAATGGAATGATCCGCAAGAGCGATTTAGAATCTTCTGGACTTCCCTACCGCCCCTATGACTTGAAGCACACTGCCAATGCCAACTATGGCCGTGTACCAGGACTCACCATGCTTCATGGAAAGACATTGGGCCTATTGGGCTTTGGAGAAATTGCCAAGGAGGTAGCGAATTTAGCGCACCATTTTGGCATGCATCTTTTATGCAATCGTCGCACACCGTTGAATGAAATTGAAAGTACTCAGTGGAAAATTCAAAACGTAGACTTGGAGAGTTTGCTTGCCCGCAGTGATTTTTTGAGCGTTCACATACCACTCAATGAAAACACCCAGAACTTGCTCAATGCTCACGCACTGAACCTCATGCCAACAGGCGCTTACTTGGTCAATACCGCACGCGCCAAGATTGTCAATCACGATGCACTTTATTCAGCACTTGCTAGCAAGCGCCTTGGAGGAGCAGCATTTGATGTGCATTACCAAGAGCCAGCCGACGAGGACGAAAGTCTTTTGGCGTTACCTAATTTCATTTCAACACCGCACATGTCCGGGACCTCAAGAATCAATAATTTGCTGGACGTTGCATCCATGATCGAGCAGTGCCGTCAAATCTCACGTCACTGATCTCATAAGTG
>Ga0114964_10001358_pt1 | contig 17852 bp, 14 predicted proteins | sample C_131016_MF_Meta_FD_92638 | JGI IMG/M metagenome (GOLD analysis project Ga0114964, IMG submission 92638) | Freshwater microbial communities from Lake Croche, Canada to study carbon cycling - C_131016_MF_MetaG | ecosystem: Environmental > Aquatic > Freshwater > Lake | place: Lake Croche, Canada... | reverse complement strand
ACCACGCCAATATCAACCCTGCTGGGCAAACTGCAGGATGGGCCTGAAATCGGCCAAGACCCTATTCAACAAACCCTCTTCCCAACGTTGGGACACTAGTGAACCCCTATAAATAATTGAGGAATTAGGCCGTGTAAGTTATGCGTCAGCATATTAAAAAAATAATTGCGAATATCGTGTAAATTAATTCCTCTTTTCCTAGGGTAAACCCTAGAAAACCCGTGTTGATTAATCGGATATTGCTTCATATACTTTGCCGTCTTTTTCTAGACTGTGTAGTCACTCACTACGTTTACAACTTCGGAGACTCTCATGTTGAATTCCACTCGCCGTAAGGCCCTTAAATCGATCACAGGTTTTGTCGCTGGCGTAGGAGCACCTGCTTTCTACATGAAAAATTCGACAGCCAGCACTTTCCGCAATGACCCGGGTAATAGCAAAACCGTGACGATCGGCCTGACCCTGCCCCTGACCGGCGCCTATGCCGACGAAGGCAAAGATGAGTTGCGCGCTTATGAGTTAGCCATCAAGCACATCAATGGCGAAGGCGACGGCGGCATGCTCAAAACCATGAAGCCGCTGGTTCTCAAGGGCAACGGCATTCTGGGTAAAAAAGTGGAATACGTGCAGGGCGACACCCAAACCAAAACCGATGTGGCGCGCGGTGTTGCCAAGCGGATGATGGAAAAAGACGGCGCCATCATGTGTACCGGCGGGTCTTCTTCCGGCGAAGCGATCGCCATGCAGTCGCTGGCCCAGGAAATGGGTGTGATTTTCATGAATTGCCTGACGCACTCCAACGACACCACCGGCAAAGACAAGCGCCGCTATGGCTTCCGTCATTTCTTCAATGCCTATATGTCCGGTAAAGCGCTAGGACCGGTGTTGGGCAAAGAATATGGCAAAGAACGCATTGCCTACCACTTGACGGCCGACTACACCTGGGGTTGGACCCAGCAAGAGTCCATGAAGAATGCGACTGAAGCACTGGGCTGGAAGACAGCCAATGCGGTGAAAACGCCGCTGGGCTCGGCCGACTTTTCGCAGTACATCACGCCGGTGCTCAACTCCGGTGCCGACGTCCTGATCTTGAACCACTACGGCAAAGACATGATCAACTCGCTCACCCAGGCAGTGCAATTCGGTCTGCGCGACAAGATGTCCAACGGCAAGCGCTTTGAAATCGTGGTGCCACTGTTCTCCGAGCTGATGGCGCAAGGTGCGGGTACTGCAATCAAAGGCATTTTCGGTACTTCCAACTGGGATTGGGACTTGAAAGATGAAGGTTCCAAAAACTTCACTAAGTCCTTTGTCGCTGCGTACAAAGAGCCACCGTCACAGGCTGCCCACACTGCCTATGTGCAAACTCTGCTCTACGCCAACGCTTGCGAAATGGCCGGCACTTTCAACCCCGAGGAAGTGATCAAGAAGCTCGAAGGCTTCAAGTTCGACGGCATGGGCAACGGCCCCACCGAGTACCGCGCTGAAGACCACCAGTGTTTCAAAGACGTGCTGGTGGTGCGTGGCAAGGAAAAGCCAGCGGGCAAGTGGGACCTGATGGACGTGCACCAGATTGTTCCGCGTGCTCAGGTGGAATACAAAGCCGATATCTTCGGCGGCGAGTTGGGACCGTACAAAGTCGCAGTCGTCTGACCCCCAGCTTTCAGGGACTTGGCGTTCAAGTCCCTGAAAAGGCAGTGGTACCCCGCGGGTTCCAGGTAATTGCAAAATTACGGAACCCGATTCTTTTTTTGAGTGCAGCTTTAGTAGTTGTCAATCACAGGCGAACCTATGGACGCTCTTTTTCTTCAGTTACTCAACGGCTTGGACAAAGGCAGTGCTTATGCATTGATTGCCTTAGGCCTGACACTGATTTTCGGCACCTTAGGCGTGGTTAATTTTGCGCATGGCGCTTTGTTCATGCTGGGCGGTTTTTGTGCGGTTGGCGTACAGATGCTGCTAAAGCTTTCGACCCAGGTGAAAGACGAGAGCATTCCCGGCCTGGAGATGATGGTGGACGTGCCCTACCTGCAAGTCTGGTTTGGGGATACCGGAGCGCAAATCATTAGCTTTGCGGTGCCGATTTCCGTCATCCTAGCCATCCCCTTGATGTTGCTGGTGGGGGTGGTGATGGAACGCGGCTTGATACGGCATTTTTATCACCGCACGCATGCGGATCAGATTTTGGTGACCTTTGGCCTGGCCATCGTGCTGCAGGAGCTGATTAAAAGTTTTTTTGGTGCCACGCCTATCCCCGTGCCGGCGCCACAGATGCTGACCGGTAGCGCCAATATTGGCGAGTGGCTGGGGATGGGCGCTGGAGTAAGTTACCCCTGGTGGCGCCTAGTGTATTTTTGCTTTTCTACCGCCGTCATTGCCATGGTGTTTGCATTCTTGCAATTCACCACCTTTGGCATGGTAGTGCGCGCCGGTATGCGCGACCGCGAAACCGTAGGCCTTTTGGGTATCCATATTGAACGGCGCTTCACCATTGTTTTCGGCATCGCGGTGGTGGTAGCCGGTATTGCAGGCGCCATGTACACACCTATCGTGTCGCCTAATTACCGCATTGGCATGGACTTTTTGGTCTTGTCCTTTGTGGTGGTGGTCGTGGGCGGTATGGGATCGTTGCCCGGTGCGGTGGCATCCGGGTTTTTATTGGGCATCTTGCAATCTTTTGCCTCGATGAATGAAGTCAAACAGCTCATTCCCGGCATCGACCAAGTCATTGTCTACTTGGTGGCAGTGGTCATTTTGCTGACCCGTCCGCGTGGCTTACTGGGCCGCAAAGGCGTGATGGAGGACTGATGATGAATACACAGGCACAACAAGACCGCTGGTTGCTAATCGGCTTCACCCTGGCCCTTCTGGCCGGCCCTATATTGCTCAAACCCTTCGGGGCCGGTTACCCGGACTTGCTGCAAAAATTTTGCATCTTCGGAATTTTCGCGGTCGGCTATAACATTTTGTTTGGACTCACGGGCTATCTGTCCTTCGGCCATGCGGCATTTTTGGGCATTGGCTCCTACACCGCAGTGTGGAGCTTCAAACTGCTCACCATGAACGTGTTACCCGCCATCGTTTTGAGCGTGGTGATGACCGGCCTGTTTGGTCTGGTGATCGGCTTCCTCTGCTTGCGTCGCTCGGGCATTTACTTCTCGATTTTGACGCTGGCCTTTGCCCAAATGGCCTACAACATGGCGTATTCGGTGCTCACGCCCATCACCAACGGCGAGACCGGATTGCAGTTGGTCAAAGGGGACCCGCACGTTCTGGACCGATGGTTTGGCGTGCCCGTGGTGGAGGGTATCCCATCCACCAATTTCTTTGGTATTTCCATGGTGGGTTATAGCGGGTTTTATTTTTGTGCAGGCCTGCTGATTTTGAGCTTTTATGGGGCGATGCGTTTGACCCGCTCGCCATTTGGCCTCATGCTCAAAGCCATCAAGTCCAATCAGAACCGCCTGAAGTACACCGGCGTCAACACCCGTTCTTACGCCTTGATCGCCTTTGTAATCAGCGGCTGCTACGCCGGTTTGGCCGGCGCCCTGCTGGCAGTGACGGATCCGCTGGCGGGCGCTGACCGCATGCACTGGTCTGCCTCGGGGGAGGTGGTGCTGATGACTATTTTGGGCGGCGTCGGCACTTTGTTAGGCCCGGTGATTGGCGCGGGCGTGATCAAGTATTTAGAAAATATTTTCTCCTCCTTTAACGAGCAGATATTGAACGGCGTCTTTGGCTTCCTGCCCGAGGCTATTGAACACCCGGTGGTCAAGTTCGTGGGCTTGTTTGTCGGCGAAGGATGGGAGCTGACATTAGGGGTGCTGTTCTTAGTGTTGATTATTTTTGTTCCGGGAGGTCTGATGCAAGGCTTTCAAAGTCTGCAGCGTCGCATCTTTCCGGCGCAGCCGTCGCCCCTTGCTGATGCGAACCGAGGAGCACACTAATGGCTGCACTTGAAGTCTCTGGTTTGAAGAAAAGTTTTGGCGGCCTCAAAGCGCTGAATGATGTCAACCTGTCCGTGCAATTTGGCACCGTGCACGCCATCATCGGACCCAATGGCGCGGGCAAGTCCACTTTGCTCAATGCCTTCGTAGGGCGTTTGATCCCGGACGAAGGCAGCGTCGTCTTTGACGGCATTTCGCTGGTCGGCTTGCAGCCGCATGAAATCAACCAAGCCGGTGTGGTGCGGGTATTTCAAACGCCCGAAATTTTCGGCGAATTGAGCCTCTTAGACAACGTGCTGATTCCGGCGTTCTCGCACCGCGACGGCGAATTTCAGCTCAACGGCTGGTCACGTGCCGCAGAGCAGGCGGCGGTTCACGAAGTGGCCAAACACATGCTCGAAGACGTGGGGCTTTACGCCAAGCGCAACATGATCGCCAACAGCCTGTCGCGCGGCGACAAACGCCGTCTGGAACTGGCCATGTGCCTGGCCCAGGAACCCAAGCTATTGTTGCTGGACGAACCTACCGCGGGCATGTCGCGGGCTGATACCAACAGCACCATCGACCTGCTGCAACGCCTGGGCGACGGCAAAGTCACCAAAATCATCATCGAACACGATATGCACGTGGTCTTCTCGCTGGCCGAAAAAATCAGCGTCATGGCCCAAGGGGCCATCATTGCCGAAGGCGCGCCTGACGCCATCAAAAATGACCCACGCGTGCAGGAAGCCTACCTCGGAGGAGCGCATCTGTGACCGCACCCAATGCTTATTTCTCGTGCAGCAATATGCACTCTTACTATGGCGAAAGCTATATCGTGCAAGGCGTGGGTTTTCAAATCCAAAAGGGTGAGATCGTCGCCTTGCTGGGGCGCAATGGGGCGGGCAAGACGTCTACCCTGCGCTCGATCGCCCGCCTGGACGCGCCCAAACTGAAACAGGGTGAGGTTTGGCTAGACGGCCAGCCATTGCACACCATGAGCGCTTACCAGGCGTCGCGCCTGGGCGTGGGCCTGGTGCCCGAAGACCGGCGCATCATTCCCAGCCTGACGGTCGAAGAAAACCTGCAATTGGCCCAGATTGAAAAGCCCATAGGCTGGTCCATAGAGCGTATTTACGACCACTTCCCGCGTTTGGCCGAACGGCGCAAACAAGAAGCCGTGACGATGTCTGGCGGCGAACAGCAAATGCTGGCCGTAGCCCGTGCGCTGGCGCGCGATGTCAAACTGCTGCTGCTGGACGAGCCCTATGAAGGCCTGGCACCGGTGATCGTGCGCGAGATCGAAAAAATCCTGCAAAAAATCAAAGCGCAGGGCTTTACCACCATCATCGTGGAGCAAAACGCGATTGCCGCTTTGCACTTATCCGACCGCGCGCTGATTCTGGACATGGGCGAAATCGTGTTTGACGGCACCGCCAAGGAAGTGATAGAAAACAGCGAATTGCGCCAGCAGTACTTGGCAATTTGAGGCGGGAAGTTCAGTGAAAGCAAGCTCAGAAAGCTTCTTGCATGGGTAAGTCCTAAAACGATAGCGCTCAGTTAATCGCCTTTACCACCTTCACCCCTCGCTCAGCCCAGCCAAACCAAGCGCAATGCCAGCGCCGCAAATACCAAAGCGGCTGCACGGTTGAGGCTTTGCTGGGCGCGGGCCGAGTCGCGCAGGCGCTGGCCAAAGCGCCCTGCCAGGGCGGCAATGCCGCCAAATACGAGCAGCGTTGCCAGGCCGAAGCATGCGCCTAGTTGCACGACTTGCCATTGCACCGGACCCAAACCCGGATCAACAAACTGCGGCAAAAACGCCAAGAAGAAAATCGCCACTTTGGGATTGCTGGCGTTCATGACGATCCCGCGCGCATAGGTTTGGAGGGCGCTTAGGCCTTGAGCAGCCTGGCCTTCAAGCAAGCCGGTGGGCGCGCGCCAGGACAGCCAGGCTAACCAGAGCAAATACAGTGCGCCTGCGCCCTTTAGCGCGCCAAAGGCCAGCGGCGAGGCCGCCAGCAATGCCGCCAAGCCCAGCGCCACCGCCGCCGTGTGGAACAAGAGCCCGGTACACAAACCCAGCACCACCAGCACGCCGGCGCGCACACCGTGCTGGGCTGCATGCACCAGCACAAACACATTGTCCGGGCCGGGCGACAAGGCCAGCAACACGGACACGGAAAAAAACGCCAAAACGGTTTGCAAACTCAACATAGGCTTGCGTGGGTGGTTTCAGGCGCCAACCAGGCGCAGAGCCAGCCGGTTATGTTCTTCGACCAGCGGCCCGAGTTCTAGGCTGGCTAGCTGGCCCTCGCGCACCAGCACGCGCCCGCCGACGATGGTGTAGGCCGCGCCCTCACTGGCGCATAGAAGCAAGCTGCCTACCGGGTCATGTACCGCACCGCCGGCAAATGCCAGAGTGCGTAAATCGAACAATGCCAAATCAGCACACATGCCCACCACAATTTGCCCGATATCGCGGCGCCCCAGTACTTGTGCGCCGCCGCGTGTGGCCAGGCGCAAGGCATCGCGGGCTGTCATCTCCATGGGTGCGCTGTCGCAGCCAAAAACAGCACGTCCCTGGGCGTCGCTAGCGGGTAGCTCTAAGGATTTGCGCAAGCGCGCCAGCAGCAATGCCTGGCGCGCCTCGCCCAGCATGTGCGCGCCGTCGTTACTGGCGCTGCCATCAACGCCCAAGCCCACGGCCACGCCGGCGTCCAGCATGCGGCGCACTGGCGCGATACCGCTGGCCAGACGCATATTGCTGCATGGGCAATGCGCCACGCCGGTGCGGGTCGCGGCAAACAGGCTGATGCCGTGGTCGTCCAACTTGACGCAATGCGCATGCCAAACGTCCGCACCCAGCCAGCCTAAGTCTTGCGCATATTGCGCCGGGGTGCAGCCGAATTTTTCTAGGCTGTAGGCGACGTCGTGGTCGTTTTCCGCCAAGTGCGTGTGCAGGCGCACGCCATATTGGCGCGCCAACTCGGCCGAGTCTTTCATCAACTGCGGGCTGACGCTAAAAGGCGAACACGGCGCAACCGCTACTTGCGTCATCGCGCCATGGGCGCTGTCGTGGTAGCGCTCTATCACGCGCTGCGTATCTTTCAAAATCACGTCTTCGCGCTCCACCACGCTATCAGGTGGCAGGCCGCCTTGCGACTGTCCTACGCTCATGCTGCCACGGGTCGCGACAAAGCGCATGCCAATGGCGCGGGCCGCTTCGATGCTGTCGTCCAGTGTGACGTTATTGGGGTAGAGGTACAAATGGTCGCTGCTGGTGGTGCAGCCGCTCATCAGCAACTCGGCCATGGCCAGCTGGGTGCTGGTGTAAATCATGTCCGGCGTCAGGCCCGCCCAAATCGGGTAGAGGCCGCGCAGCCAGCTAAACAGTTCGGCGTTTTGTACCTGCGGTATGGCGCGCGTGAGCGATTGGTACATATGGTGATGGGTGTTCACCAGGCCGGGGACCAGCAGATGCTGGCGCGCATGGATCACTTCGTCCGCCGTGTGGGGCATCTGTGAGGCCGGGCCAATAGCGGCGATCAGCCCGTCACGCACCAGCACCGAGGTATCACGCAGTTCATCGCCCGCGTCGTTTTGCGTCGCCACGGTGTGGGCGTTGTGGATCAGCAAGGTGGACATGCGGCCATTGTGCCGTAGCGCTGCTAAGGTGATGCTGGCAACCCAGGCATCGGCTCGCTTTATGATGCCCCACATGCCTACCATCGCCGACCCCCCAGCGCTATTGCGCAGCCTCTTTGACACCGCCGTGCAAGCCGCCCTGCCCCTGCACAAAACGGCCGCTTTTTTACCCGCGCCACCGCGCGGACGCACCCTCGTGCTGGGCGCAGGCAAGGCCGCTGGTGCGATGGCCCAGGCCGTGGAGGCGCTGTGGCCGCAAGACGCGCCATTAACTGGTTTGGTGGTGACACGCTACGGCCATACGCCGCCTCGCCCTGCCGCTCTGGCGCAGCGCATCGAGGTGCTGGAAGCCTCCCACCCGGTGCCCGACGCAGCGGGCGAACACGCAGCGCAGCGCATTTTGGCGCTGACCCAGGGATTGACGGCAGATGATTTGGTGCTGTGTCTGATGTCGGGTGGCGCATCGGCCCTGCTGACGCTGCCCGCCGAGGGACTGACGCTGGCCGACAAGCAGCGCATCAACCAGGACTTGCTGCGCTGCGGCGCGCATATCGGCGAGATGAATTGCGTGCGCAAACACCTCTCGCGCATCAAAGGCGGGCGCTTGGGCGCGGCCTGCGCACCGGCGCCCGTGGTGACCCTGGCGATCAGCGATGTGCCCGGCGACGACCCCTCCACCATTGGCAGCGGCCCCACCGTGGGCGATGCCAGTACCTGCGCGCAGGCGCTGGCCATCGTGCAGCGCTACGGCATTGCGCTGCCGTCAGCGGTATTGGACGCCTGGGGCAGCGGCGCGCTGGAAAGCCCCAAGCCGCAGGACGCGGCATTTGCAGGCCATGTTTTTCATCTGATCGCCACGCCAGAGCAGTCCTTGCAGGCAGCCGCCCAAGCGGCGCGCAGCATGGGGCTGAACGCTTATGTACTGAGCGATGAAATCGAAGGCGAATCCCGCGAAGTGGCAAAGGTGCATGGTGCCCTAGCACGCGCAGCGGCCAAGGGGCTGGGGCCGTTTCACAAACCCTGCGTGATATTGAGCGGCGGCGAAACCACGGTCACCATCGCGCCGCAAGCGCCAGGCCAAGCACGCGGACGTGGCGGGCGCGCCGGCGAGTTCTGTATGGGTCTGGCGCAAACCCTGCAAGGCCAAGCGGGCGTTTGGGCACTGGCAGCAGACACCGACGGCATCGACGGGATAGAGGACAACGCCGGCGCCCGCCTCGCCCCCGACACCCTGCAACGTGCCGCCGCCCTGGGCCTATCCCTGAGCGCCTACCAGCAGCGCAACGACGCCTACGGATTTTTCTCCGCCTTAGACGATCTGGTGGTCACCGGCCCTACGCATACCAATGTGAACGACTTTCGGGCTATTTTGGTGTTGTGACTTTCTGGGTCACTGCAAAGCCAGCAGCACATTTTCTGGCGTCGCCGGTGCAATCAACGCCACTGCTTGGGTACCTTCAACGGTCTGGGCGATTGCGTGGCGCAGCGCTTCGTAGACGCTGATAGCCAGCATGAAGGGCGGCTCGCCTACGGCTTTGGAGCCGAAAACATTGTCCTCGCGGTTGGGCTCGGGCCACAAGGACACCTTGAAGTGCTCGGGTACATCACCCGAGGTAGGGATTTTGTAGGTGCTAGGCGCATGCGTGGTGAGCAGGCCTTTGCCGTTCCAGACCAGTTGCTCGGTGGTCAACCAGCCCATGCCTTGTACAAAGCCGCCTTCAATCTGGCCGATGTCCAGCGCCGGGTTGATGCTGCGGCCCACGTCGTGCAAGATGTCCACCTTAAGCACGCGGCTCTCACCCGTCAAGGTATCTATGACCACCTCGGTGCAGGCCGCACCATAGGCAAAGTAGAAAAAGGGTCGGCCGGTCAGCGTGGTTTTGTCGTAATGGATTTTGGGGGTGCGGTAAAAGCCATCGCTCCATAACTGGATGCGGTTGGCATAAGCCATTTGGACCAACGCGTCAAAAGCGCGCGTGGCGGTGGGTGAGCGCACCTGCCCGCCAAAAAACTCCACCGCACCTGCACCGCAAGCGTCTAGCCCAGCCACAAACGCGGCCAGGTTGTCGCGCACATGGCGGGCTGCAAATTGCGCGGCGCGGCCATTGAGGTCGGTACCGGCCGAAGCGGCGGTGGCCGAGGCATTGGGGATGGTGTGGGTGTCGCTGGCGCTGCACAACACGCGGTCCAATGGCACACCCAATTCGTCGGCCACGATTTGCGTGACCTTGGTGTGCAGGCCCTGGCCCATTTCGGTGCCGCCGTGGTGCACGCGCACACTGCCGTCCAAGTACACATGGACCAAGGCACCGGCCTGATTGAACAGCGTGGCGGTAAAACTGATGCCGAACTTGACCGGCGTAATCGCAATGCCACGGCGCAGCACAGGGCTTTGCGCGTTCCACCGGGCGATGTCTTGCACACGTTGGCGGTATGCGCACCGCTTTTCCAAAGTCGTAAGCAAGGGCACTAGGATGTTGTCTTCCACCTTCATTTGGTAGTGCGTGGTATCGCGCAGCGCGGGCTTGGCGCCTGCGGCTACCGGGCCGACCAGCGGCTCGTCGCTATAGACATTGCGCAAGCGCACATCGAGCGCGTCTTTGCCCAGCGCGCGGGCGATGTCGCCCATAATTTTTTCGATGACGATCACGCCCTGCGGCCCCCCAAACCCACGGAATGCGGTATGGCTCTGGGTATTGGTTTTGCAGCGGTAGGAGGCGATCTCCACATTCTCTAAATAATAGGCGTTGTCGGTGTGAAAGATGGCCCGATCGGCTACCGGGCCGGATAAATCAGCGCTAAAGCCGCAGTTCACGGCCATGTGCAGTTGCAATGCAGTCAGGCGTCCCGTCGTATCAAAACCAGCGGTGTACTGGTAGGCAAAAGGATGGCGCTTGCCGGTCACTAAAAAATCGTCGTCCCGGTCCAGGCGCAGCTTTACCGGTGCGCGCGCCACCTGCGCCGCCACCGCCGCCCATACCGCCACATGACCAGCTTGGGTTTCTTTGCCGCCAAAGCCGCCTCCCATGCGTCGGCATTCCACCCGCACCGCGTGGTTGTGCAGGCCCAGTGCATGCGCCACCCAGTGCTGCACTTCGCCGGGATGCTGGGTGCTGCTGTGAATCAGCCATTGGCCTTGCGCTTGCGGCACGGCATAGGCCACCTGGCCCTCCAGGTAAAAGTGTTCCTGCCCGCCCACTTCCAGGCTGCCGTGCAGGGTGTGCTGGGCAGCCTGCAAACCCGCTTGCACATCGCCCCGGCGCACAAAGACGGGTGGCAGCACATAGCTTTGCGCGGCCAGCGCTTGCTGCACTGTCAGCACCGCGGGCAAGGCTTCAATATCGAGCACCACTTTGCGCGCAGCGCGGCGCGCTTGCATCACGCTGCGTGCCACCACCAAGCCCACCACTTGCCCGATGTGCTGTACCGTGCTGCGCGCAAAAATCGGCTCATCACCGGCAAAGGACGCGAGCATCGCATCGCCAGGAATATCTTGCGCCAGCACCACGGCCACGACGCCGGGCATGGCCCGTGCAGCGCGGGCATCCACACCTTTGAGCTTGCCGTGGGCCACGGTGGACAAAATGGGTGCGGCATGCAGCGTACCTTGCAGCTCGGGCATGTCATCGATGAAAGTGGCAGCGCCAGCCACTTGCGCGCGGGCGCTTTCGTGCGGCGCGTCGCGGCCACTGGCCGGGAAGGCGGCAGCATGTAATTTACCGCGGGCTTGCGGGGTGCTCATGCGTGCAACTCCAGGTCCAACTGGTGGAGGTCGGTGACGGTCTGGCCCTGGCTTTCCAGCCAAAAGCGCCAGAGCAAATTGCCCAGCACCTGGCGGCGGTAGTCGCCGCTGGCGCGCATGTCGGAGATGGGGGCAAACTCGGCGCGCAGCGTGTCTATGGCGGCGCGTACCGAGATCTCATTCCAAGGCTGGCCGCGCAAAGCAGCTTGCGTAGCGCGGGCACGCGCGGGCGTGGCGGCCACGCCGCCCGCGCCGATAGAGGCCCGCATCACCTTGCCACCTTGAATGTGCAATTGCAGCGCCAGGCAGACGGCTGAAATATCGTCTTCCATGCGCTTGGAAATTTTGTAAACGCGAGCCAACTCGCCCCGCTGCGGGCGCGGCACTTTGATATAGGCAAGCACCTCGTCCCCGGCCATGCATGTTTGTCGGTAGCCGGTATAGAGCGCTTCCAACGGCATTTCGCGGTAGCCGCGCGTGCTGGCCAGCACGATGTTGCTGCCCAAGGCAATCAGCAGTGGCATGGAGTCGCCAATCGGCGAGCCATTGGCCACATTGCCGCCCAGGGTGCCGGCGTTACGTACCGGCAGACCAGCAAAGCGGTCGGCAAAGCTTTGCAACTGCGGGCGGTCTTTGACCAGGGCGGCAAAGGCATCCTGCAAGCTGACCGCAGCGCCAATGGCGATGTGGTGCGGGTAGCGATCCACCTGGCGCAATTCGGCCACCCGTGTGGTGTCCAGCACACGGGCAAACTGGCGGTGCTGTTTGGTCACCCAAAGGCCGACATCGGTGCAACCGGCGACCAGTTGTGCGTCCGGATGCGCGCGGCGCAAGGCCAGTAAATCGGCCAGCGCCGTGGGAGCGAGGTAGGCGCTATCGGCCAGCGCGGCCTGAGCCAAGGCTTTCAATTGGCGGCGTATCGCTGGCGTATCCAAAGCAACAGAGGGCAGCGATTGCATCTGGCAAGCGGCATCCAAAATCGGGTGGTAGCCGGTACAGCGGCAGAGGTTGCCCGACAAGGCCTGCTGCGCAACTTCGCGGGTAATGGGCGTCTTGCCCGCCTGCTCGCACAGCGCAGCCATGCTCATGACAAAGCCCGGTGTGCAGAAACCGCATTGGGAGCCGTGGCACTGCACCAGGGCCTCTTGCGCGGGGTGCAAGCGGCCATCGGGCGCGGCCAGGTCTTCTACCGTCCACAGCGCCATACCATCGACTGAATGCGCCAGTTTGATGCAGCTATTGACCGCACGCGTTTGCAATTTGCCACCTTGCAACTGCCCCAGGACCACGGTGCAGGCACCGCAATCGCCCTCGCCGCAGCCCTCTTTGGTGCCCGTCTGGTGCAAGTCCTCGCGCAGCACTTCCAACAAAGTGCGCTCCGGCGGGACATCGTGCAGGGTGTGCAGGACGCCACGCTTGATAAAGCGGATGGGCTTGGTTTGTGCTTTCGGTAGGGTCATGGAACTTGGCGATGCCTCAAACAGGTGCAAGGGTAAATCAGGACAGCCTGCGCTGGCCTTGACGTTAGCATACGCACTGTTTCAAAGCCCAAGCGCATTCTTTGCGCCACCGCCACGCCGCATGACCTTTCCCCGCCTTGAACTGACCGACATCACCAAAGCCTACCCCGGGGTGGTGGCCAATAGTGCAGTGTCGCTGACGGTGCTGCCCGGCCAGACGCATGCGGTGCTGGGCGAGAACGGCGCGGGTAAGTCCACACTGATGAAAATCATCTACGGCTCGATAAAGCCCGATGCCGGCCAAATGCGCTTTAACGGCCAGCCGGTGCATATCCGTAACCCAAAAGAAGCGCGCGCCCTGGGCATCAGCATGGTGTTTCAGCATTTCAATTTGTTTGACACGATTACCGTGGCCGAGAACGTCTGGCTGGGCCTGGACAAGCGCCTGAGCCTGGACCAGGTGAGCGAGCGCATCAGCGACAAGGCGCGCCAATACGGTCTGGATATAGACCCTGCGCGCCCGGTGCACACCCTGGGCGTGGGTGAGATGCAGCGGGTGGAAATCATCCGTGCGCTGCTGACGCAGCCCCAATTGCTGATATTGGACGAACCGACCTCGGTACTGACGCCTCAGGCGGTGGAAAAACTGTTTGTGGTTCTGCAGCAATTAGCCTCCGAGGGCTGCAGCATTTTGTACATCAGCCACAAGCTGCATGAAATCCGCGCCCTGTGCAATGCCTGCACCGTGCTGCGCGGGGGCAAGGTGACCGGGGTATGCAATCCGGCAGAGGAGTCCAACGCCTCCCTGTCTAAGCTGATGATTGGCGCTGAGCCCCCGCAACTCCAGCATGAAATGCGAGAACCCGGCGCGGCGCGCCTGACGGTGCACGATTTAGGCCTGGCGCGCGAAGACCAGTTTGGCGTCGACTTAGCGGGCATTGGTCTGGAGGTTCGCGCCGGCGAGGTGCTGGGTATCGCTGGCGTTTCCGGCAACGGACAGCGCGAGCTGCTGTATGCCTTGTCCGGCGAAGACCGCCGCGCGCCAAAGGGCAGCATCCGCATGGGGGAGGTCGATGTATCGGCCAAAGACCCTGCGGCGCGGCGCGCCTTGGGCTTGCATTTTGTTCCTGAAGAACGGCTGGGGCGCGGTGCCGTGCCCACGCTGAGCCTGGCACATAACCTCTTGCTCACGCGCACCGAGGCGATTGCCTGGCCGGGCTTTGCCGGGGGCTGGCTCAAACTGGACGCGTTGCATGCGCAGGCGCAGCGCATCATCGAGCGCTTTGGCGTGAAGGCCAATGGGCCCGACGCGGCGGCGCGTTCGTTGTCGGGCGGTAATTTGCAAAAATTCATTGTGGGGCGCGAGATCGACGCCCAGCCCGCGCTGTTTATCGTGTCGCAACCGACCTGGGGCGTGGATGTGGGCGCCTCGGCGCAGATACGCGGCGCGATATTGGCCTTGCGCGATGCCGGTTGCGCGGTGCTGGTGGTCAGCGAAGAGCTCGATGAGTTGTTTGAAATTTGCGACCGCTTGCAGGTGATTGCCCATGGCAAGTTGTCGCCCTCGATTGCGGCGGGCCAGGCCTCGGTGGCGCAAATGGGTGAGTGGATGAGCGGCTTGTGGGAGGCACAGGCGTGATCAAGCTGCAAGTACGCGCACAGCCTTCGGCTTTTTGGACCTTTGCATCGCCCTTGCTGGCGCTGCTCATTACCGTGCTGCTGGGCGTTTTGCTGTTTAGCCTGCTGGGCAAAGACCCGGTCCGTGGCCTGCAAATGTTTTTCTGGGAGCCGGTAAAAAGCGCTTACGCCTTGGGCGAGCTGGTGGTCAAGGCCACCCCTTTGCTGCTGATTGCGCTGGGGCTGGCAGTGTGCTTTCGCTCCAATGTGTGGAATATAGGCGCTGAGGGGCAGTACATCATTGGCGCAGTCTGTGCCAGCGGCGTAGCGCTGCTAGCCGAAAAGGACACGGGCAGCGCGATGGTGGTGGCGGTTATCCTGGCGGGAGTGCTAGGCGGCATGGTCTGGGCCGGGATCACCGCGCTACTGCGCGACCGCTTTAATGCCAATGAAATTCTGGTCAGCCTGATGATGGTCTATGTCGCTGTGCAGGTGCTCGGCCTATTGGTTTATGGACCCTGGAAAGACCCGCTGGGCTATAACTTTCCACAGACCAAAAATTTTGACGCGGTGACGCGCATTCCGCGCCTGATGAACGGCTCGCGCATGACGATTGGCGTCTTGTTCGCGCTAGCCGGTGTGGCTGCGGTGTGGGTGTTTTTGTTCCGCACCCGCGCCGGGTTTGCCCAGCAGGTAGGAGGTCTGGCACCGGCGGCGGCGCGCTATGCGGGCTTTTCGGCGCGCCAGGCTTTGTGGACCGCGCTGCTGGTCTCGGGCGGCATGGCCGGGCTGGCGGGCGCGCTAGAGGTTGCAGGCCCGATAGGGCAGCTCACACCATATGTGCCGGCGGGCTATGGATTTGCCGCCATCATCGTGGCCTATGTAGGCCGACTGCACCCGGTGGGCCTGGTATTTTCCAGCCTGCTGATGAGCATGTTTTATATCGGTGGCGAGCTGGCGCAATCGCGTCTGGGGCTGCCCAAGTCGCTGACCGGTGTGTTCCAGGGGCTTTTGCTGTTTAGCCTGCTGGCCTGTGACACGCTGGTGAACTACCGGCTGGTACGCCAGGCGCAAGCCGCAACCGGGGGGAGCCGCTGATGGAATCCTATGCATTGCTGATCGCCTCCACGCTCAATGCCGGCACGGTGTTGGCCATCGCCTCACTGGGGCTATTGATCAACGAAAAGGCAGGCATCGTGAACCTGGGCGCCGAAGGCATGATGCTGTGCGCCGCGATCGCCGGGTTTGCCACCGTGGTGCATACCGGCAGTGACAGCTTGGGCTTTGTGGCGGGCATGCTGGCGGGCGGCCTGATGGCCGCCCTGTTTGGCGCGCTGGTGATCTGGCTCAACACCAACCAATACGCCACCGGCCTGGCGCTAAGCCTTTTTGGCGCTGGCTTTTCCGCCTTTGTGGGCGTGGGCTATGTGCAAGAAAAAATCCCCGAGCGGCCCACTTTTGCGATTCCCGGCTTGTCGGATATTCCCCTGCTCGGTTCGGCATTTTTCAAGCACCATCCGCTGGTGTATCTGACGATGGTCTTTGCCGGCGCGCTGGTCTGGTTTTTATACCGCACCCGCAGCGGCCTGATTTTGCGCAGCGTAGGCGAAAGCCCGGAATCGGCCCATGCTCTGGGCTACCCGGTGCGCTGGATACGGCTGGCCTGCGTGGTCGCCGGGGGGGCGCTGTGTGGCCTGGCGGGTGCCTATCTTTCGATTATTTACACCCCTTTGTGGGTGGAGGGCATGGTGGCCGGCAAGGGCTGGATCGCCCTGGCGCTGACCACCTTTGCCACCTGGCGGCCAGGCCGCGTACTCCTTGGGGCGTATTTGTTCGGTGGCGTGACCATGCTCCAATTCCACCTGCAAGGCATTGGGGTGGAAGTGCCCAGCCAGGTGTTGAGCATGCTGCCCTATGTCGCCACCATCGTGGTTTTGGCGCTGATTTCCCGCAATCCGACCTGGATTAGGATTAATATGCCAGCGTCGATCGGAAAACCGTTTTACCCCGGTTCCTGAAGATTCTTTCCCCTCCCCTGACCTTACTTTCTAAAAAGGAAATGACATGACAGATGTGCAAAAACGATCGCTGCTGAAAATTGCAGCGGTGACAGCCATTGCAGCAGCGGTGCTGGTGGGCTGCGGCAAAAAGCCTGAGGCTGCGGCACCCGCCCCGGCGGCGGCAGCGAAGGCCGAGCCGCTGAAGATCGCCTTTGCCTATGTTGGCCCTGTGGGCGATGGCGGCTGGACGTTTGCACACGACAACGCGCGTAAAGCCTTGGAAAAAGAATTTGGCGACAAGATCCTTACATCCTTTGTAGAAAACGTGCCTGAATCGGCTGACGCCGAGCGCGTCATCCGCGACATGGCCAGTCAAGGCAATAAAGTGATTTTCGGTACGACTTTCGGCTACATGGAAACCATGCTGAAGCTGGCTCCCGAATTCAAAGACGTGAAGTTCGAACATGCCACCGGCTACAAAACCGCCGACAACATGCGCACCTACGATAGCCGCACCTACGAAGGCGCTTACATGGCCGGCGTGATCGCAGGCAAAATGAGCAAGACCGGTACGCTGGGCGTGGTCGCTTCGGTGCCAATTCCTGAAGTGATCCGCAACATCAACAGCTTCACGCTGGGCGCGCAAAGCAGCAACCCCAAGATCAAGACCAAAGTGGTCTGGGTCAATGAGTGGTTCAACCCACCCAAAGAAACCGAAGCCGCCACCAGCCTGATCAATGGCGGCGCGGACGTGCTGTTCCAAAACACCGATTCACCCGCTGTGCTCAAAACCGCACAGGACAAAGGCAAGCGCGCCTTCGGTTGGGACTCGGACATGACCGCTTATGGCTCCAAAGCCCACTTGGCATCGGCCGTCATCAACTGGACTCCTTACTACATCAAGGCCACCAAAGACGCCTTGGAAGGTACCTGGACCACGGGTGGCGTATGGTGGGGCGTGAAAGAAGGCGCGATTGACCTGGTCTCTATCGCCGAAGATGTGCCTGCAGAAACCAAAGCCAAAGTCGACGAGATCAAAGCCGGCTTGAAAGCAGGTACCTTCAGCATCTGGAAGGGACCCCTGCTGGACAACAGCGGCAAGACTATCCTGAAAGACGGCGAAGTCGCTGACGACAAATTCCTGAGCGGCGTTCATTTCTACGTCAAAGGCGTGGAAGGCAAAGTTCCAGGCAAGTGATCAGGTTTTAACCCTGCAAAAAAGGCCGCTTTACCGCGGCCTTTTTTGTGCACAGGGCATTGATTTGTGCGCCCCGCGCCTACCGGCTTGGGTTGAATTCAAGGGCTTGGCCTCACGCCCGAGGCCAAAGCCCCGGCTTGGGCCTTATGCTTGGGCTCCCATCGTTGGATTCTTAGGAAGTACCATGCATCAGTAGTGTCCGGTTAAACCGGGTTAATTTGTAGAGAAAGTCAATACTGGCGTAGCCCAGCGGGCAATTTTATT
>Ga0114964_10001357_pt1 | contig 17853 bp, 14 predicted proteins | sample C_131016_MF_Meta_FD_92638 | JGI IMG/M metagenome (GOLD analysis project Ga0114964, IMG submission 92638) | Freshwater microbial communities from Lake Croche, Canada to study carbon cycling - C_131016_MF_MetaG | ecosystem: Environmental > Aquatic > Freshwater > Lake | place: Lake Croche, Canada... | reverse complement strand
CTCTCAGCTATATTTGGCACTGGACGAAGATTTTATCACAAAAGCTCAACTGGACGATATTGCTAACGATGCGCATAGCCTTGCGGCACAGATTACAGCGCTTTCTAAATCTCTTGGCAGGCAACCCCGCCGTTTGAAGCAATGCGCTTAAAAGTCTTCCATCGCGGCATGTATCTTTGTTTCCTAGCCCTCGACGTTCGACTTTCGTCCTTCGACTCAGTATGAAAAAACATTTTTTAATCATCGGTGCCGGCTTCTCCGGTGCGGTCATGGCCAGACAGCTTGTGGATGCTCTTGATTGCCATGTCGAGGTATGGGATGAGCGGGATCATGTGGCGGGGAACTGCCACACTGAGAGGGATACGGAGACCGGGGTCATGGTCCACAAATACGGACCCCATATCTTCAATACCGATAACGAGCGCGTCTGGGAGTATGTCAACCGCTTCGGCGAGTTCCGCCCATGGGTCAACAGGGTCAAGGCCAATACGGCACGTGGCATGTTCTCCATGCCGATCAATCTCCTGACCATCAACCAGTTCTTTGGGAAGAGCATGGGACCTGACGAGGCTCGGACGTTTGTGGCTTCGCTTGGGGATGCCTCCATCAAGGAACCGCAGAACTTCGAGGAACAGGCTCTGAAAATGATTGGCCGTGAACTCTACGAGGCATTCTTCAAGGGATATACCATCAAACAGTGGGGTGTGGATCCCAAGGAACTCCCCGCCTCCGTCTTGAAGCGACTCCCCATCCGGTTCAACTACGACGACAACTACTACAGCAAAAAATATCAGGGCATTCCCGGGGAGGGCTACACCGGAGTTATTCGGAAGATCCTCGATCACCCCCGCATCTCGGTATCCCTTGGACGGCGCTTTGCCCCCTCCACCCTTGATGACCTCTCTGGCGGATACCATCACATCTTCTATACCGGACCCATCGACGCATTTTTCAACCACAGTGAGGGTAGACTCGGCTATCGCACGGTGACCTTCGAGCGGGTTGAGACGGATGCTGAGGACTACCAGGGGAACGCCGTCATCAACTATCCCGATGAATCCGTCCGTTGGACCCGCATTCACGAGCACAAGCACTTCACGCCTTGGGAATCCCATAAGAAGACTATTGCCTTCCGTGAGTACAGCAAAGAGACGGAGGAACAAGACGTGCCCTATTATCCGAAGCGACTTGCCTCTGACAAACAGATCCTCATGCGATATCGCCAGAGGGCGGAGGATTTATTTCGTGAAAGCTCGGAAGCCCCCAACCGCCCCCGGGTGACCTTCTTGGGCCGCTTGGCCACCTACCGGTACATGGACATGGAGGCAGTGATCGGGGAGGCGCTGGAACTTTCAGATCGATTTCTTAAGGCAGCGGAATCTAAATCGGCAGTGCCAATCTTTCCGAACCAAGAGAAATAAAGAATCCCCAAGGTAAGTCCCGAAGCATTAAACCCAAGAGCATAAATTTGCTTCATCGCCACGTAAGAACAAGAAATTAAACTTAAAACAACCATGTCTTTTATTTCCTTAATTCCAGAATTAATTTCTCCGCTTTTCAAGGCGCCACTTGTCGTTGTTATTCCTATTTATAACGAAGCCACGACAATTAAGTCTGTCGTGATCGAATGGGCTCGGGTGTTTCAGCGCCTTGAAATAGATTATCAGTTTCTTCTTATTAATGACGGATCTAAGGATGAAACTCTTAAAATACTGCAGGCTATGGAATCCGAAGACCCAGTTCATATAGTTGTAGTCGACAAAGCGAATGCCGGTCATGGGCGCACTTGTAGACTTGGATATTCCGCTGCAGTAGCCTCCTCACAGGTTGAATGGATCTTGCAGATTGACTCTGATGGGCAGTGCGATCCCGGCTATTTTCAAGAATTTTGGAGCCGACGTGCCAATGCCGATTGTGTCTTCGGACGCAGAATTAAGCGGGATGACGGTATCGCACGGGCTCTTACCTCCAAAATCTGCAAATTAGGTGCTACGCTATTGGGTGGTCGGGACATGGTGGATCCCAATGTACCATACAGGCTTATGAGGCGTGAAATTCTTGCAGATGCATTGAAGAGTATCCCGGCCAGCTTTGATATTCATAATGTTGCGATTACCTTCAAACTAAAGCAGTCACCCGATGTGCGCTGGGAGTATGTTCCCATCCGCTTTCGGGATCGCCAAGGGGGTAGTAACAGCATCAATCTTCTTCACGTAACTCATCTCGGTGTTTCGATGCTCTTTGATCTGGCAAAACTAAAAAAATGAAAAATTCAGAATCCCTTAGCGTTATCATGCCGGTTTATAATGAGGCTGCCACCGTTGAAGAGGTGATACGCAGGGTTCTGGAGCAACCCGATGTCGCGGAACTCATCACGGTGAACGATGCCTCCTCCGACGGAACCAGTAAGGTTCTTCACCGCTTGGCCGCGGAATTGCCTAAGATGAGGGTCTTTGAGCATGAGGTGAACCAGGGTAAGGGTGCCGCACTCAGGACCGGTATTTCCCATGCCACTGCTCCCTACGTGATTATTCAGGACGCCGATCTGGAGTATGACCCTGAAGAATACCCTGTTCTACTCAAGCCGATCCTTCTGGGTAAGGCGGATGTTGTCTTCGGATCCCGGTTTATCGGAGGCGAGGCTCATCGCGTCCTCTACTTCTGGCACTCCGTGGGCAATAACTTTCTGACCCTGCTCTCCAATATGTTCACGAACCTGAACCTCACCGACATGGAGACCTGTTACAAAGTCTTTAGGCGGGAGATCATCCAGAGTATCACGATCGAGGAAAATCGTTTTGGATTCGAACCGGAAATCACCGCCAAGGTAGCCCGTCAAGGTGTTAGGATCTATGAAGTGGCCGTTTCCTATTCGGGACGCACCTACGCCGAGGGGAAGAAAATCGGATGGAAGGATGGCTTAAGTGCCATCAGGTGTATTCTTAAGTATTGGGTTCTCAGGTAGTCGGAATTGCCATTGTAGAGTTTGAGAAACTGAAGGGAAGGCAGTGAAAAGTGGGAAAGTGGCAAAGTGGGAAAGACTCTCCGCCATGAATCATCCTTCTCAAACACTCCCAATTTTAGCTTTCAGCTTTTGATTAAGACTTTACTACCTTACACCTATTGCTGGCCCGGCCGTTGCTTCGCATCCGTTACGGCACTTTTTACTGCCTTTCGACTCTCGACCTTCGACTTTCGCCCTTCGTCTCAGACATCATCTATCTCACTTTTTTGATGATCTACTCCCTCTGGATACTAATTAGCGCTTGGCTTGTCTGTACCGGTTGGTGTCTCTCCTTGCTCAAGCAACTGAATGCAGGAGGTTATCTCATCGCTCTGATCCTTTTTGGAGTTTTGATCTACGCTCTATTTCGACAAAGGGAGCTGTCACAAGCTGAAAAGCCATTTAGGCCCTTGAGCAAGCTGGCGCCTCGATTCCGAAGGCCGCTACCCCTTGTCTATCTGATCTATCTCTTAGCGGCTATGGTTGGAGGGGCTCTTTACCCTCCCAACAACTATGATGCCCTGTGCTACCGTCTGCCACGTATACTCCACTGGTGGAGTCAGGGTGGATGGCATTGGATAGGAGGGTTTAATATCCGAATGGACTACAGTGCCACGGGGTTTGAGTGGCTCGCGGCACCACTGCTGATCGTTTTTAAAACAGATAGACTCCTCTTCCTGATCAATATCATTTCGTACGCCCTCCTGCCGAGTCTCATCTATTCGGTCTTGGTCGGGCTGGGGATCAGGAGACGGGTGGCCTGGTACTGGATGTGGATTCTCCCGACCGCCTACTGTTTCGTTCTCCAAGCAGGGAGTATCGGCAACGACATGTTTGCCATGGTGTACTTCTTGGCATCAGCGGCCTTTGCCCTGCGTGCAGTGAGAACCTCCAGTTGGCCGGATGCCGCACTCTCCATACTGGCCGCCGGCCTGATGACGGGCGCCAAGGCCTCCAATCTTCCCCTGCTCCTGCCCCTTGCATTCCTCATGCTGGGAATGGCCATAATACTCGTCAGGAAACCATGGAAGTCACTCGTACTGCTCATTGTCGCCTGTGGCGTCTCCTTCATGCCGATAGCCCTTATCAATATCCGCCATACGGGGGACTGGACAGGGGATCCATCCAATTCCGAAAGGATGAAGATTTCCAATCCCATCGCGGGGTTGGTAGGCAACTCACTGCAGTTGACCATCGGTGCCCTGGTGCCGCCTGTCTTTCCCTTGGCCAAGGCTTGGAGCGCCGCGTCAGAGCGATTGTTTGAGAAAGAGCCCTTGAGGAGTCTCAGGGATCAATATCCCAGGGTGGGACTTTCCGCAGGCGAGTTGGCGACCGAAGAGGGGGCCGGGCTTGGGCTGGGTCTGTTGTTTCTATGCTGTATTGGGTTGGTTTTCTCCATCGGCTATAGGTTTCAAGGAGGATTTTCGCTCCCGGCAATGATCTTTGGACTTCTCTGCTGCATTTCCTTGGCGGCCTTCATAGCCAAGTTAGGTTCGGAGTCCGCCGCGCGTCTCGCTGCCCCCTACTATGCTGGGATCGTGATTCCGTTGCTTGCTCTGCGATCGCAGGGGTTGCTGATTGCGAAGCGGTGGTGGAGATTACTCTCATTGGCATGTGCGCTTTCTGTTCTTCCTGCAGTTTTACTCAATCCGGCTCGTCCTTTGATTCCTGTGCATGCCCTTATCGATTTTGCAGAACGGCATAATCTTCTCTCATCTGTTATCTCACGAGCGAGAACGGTCTACTCAGTCTATGGGAGCCGTTCGGATAGCTTGGCTGAGCTTCGAGGGCATCTGCCGGCCGGATCAAAGAACATCGGATTTGCAGGCACCAGCAACGAATCCGAATATTCCTTTTGGAAGCCATTGGGAGGGAGAAGGGTCACGGATCTTAATCCTGTAGACGGGAAGGTGCCTGATCTAGATGGCGTCGATGTGATTGTAGGATCAGAGTGGGGAATCAACGATCGTTACCATACGAAGGCCGATGTGTTGGCCGCCCGATTCGATGGGAAAATACTTTGGCAGGGGAGCATCGCCACGATGGCGGGCAGGGAACCGATGATCTGGTATATCATCATCCCCGCTTCTGGCCGATATTTTATCAAAGATAAATCCTAATACTTTTTTTATGTCGGCATCTTTCAATGTAAGCAGGATGGGACTCTTCATCGTGATAGGTCTTGGCCTCATATTTGCGTGGATGGCAGGCAATTATGTGGCCGATGAGGACTACACTCCCATCGTCGCAGTGATGGGAGTCCTCATGATGATTTTCGTAGTCTTTGGCTTTGGTAAGTCCATCTATCTTATGCTCCCGATTTGTTGGGGGCTGACTGGAAAAATTTATGCTCTGCCTCTCCCCTTTAACGTATTTCAGTTGCTCGCCATTATTGCCTCGGGTCTGCTCATCGCTGATCTGATCTTCAAACGGTCGTCTAAGAAGACCTCGTTTGAGATGGTGGATCTCTGGATCGCGATCAACCTGCTTTATATCCTGATCGGTTTTTTCAGAAACCCTGTGGGAGTTGCCGCACTTGGCGGGTCAGCGCGGGTCGGAGGGAAGCCCTACGTCGATCTCATCCTGGGCTGTCTGGTTTATCTCATACTTAGTCGCTCCCGCATTACCCCCGGAATATCCGCTAAACTTCCCAAGTGGGTTCTTGCGGTAGCAGCATTCAACATGGCTGCGGGAGCCATAGGGACCTTCTTTCCCTCGGTCGGGGAAAAACTGGGGTTGCTTTATAGTGCATTTTCCTCCGGCAATTTTGCAGACCCGGGCAGTCAAACGGCCATAAGGGCAGGTGAGACAAGACTAGGATTTCTACAGGATATGGGGGTTCAATTAATCCGCTATGTTGTATCGGAAGTCAATCCCACCCAGCTCCTGAATCCACAATATTTTGGCAAGCTTCTAGCCTACGGTGCGGGCATCAGCATGATCCTATTGAGTGGATTTAGGAGTGCCCTCACCAATAGCTTCCTGCTGACGTTTCTCTCAACCATTCTACGTGAACGGATAGTCGGAGCTACAAAGATTTTTTTCGTTCTCTGCATTTTTGTACTCCTTGGAGTATCCCTCAGCTACACCCCTCTTAAGCTACCCTTTACCTTTCAGCGCACCCTCTCCTTTCTTCCAGGAAACTGGGATCAAGACGTTATTGAGGATGCCAAGGACAGCTCGGAGTGGCGATTTGAGATGTGGCGGATAGCATTAACATCAGATAAATATATCCATAACAAAATCTTAGGGGATGGATTTGGATTCCTTCGGGCGGATTTTGAGCGGGGTGTTGCAATGATGTATGGACGAGCGCAACATGACGCGAACGAGGAAAAGCAAGAGATGTTTTTGCTGGATGGTGATTACCATAGCGGGCCTGTTGGGGCGATCCGGTTTGTCGGGGCTGTCGGTCTTGTTCTGATGATCCCTCTGTTTTATTTGAGCGTCACCTTTGCTCTGCGCCTGATTCGGAGGGCGTCGGGGAGTCCCTATCAATTTTGTGTTATATTCTTTGCGCTCCCTGTGATCCTCTTTCCTTTCTCCTGGTTCTTTATTTTTGGTGATTACAGGACGGGAATCGTGGAACTCCTCTTCAATATCGGGGTCATGAAGATGCTGAACTCCTCCCTCAGGGACTACCAAGCCGGGATAGCCAAGAGGAACGCACTCCATCTAGGACCCAGTCTCTCGCTCTAATGGTCACCCGATCCAAGCGTTTTGCTTCCGGAGTCATCACGGCCTATGGGGCGATCTTGGTCAATGTCTTCTACACCCTCCTCAGTGTCCGCCTCGCACTGCACTATTTGGGGAAGGAGCAGTTCGGGCTCTGGGCACTCGCCCTCCAGATCTCCGGGTACATGGGTCTGCTCGAAATAGGGATGTCCTCTGCCATCAGTCGATTCCTTGCCGATCATAAGGATGATGTGAACGGAGGCGAGTATGGCAGTATGTTGCTCACTGGGGGCATCGTTTTCGTTCTCCAGGGGGGCATAATAGCGATTGCAGGAGCGCTATTCTCCTTTGCCGCACCGGCCTTATTCCACATACCGACGGCTCTGGCATCGGACTTCAGGTGGGTACTGGTGATCATAACCTCCCTCACCGGATTCTCCATTGCTACGCGCAGTCTTGGGGGGCCTCTCTGGGCCTTTCAGCGGATGGACATCACCAATCTCTTGGCAATCATGACGCTCGTTGTCGGCTATGGGGTACTGTGGTTGGGATTCAGGGCGGGATATGGAATCTATAGCCTTGCTTATGCCGGCATCCCAACCGCGATCTTATCGCCAGTCATTATCTACATCGTCTGTTCGCGAAACGGCTATTACCCAGCGCGCGGCTCCTGGGGGAGGCCGCAGTGGGGGCTGTTTAAAAAACTTTTCTCTTTTGGCAAGGACGTTCTTCTGATGTCGACTGGTTCTCAGTTGGTGAATGCCTCACAGATCATGATCCTGAGTCGACTTGCCGGTCTCGACGCCGCAGCCAGCTTCTCAGTCGGGACCAAGTTCTATGCGATGGGCCAGCAGTTTGTGGGGAAGGTTCTGGAGAATTCTGGTCCCGCCTTGACGGAGATCTTTGTCAGGGGGGACAGGATGAGATTTAACGAGCGATTCTGGAATGTCGTGAGCGTGACGGCATTCCTGGCGACGATTGGTGCTACAGGACTCATGATGGGGAATCAGACACTGATCTCCCTCTGGACATCGGGAGTCATTCACTGGAGTCTTGGCGCAGATGTGATTCTTGCAGCCCTTCTGATAGTCACCTCGCTCTCCCGTTGCTTTGTGGGGATCTTTGGTATGATTGGGGATCTCAGACCTGTGAGGTACATTTACTTCCTGGAGGGGTGTCTGTTCATTCTGCTCGCTCTTCCTGCCGTTAGGCATTTTGGAGTGATTGGTGTCTTGGCAGCATCTCTAGTAGCCCATCTCTTGGTGACAATGGTTATTTCGGTGCGGGTTTCCTCAACTTGGTTTGATTCGATGAGACCCCTTGTACACATAATCTGGAGCATTCTAGTAATCACTCTTGTCGTTCTTGTAGCGGCTATTGCAGTCACACTCTCTCATCCACCGGTCTTGCTCGATATCATTCTCACGCTCGTCATCATCCTATGCGTCAGTGCAGCAGCATGGTTGATAGTACTTCCACACAAAATGCGGTCATCCATTATCCTAAAGATAAATAAACTTTAAATAATCAGAGTAGACCGGAGCCCTTCGTAGACCTGAGTCAATCAATCCAAAGGCACAGGTTGGAGTATTTGCCTTCATGAGGGCTATAGGGGTCACCAACGGTGCAATGGAGGCTTCAAAGTTCAGCTCCAACTCGCCAAGCGTATGGCCAAAGCTAGGAGTAAGAGGCACTGGGTTTCAGGGAAACTTCTGAAAAATTTCATGGCGGATCTTTGCCCTGGCGGATTTGATCTGATCATTCTTTTTCAGGTCCTTGTACATGTTACCGATCCCGTGGGAATCATTAAGTGTGCGATAAAAGGACTAGCGGCTGGAGGTTACCTATTAATTGCTGTACCTTCCAAATCCGGCATCTACCGATTCCTGAAAAGCGATCCGGCCCGGTGACCGCCTCATCATATCAGTCGCTGGTCACTGGATGATTTTCAAACAATTGCTGACAAGACTGGATTGCGAGTCGAGGAGTCTAATCGTGACCTCACACCTAGAACTGCCATCCTCCATGCTGTCAAATGCCATAAGTTGTTAACTCCATTCTCCGGAGGTTCTAAGATCATTTACCATGATGGTTTATGGAGTCTGATTTCCCTGATCTACCGTAAAACGGGAATAAATTACACTGCTCTCCGATGGGGCAGCAGCATCGACTAAACTCTTAATAGTTGCTATCATAAAGTTGCAAAAAACACAAATCTAGAATGAATAGATACTCAATTGAACCACGTGTCCTGCTGGCCACAGCGGGGGCATGGCATTTGTGCCAAACGGCCAAAGCTTTTGAATCGAGGGATGCCTTGGCGGGTCTCTGGATTAGCGATGCCAACAAAACCGGAATTACCAAACAGAACTATAAGCGTGCCTGGCTGTTTCACCTTGCGATGAGACCTTTTTACCAGTTGGCGCCTCAGATGTTGACTGAGAAAGCATTTTACAGGCTTTTTCCTATTTGGAGGGAATGGATCATCGGACAACGCACGCCAGATTGTTCAGTAGTTCAGGGTATCATGGGGTTCTGTACGGAGTTATTTGACCATGCAGATCGACAAGGAAAAAGAATCCTGAAAGTTGTGGATTGTCAAAACAGTCATCCTACGACTTATTACGGGTTCTGGCAGAGGGAATGCGATCTATGGTGTCCCGGTGAACGAATCCCGATCCCTTCGTGGATGTTTTCTCGCATGAATCGGGAATTGGAGCGCGCTGATGTAATTCTGTGTCCCTCATTGTTTGTGCGGGACACAATGATTCTTAATGGACTCCCTGAGGAGAAGTGTTTTGTGAATCCTTTTGGAGTGAATACCGAGATTTTCAAAAAACGGGAGAGAGTTCCATTAAAGCCAAGATTCGTGGCTGTAGGGACGATATGCCTGCGTAAGGGATTTCAATATCTTTTTCGTGCTTTTGAAATCGTAAAGCGGAAGTTGCCAGATGTAGAACTGATTGTTGTGGGAGATTACAAAATTGATTTTAGTCATGAACGACTGAAGTGGGATGGAACATTTACCCATTACTCCCACTTGTCTCATGGAGAGCTAGCGAAGGTTTTCCAAACTTGCACCGCCTTTGTTTTTCCATCCCAAGAGGAAGGATTTGCTCGTGTCATTCCAGAGGCTATGGGGGCGGGCTTACCTATCATTGCCAGCCATGAAAGTGGGGCTACAACTCTTATCCGCGATGGTGAGGAGGGTTTTATTGTAAGGGGCAGGAATCCCGAACACATCGCTCAGGCGATGATAAAAGTTGCTAGCGATCCTGAAATGTGTCGGCGTATGGGAGATTCAGCCTACAAAAAAGGGGCTAGTAGCAATACTTGGCAGGATTATGGAGATCGGCTTCTTGCGGAATATTGCATAAGGATCAAACGATGATTGTAGCCCTCCTCATGCCCGATAACCGGGAAAACTTCAGGAAATATGACCTGAAAGATCCCTATTTTGGAACGGCGCCCACTGCCCTATTGGAGGGATTTTCGATGCTCAATCAGGAAGGGCAGCAAGAGATTGGAGGGTGGAGTTCAGGTTGTGAAGAATACGGAAAGACTGAGCCTTTCGAAATTCATGTGATTTCCTGCACGCAACAGCCGATGTCCTCACCGGAAAAATTGGCTTCCAATATCTGTTATCACTCGCTGCATGTCCCGAAATGGGGGTGGCTACGAACCGGCTACCAGGGATGCGTTCGTGCAGTGAGAGAGAAGCTCAAGGAAATTCAGCCCGACATTGTTCATGCGCAGGGGACAGAGAGGGACTGTGCCCTCAGTGCAATCCTTTCTCCCTATCCGAGACTGCTGACAATTCACGGAAACCTGCGGCTCATTAAGAAACAGGTGGGGTTCAAGCTCTTCTCCGCCATGTGGTTTCAAAGTTTTCTTGAGGGTTTTGCGGTTCCCCGGTTCGACGGAGTGATCTGCATCACAAATTATACGAGGGAAGCGGTAGAACACGAAGTTCCCAAGACCTGGGTGGTGCCGAATGCCGTCGATCCATCGTTTCTCGAGCTAGGGCAGCAGAGATTCTCGGATGGTGGCTCTCGACCCTCGACTCTCGACTCTCGATCCCCATGCCCCATCATCCTCTGTGTTGCCAATGTGGACGAGAGAAAGAATCAGAATGCTTTCATTCGTGCGCTCGATCCCTTGGCAAAGAAGATGAGCTTCGAAGTACGCTTTTTCGGAGGCTGCGGGGGATCTGAATACGCGCAGGAGTTCAGGGAGTTGATAGAATCTCGGCCTTGGTGCCACTACGGGGGGATACTCGGAAGGAAGGAATTGCTGAATCAGTTCGAGCAAGCTGATATGCTCGTTCTTCCGACTCATGAGGATAACTGCCCTATGGTCGTGCTGGAAGCGATGGCTTCCGGGGTTCCAGTCATGGCATCCAAGGTTGGGGGGGTCCCTGACCTGATTGATGGGGTGATAACCGGGCTATTCTGTGATCCCTACGATCCTGAAAGTTTCAGAACCGGAGTTAAAAGACTGCTCGAGGATCGCGAGTTTACTCGCCAAATGGCATCTGCTGCCTATGACGACGCGATGCGTCGCTTTCATCCCAAGGTCATTGCCAGCAAACATCTGAAGATTTATCGAGAGGTGTTGTCTATAAAAGGGAAAATCAATCGATGAAAACAGATGACTTGATTACAAACGGGAATGGATAGCTTCAACATGAAAACTAAGCCGCTTTTCCCCATCCCAGACCGGAGTTCGGACCGCTTATTCCCCTTTGGGGAATTATGCGTCCTACTCGGAATCCTACTCGGTTACACCCTAATTACTTTAATTCTCTGGGGGAAGCTTGAACCGCATTACGATAGTCCTGGATACACAGATCCTGCTGTCAGTTATCTAATGGGTAAGGGGTTCACCTCGGGTTGCTGGTATCTTCAGGGAAACAAGGAATTCTGGACCGGAAATGTACCTCTCCATCAGCTACTCTTGATTCCTTGGCTTAAGTTAGCAGGATTTTCCTATCTTTCAGTGAAACTCCTAAATTCGATCTATCTATTCATGGGAATGATCTTGCTCTGGCTGGGAATGAGATCCGGGAAACTTGTCATTTCTCCCGGCCTGCGAATCGGGGCCGTCAGTTTCTTTCTCTTCACATATAGCGCATACACATTGGAGACCTCGGGCCGTCCAGAGCCACTCTGCTTCCTGATTGCCTGTGCAAGTTGGTATTTCTTCAACAGTAAGGGTAAATTGCTCCGATGGAGTGGACTCGGGCTGTGCGGAGTTCTCGCGCCATGGGCGGGATTGCCTTTGGCTGCTTTTTTTGCATTTGCCGGCTCCGGTACCATCCTGATCTACCGCAAGAGATACTTTCTGGAAGTACTTGCACTGGCATTTGGTGGAATCATCGGCACCTTGGCTCTTCTTCACTTTTATCGATCAATGGGCGTTCTGGATATATTTATTGCTAATATTAGTCCTCACACGAATTTATTGACAGGCAACAATAAGCATCAGACAGTGGCTTACGTCGAATGGTCAAAACTTATGAACTCGTGGGATTGGAAACTAGGAGGATTCCGGTCAAACTCGCTATTCTGGATAGTTCTAATTTCCGTTGGACTCTCATTGACAGCGCTCATTTCCTCGCAAGCCAAAAAGCTTGCCGCGGTGAATATCAGCTGTTTCACCCTGCTACCTAGCTTATTCTTACTACTAGGGGTGTTCCCAAATTACTACTCATTCTATATTATATTACCTTTGACGTTATCTCTTTTTGGATTGATCTCTGCCGGTGTGATCAGGAACCAATTGATGTCACGGGCCTTGATTCTCCTCTTGATTGCAGGAACTTTTCTTCCTGGTAATTTCTTATGGATAGCCATTGTACAAGGCGTCCCTTGCTGTCTGCATACTGAAAGCGAAAGCAAGGAAGAATTTATCAATAAAACCGTTCACCCTAACGATGTCGCCTGGGTGGATCACCGATTCTGGTTTGAGACAAAACCAAGAGCCAGAGAGACATTCTCTGGGCTTTGGAGATTGCAAGCGGAGACTTCTCCGTCACAGAAGGAAATTACCGTGGTGATTTTTTCTGAGTCTGCAGGCGCAAATAGTGGAGGGTCGCTGTTACCATATCTTCCAGGTCACTGGGAAAAAACAGGTGGAAGTTTACAACTCCCTGATTTTCATCGCATTATTCGATATAATAATAACAATCCTGCCTTGACGTTTTTTGTGTATCGCAAAGTTGAGCCCAAATAAAAATGCTTGCTCTTATTAAAGAAAAAATTTCACCGCGAGGGTTTGTAAAGATCTGCCTCGGGGTCTCCGGCCTCTGGTTTCTTATTCTCTACCCAGTGTTGAATGTTTTTTACTGGGATCATCTCCCTCACATGATGAGAACCAGTCGCTCCTCCTGTGACTTTTCACAGTATTATTCGGGGGCCTTGGTGGCGCAGCATGGGATGTGGGATGCCCTGTACCCCAAGCCGATTCCGGCGATCTACTCCGCAGAGCCTAAGTTCCAGCCATTAGTATCCACCCCTTTGTTCAAAAAATCAGCATCGAGACGAGGGGAATGGAATTATTATCCGCAGATAAGCGCACCAGATAGTTCCATTGTCTCCCCTAGGATTTCCATGTTATGCGACAAGATTGAAGGAGGATATCACTATGCATACCCGCCTCCGCTTGCACTTATATTAAGGCCCTTGGCGCTTCTGAATTATAAGAATGCTTCAGATGCCTGGTTTGCAATCATGTGTTTTTCCTATTTCGGGATCAGCATTTATGCATCACGTATATTTCGTGATCTGCAGGGGGAGGGGACCTATACAGAGGGGTTTGTAGTACTTCTGCCAATTATTCCCACTCTCTTGTCGAGTACAATGAGTACAACACTTGCTATCGGAAATGTCTCCCCGCTTCTGGGATTCATGATTGCTTGGGGTGCCTATTCTTGGAGCCACAACAGACAGTTAGCTCTGGGAGTTGGCATACTGACCTTGGTTCTCTTTAAGGGGATCGCCTTGAGTTGGTGTCCTCTGTTGCTTCTGAAGCCCATAAAAATCAGAACGATTTTTGCACTGCTTTTTGCTACTGTAGTGCTCAACGGTTTGATTCTTTTTTATGCAGGCACGGGTCCGTATCAACTATTTTTTACTGAGATCCTTCCCAAGGCGAACCTGTCGCTTGGCGTTGGGCTCCAGGGGTTGCTGAAAACGATTTTTGGTTTCGATCCAAAAACTGCGATCATGGTACTGAATTTAATCCTCCTTGGGACCATTTACCTGGGATACTGGCTCAGTCAGGATCGTCTTAAGGAAGGGGATTCAGGGCGGATTATCTATCCGGTACTCGCCGCGACAATGGCCATCTTCTGTATCTGCAATCCTATAGTCTGGCCGCACCACTATTTTGTAAATTACCTACAGTTACCTTTTGCTGGGTGGATTCTATGGGAGGCAAATCAAGCTCGCGGTATGATCAAGAACATAATCTTGATCATGTTTGCCTTAAGTATTCTATTTTGGTGTGATGGAATATTCTTAACAAAAAACTCTTATCTGATGGAGTGGATAAAAAAAACAGATAATAACCCGTTATTATGGGGCAAGATGAGGTCTATCGTGAGTGGTCTCGTAGTCTATATTCTGCCAGTTACTGAATCTCTCTTTATTCTCGCCCTCGCATATCGGCGTCTTTTTTTAGAGCCCAAGACAAAAAGTCTGGGATAATTATAGGATCGCTATCACATTACCTCCCTGAATTGAGTCTTCAGGGATTTCTGATAATTGATTTGTTTCCAAGAAATAAAGTCTATAGCCCAGATCTCGTAGAAACTTTCTCTCTGGATAATTGGGAGCAGTATGCATACTTTCAAATAAGATGACAGGATTGTCCCGGCACAAGACATCTTTTCCTCCCCTAAAGAAAGCTTCCTCACCCCCTTCGATATCCACTTTAATAAAATCAAGCTTTCTATCGGGATGGGTTTCACGGAACTCATTGAGGGTGATAGACTGGATGGATAAACCTGATCCATCAATCGAAGTGGCGTTACTTGCGGGTCGATCTCCGGCAACTAGGTGAAGAATTCCACAATGATCGGATAATGCCAGTTGATGGGCTTCAATGTTAGTGAAGCTATTCAGATGAATGTTTTGATTCAGGGTGTCGAATGTTTCTGGCGTGGGTTCGAAAGCATGGACTTTTCCTTGATCGCCTAGTCGGCGCGATGCATGAAGCGAGTAAATTCCTACATTAGCCCCTACATCGATAAAGCATTGATCCGGCTTCATCTGATCCAAAAACCATCTCATTTCTGATTCATAGTCTATTCCCGCTACAGCACAGAAGAGACCTTCTCCATTTCCAATCTTTGTTCGGATTACAATTCCATTCCTGCGCGTTATCACATGAGATCGTTTGCAGATCATCGCCACCAAAGTCTGGCAGCATGCCATCCATGTGGCAGGTCGTCTTAGCAGAAAATTAATGAGTCTCTTGTCCATTGTGCCTTAACCAATCTGGAATAAGATGGATCATCAAGCCATCCTAAAAATATACCATGAAGCTCCTTTTATCAGCAGTTGGATGTGATCCTTTTGGCGGTTCGGAGGGAATCTACGGATGGTATGTGGTAAATGCTCTGGCAAAAGAGCATGACTGCCATGTCATCACGGGGATTGGATTTCGCAAGAATATTGAGGAAGCCATTAGGAGGGGCTTGGTTTCTCCTCGGCTTCATTTCCGATATTTGGGGACCGGGGCACGGTATCATCCAAACCGGCTTATTGCCCGGATTCAGAGTTGGAGAAGATACCAGCAGTTTCAGGAGGCTGTGCTGCCACTGGCCCGGGCATGGCATGAGGAGGTGGCCTTCGACATCGCCCAGCATGTGACCTATACCTCCTGGAGGGTGCCATCACCTCTCTGGCAACTTGGCATTCCGTTTGTCTGGGGGCCGATCAGTGGGACGGAAATATTCCCCAAATCTTGCATGAGCAGTCTCAGCCTGAGTGCGCGGGCATTCGAGTCTCTACGACTACTCCAATCATCGCTGGCCAAGGGAGATAAAAACATTCTCGCCTGTGCCCGTCAGGCAGCGGCGATTCCAGCGCCGCATCAGCAGGCTGTGGATTTTCTCTCTAGGATCCGAGGCTCTCGGAGGGGGGTTGAGATTTGCCACAACTTCTTCTTCCCTGATCAGAGGATGAAGGAACTTGAACCAAAGCGTGTACCTAGAGATGCCACCTCTCCCCTGCGTGCCTTTGCCGCGGGGAACCTTGAGGGACGCAAGGGGGTGGCGATCGCTCTCAAGACGATCGCAGAAGCGAAGAAGCGAGGGGTGCGCGTGGAATACCATGTGACAAGTCAGGGGCCTGAGCTTTCTCATTTAAAGAAACTGTCGAGTAAGCTCGGGCTAGACGATCAGGTGATCCTGGGGGAGCGCTTCGAGTCTGCTGATTTTGCCGCTGCTTTGAGCACCTTTGATATCTGTCTCCTGCCATCCCTGCGCGACGGTGCAGGTCTCTCCATCATGGAGGCGATGCTTGCTGGGTGTGTGCCGATCGTGGCCGACTGGTGTGGGCCGGCCGAATTTGTTACAGAGGAATGCGGCTATAAGGTTCCTGTCACAAACACCGATCAGATGGCATCAGATATCGCTGACATCCTGTGCAGGCTCGATCAGGACAGGGAAATGATCCATACGATGGGGATTTCGGCCCGAAAAAGGATCACGGATTCCTACAATGAAAGCCAGTTTGTGGAGGCGATGAATGAAATCTATTGGAAGGCAAACGAATGATACATTCAACCCCACCTGCTAAGGCCAAAGGGCGGCGTCTGCTTGAGCTTGATGTCCTTAGAGGGTTTGCGGCTGTGGCTGTTCTACTAAGCCATTACACGGCAATGTATGATCACTTGAATGGGGTTCAAAACCGACTCGGCTTTGAATTTACGATTGGCGGTTACGGGGTGCTACTTTTTTTCGTGATCAGTGGGTTTGTCATCAAGATGACGATTGATCGTTGCAATACCTGGAAGGATTTTGCGATTTCACGGTTTTCAAGGATCTTTCCTGCATATTGGGTTGCACTGGTAATCACATTCTTGCTTCTTTTGTGGCTGAAAGAGAAACCACCAAGTATTCTTCAATTAGTAGCGAATTTTACTATGTTGCAGCGGTTCTTTGGAATCCAGCACATCGATGCGGTGTATTGGACACTGAACGTTGAACTGAGCTTCTACATTTGGATCATGTTGGCCCGTTTTTGTGGTCTTCTCAAAAACATCAATTTATTGGTCTCTTTAGCTCTGCTTTATCAGCTACTCATTTCTCTATTGCAAACACATTTAGGCATTCGGTTCTCCCAAGGTATTCAAGCGGTATTTCTTATGGAATATGTGAACCTCTTCAGTGCAGGGATCCTTTTTTTTGAGATCTGGAGCAAGCGGGGAAATCTCGTATCCTGGGTTCTACTTTTGTGGTGTCTTTTTAATGCTCTATTCATTCCTTTCAGGGAATTTCCCTGGCAGCCATCTCGTTCATGGACGATAGTTGTTGATCTTGTGATCTTTGTGATTTTCTGGATGGCAATTAATTCCAAACTTACTTGGATGGTATCACGAGTCACCCTCTACTTAGGGGCCATTTCCTATTCCCTCTACCTAGTCCACGATGAGGTTGGCAGGGCTGTGATGAAGCGGCTTTCGGATTTGGGCTACTCTCCCCACGCGACATTCATTGTTGCATTAGCCTTGTCCGTGATTTTGGCGACATTGATTACCTACCTCGTTGAAAAACCTGCGATGAAGTTCTTACGGCGTTTCTATGCTCAAATGAAGGGCGATGAATCTGCGTCAAATCGCATCATTTAGTTTGGAAAGATTCACATGAATATTACTCTGATAATCCGCTTTGCAGACCAGAAAGTCGTGCCTGAGACTGTTGGCCCTTGCCAACCATTCAAAAACACCTGCCATGAAGTTTTCGGGCACAAGTTCCAACACTCTGGCGCCAGATGAGGACCAGACAAGGTTGGTGAAGGCTGATCCGTGGGCGCCCGCGATCACCTCCGCGTCACGGAACAGGGCAATCTGATCTGGAATCGAGAGTTTCTCGGGTGCAATGAGCGCCCATCCCTTCCGCGTGAAGAACTCCCGGACCTCCACTTCATTGGTCACTCCCCGCGTGT
>Ga0114964_10001356_pt1 | contig 17871 bp, 15 predicted proteins | sample C_131016_MF_Meta_FD_92638 | JGI IMG/M metagenome (GOLD analysis project Ga0114964, IMG submission 92638) | Freshwater microbial communities from Lake Croche, Canada to study carbon cycling - C_131016_MF_MetaG | ecosystem: Environmental > Aquatic > Freshwater > Lake | place: Lake Croche, Canada... | reverse complement strand
AAATTAGCGAAAAAATCTGACTTTGAAGGAAATTATTTCTTCATTTGTTGTAAAAATTGTAAAATTAACTCTGCAGTGGAGGTGATATCGGCGTTGTAATCCGTCAATTTCTTGGTTTTTCGCGAAAACATCTATATAAAAGTTAAAAAAGTATTTAGCGCGACACTCGTCTCTCGAGGCGCAGCCATCGAGTAGCGAGTGAGCTATTTTGGACGAGCCGAACCGAGGCCGAAGGACGAGAAGTGAGGAGAGGAACAAAATTGAGGAGGGTACCGAAGGTAACCGACGAAAAAAGATATATAAAAATTGATTAATTTTATTTTTACAGATTATATATCATGTCCTACAAGGAGTACCAGCCAGAACTTACTCACGATGAGCAGATAGCTCTTCAAGTCCTTCATAAAGAGATGCAGGGAGGAATGCTGCGACGCAGATCTAAGTCTCCGCACAGGCGTTCTAAGTCACCGCACAAGCGTGCCAAATCCCCTCATCGACGCGCTAAGTCCCCTCACGGACGTAGTTTGCTGGGTGGTGCAAGAAAGGCACCAATGCATTTGCTGAAGAAAGTGTATGATTTGGAACGGGCTATTGAAAAACACGTATATTAAGAGCATAATTGTAGAATAACTGTAATAGATTAATGGAAGTATACGGGACATGTTAACTGATTAATAAGCAAAAAAGTTTTTTTACCAGAAAAATACAAAATAATATATGACGCGAAGGACAGCCGAAGGCGTCCGAGCTATTTTGAACGAGCCGAGTCGAAGTCCGAAGGACTGAGATACGAGGAGAGGAACAAAATTGAGGAGGGTACCGAAGGTAGCCGACGAAAAAAATAACCGGTATAATATACACATGTTCTCCTTCAAATTCCCCGAAAATAATGACGAGCCATCAGTACCAATAGCGATTGTAGAAGGAGGACACGCTAACCATCAAATTTTGTGGTTGTATCCGAGTAGGTTTCGAGGAGAAGGAATGTTTGACATAATCAAGTTAAAAGATGGTAAATTTGTACCCATGCCTAATAGTCAGCCTAGACAGCGTAGTAACTTGGTAGTAGTCGGCAGCAGTGGCATCGGCAAATCCACTTTCATTAATGAGTGGATAAACAGCTTCAACAAAATTTTCCCAGATCACGATGAAAATGTTTTGTTTACAACTAACGAGGAAGACGACCCTGCACTAAAAGAACAAGAAATGAAAAAGATAATTGTTGATGAAGATTTTGTAAAACATCCTCTTAAATGTGAAGACATTGCTGGAGAACATCCTAAAATTATTGTGTTTGACGATTATCGAATGGGGATACAAAAAGTCAGAGATAGCGTCGATAAGACACGTAATGATATCGGTGAAAGAGGTAGAAAAATGGACTTACATTTAGTCGTGAGTAGTACATCAGCCCCAATCAGAGAGGCGTTGTATAGAGAACTATTAGCTAACTGCACTGAGTTTGTATATTTTAAAGATCGTCCACCTAGTAACTTGAAGAGAATTTTGGAAAACTATTTTGATGTGAGTGACAAACTTAGAGCTGACTTGAGAAAATGGGATAGTAGATGGATTTTACTTTCACGTGCAAGTGCGCCATTTATAATAGGAGAAGATTGTGCACTAATCTTTAATCCTGAAAGAGAAGCAGAACGTTTGAAAGGAGCGAGCATAAAACCTACAGTGAAAATTTACAAGCGTGAAGAGACTGAGGAAAGAAAATACCTCGATGAATACTACGATAGAATTCGTAAACAAGAAGCAAAAGAAGTCGAAGCAATTAGTGAAAAACGACGAAAGAAGGCTCAAATCGATCCACTATCCTTAGGCCATGTACCTTTGAGAAATGTAGAAAAACGTGTAAAATTTGGTACAATCGATCCAGATGTTTTCGATAACGATGTCGACTATATTATCGCGAAAGAGTTGTTTGACCTCAACCAGAGCAAAGCGAAACTTGAAAGTATTCCGAAACACCTGAGAACTCCTACTCAGGAAAAAATGTTAGAATATACAGTCAACAGTCTTGAAGAGCATAATAGAATACAAGCTGCACATAAAAGAATAAAAGAAGAAAAAGCTTCTATAGAAAAGAGATTATATACTGAGCTAAGAAGAAAAGTTAGAAATGCAGAAAATATTCTGACTATTGGAGAAGAGGATTATGAAAATGCTGTTGCTCAATACCCAGAAATAGAAGAACAATTATTAAGTCCATTAAGAAAATCCGAAAGAGACTTACTATTTGATAGACTAAAAAATGTATACGCGAAAATAAGACGATATGAAATAGGACGTGAACTGCATGGAAACATTGTCGAAACAGACGATCCTCAGTACACAAAAGACTTGCAGTTGAAAGCTGTGAAGTTAGGATTACTATCCGAGAAAAAAAGAAAAGAAGTAGATAGAAAAGTTAAAAGAGGAATTGACGAACATACATTACTAAGAAAAGAATTAGCAAGAGAAATGCTGAAAAGAGAAGCGAGAACCGATGATTTTAGTGAAGAAGAGTTAGAACGATTCAACAATATGATATCAGGGAAAATGTACCAAGACAACGATGGAACACTAAGAAAGAGAATGTTGCAACCAGAAACTGCAATGAGAAAAATAAGAGAACTTAGAGCTGCTCAAATCGAAGCCGACATTCCATCAGGAACTGAAGATGAACTTGGATTGCCCGAACCAGAAGAAGAAACTGGCTCAGAAGGTTCCGAATCAGAAAGTGACGAATAGAGTCTGTAAACTGCATTGATACGTGATAGAGGTATTCCAGAAACTTCAGACAAACTTTTACGTGCAGTTCCTAAATCTCTGACACAAGCCACTTGAGCATCGTATGTATTAATTGTACCATCCGGTTCCTGAATAGTTAGAGTCATTAGTATAGGGATTTTACGAAGACGGATCAAATGCCCGCGTGGTGATGCTTTTGGTAAATACTCAGACTTGTAGATAACTGAATCTGACAAACATGTGTGACGAGAAATTTCACGAATAGACTTGAACGGTTTAGTATTGAGTAGTGTAAGATCTGTATTAAGAAAATCTACTTCGAATGGATGTGTTGATGTAATCGTGAATTTTCTGACATCGGTCGGTCTACGAACACGCACTTCACCAAATGTTGAGGGGCGTAGTTTTTGTGCCATTTTTTCTTGCAGTTTCATGGCGTCAAGTCTGTCAGATATGAACTCGACTGTCGGCGAAACATAAGGAGTAGGAATTGGTTCGACATATGGTGTTGACATTCCACTGTATATAAATGTAAATAAATTTTCTATGGCGAAATACACGAAGTGTATGAGCTATTTCGAACGAGTCGAAGCGAAGCCGGAACGGCTGAGATGTGAGACGAGGAACGAAATTTGAGGAGGGTGCCATAAGGCAGCCGACGAAACTTTTCAAGGGTATATATATTATGAGTGCACAAACCGCATTAGCACTTTTGAATTCTGGAAGTCAAGACTTAGTTGTACACAGTCTTACAGCAAAAAATTTACATTTCGAAAGTCAAAACGTTTCCACATTTACAGTTTTAGATTCTACTTACTTAAATGAAACTGTCTCAATAATTAAACCTCCATTGAGTGAAGGAAATTTCACAACTAACATTCCATTATCTTTTTACGATCATTCGAGTGGTATAGATGTATTATCATATCAACTACCGATACAATCCGGAGCAAGCGGAGATGTTTTGAAAAGTACAGGAGAGGGTGGAATGTTGGTTTGGGCACCGGTTGGCGGAAGTGGTGGAGTTGATACAGTCACTGCAGGAGTAAACATTGGAGTTGGAACAGACCCTGATAATCCAGTAATTTCGCTGAACGAAGATATTACACTAACGAAAGTAACAACAACGGGTTTGACACAACAAGGATCAACTATCACTGTAAACTATCCTAGTGCAGACGCAGCCGTCGGAGGTTACGTTTTAAAAGTCAACGATGTCACAAATGATGTAGCGACTTTAGTATGGGCGGAAGAACAAGGAGGATTAACACCGGGTAATGGAATCGACATAACAAATGACGTGATCTCAGTGGATAAAGTTTTGAAATTAGGAGAGTTGACAGTGACAGATAGTAAACTAACTACTTACGAAGCGGACATTAACCAAATGTATCTCAAGGACGGAACTGTCACGGTCACTTTTCCAACTCCAGCAGAATTTCAATCTACTACTCAAAATTATAACTTATGTGTGTCAGTAATAAACGGCGATAATGTAACACTAGGTTTTCAACACAACTCCCCTGGAGGTACAGGAGTTCAGAGTATCGCAGCTGGTAATACTAGTATTGTAATTGATGAAACTAACCCAGACATCCCAACAGTCGCTCTTGCTGAAGAGATAACCGTCACAAACATAGGAAACGGCACACAGATTGATAAAGCGAATATGGACATCTATGTGAATTGGGACGGTACGAGCGTATGGGATGCGGAAATATTATTAGATAATACCGGAGTAAAAATCGATACCTCCAGCGATGCGAATCAATGGAAGTTTGATACAACAGGAGTTTTGACAGCACCCGGAAATATAACGACTGTAGGTAATTTTGTATGTACTGAAACACAGGGAGTAGACACTGTTACGATGGGAGTTTCAGGTATTACACTAACAAATGGAAGTATCGCGTTGCAAGGAGAAGAAAATAGTATTACATTGTCAGGAGGTAATTCGGGTATAACATTATCAGGAGACGGGGCAGCTCTATATGTATCCGGTACTAACAGCGGTATAAGTTTATCGAGTGATGGAGCTACAATTAATTTTACTGGAGCAGATCCTAATATTCAATTTTCAGGAAGCGGGGGTATAATAACATTTTCAGACAGTACTACTCAATCTACCGCAGCGGTTACATACACAGGAACGACAAATGAAATAAATGTTATTGGCGGGGTTATTAGTTTAGTAGATACTCCAACAGTTACAGGTCTAACTTTGACTAGTGGTGGAAGCGGACTAATTACATTTGCTGATGGAACAACACAATCTACTACTGCTTCATACACGGGGGCATCTAATCAAATAAACGTCTTAGGTGGTGTCATCAGTCTAACATCAACCGTTACAACAGATTCGTACACATTAACTTCAGGAGAAGGTGGACTAATTACTTTCGCTGATGGAACGACGCAATCGTCAGCAGCGCCTGCAGCATTGATTGGCACAACTAATCAAATAGACGTAATTGACGGGGCGATAAGTCTTCCAACAAATGTTAAAGTTAAAAACTCCACATTCACCATGGAAAACCTGGTTTTGACTGACGAAACGAATTCAATCACATGGGATATGCCGACAGCGCTACCGACTTTTGGACAGGTGTTAGCAGTGACAAGTACAGGACCAGCAAGTGTTACATTAGGATTTCAAAATGGGGGAGGCGGAGGCGGAAGTGTCGACAGTGTAGTAGTTGGACCAACTGGAAATTTGGTATTGACAAACGATAGCACCGCGACAAATGTGAAAATAGATATGAATGAAAACATAAATTTAGGTACGTTAGGAGATGTTGGTAGTGGTGGCATTATTGCTGCAGCAGCTGAATTTACACAATTGATTCTAGGAGACAACACAACCAGTTACAATTATCCGTTACCGGCGACAGTTAGTTCTGGGACAGTAGGAAAAGTCATGGTACTAAATTATTTTGATGGTCAGAGTAATCAAGGATATTTGGATTGGCAGGCTATCGCGTCCGGATCGAGCATTTTCACAGGAGGTACTAATATCAACGTCAACAATGTAAGCGGAAATTGGAACATCGAAACTGTTACCGAACCTATCTTCACATCGATTGACACAGGCACACTCACATTAGCGAATGGTGACTTTCCGATAGCGACAAGCGAGAATGAAAATAACTTATTGTCTGTTAACGTGGTAGGAGAATATTTGTTGACTAATCAACTCAGTGTGGACAAGGTTAGCACAGGAGGCTTATCGGTAACAGATGGAACAAACACGTACACATTTCCAACAGCTTCCGATACGCTGGCCAACAGCGGAAAAGTTTTATCTGCACAAACTCCAGTCGCAGGAGTGAGTCAACTTGCTTGGGTAAATCCAACAAACCTAACTTATGGAACTGGTTTATATTTAGACACAACATCAGTACCAAATGTATTAGAAATAAACCCTACTGGATTTTCGCTTCCGTCAGGGTCTGGAATAATTTTAGGAACGATTGCTAACACCGACGACAGCGCAATCTTAGCTAATCAAGGAGTCTTCAACAAACTAACTTTATCTAGCGGTATATCAGACACGGCAACTTATGACATGGTATTTCCATCTTCGGAAAATGTTTATACTAACAACACAATCGGTCAAGTACTGGCTATATCAAACAAAATCGCGCCGGTAGGAACTACACATGGGCAAGTCGTAATTGATTGGCAAGACGCAGGTGGTGGTGGAGGTGGTATAACAAGTGATCAGACTATTTCATTTGGCGCACTTTCAACCGTCGATTTGAGAGTTGCGGAAGAAGTTTTCAACGTGGAAAGTATCCTCACTAAAAACGGACGTGTAATGACTTGGACTTTGAAAACGAGCAATCAAGGAATTGTCCTACCAGTCGCAGCAAATTGGCTTCAATCATATTTGGATGGTGAGAGTGGATATTATTCTTTCCAGCAACAGTGTCAAGATGTTAACTTTACAGGTCTTCCACAACCGACTATGATCGGGTACCAATACTGTTATTCTATGGGCTGCTTCATGTCTTTTTGGATAAACGGCCAAATCTGTTTCATCCAAGCCCACGCAAACAACACAAATGCCCCAGTCGAGTTTATGAATGGAGGCACATATAATTTCGGATATGAACAAACCTTCCTTGGATCGCCAATGACATCGCTGACAGATATTACTTTCACTTTCACTGCACCATCATAAATAAATTAATAACGAATTACTAAAATGTTTTTAACTATTTCCCGCAGGGCGCGAAGCGCGCAAGGGTTTTCAGACGAACCGAGTCAAGCGAGGAACGAGCGCGACACGAGGTGAGGAATGAACCGAAGGTAGCTGATGAAAAAAACTACGGAGTAGTATATATGGAGAGAGCACTTTCAGGACATGAGCTTATGCGGCTACTGCCAGGAACTAAAATACTAACTTACGAATCCCTCACAGACTACGACGACATCGAGCAGTTATTGGGTGAGAAAAAACAATTCGTACTTTTATATCTGACCACATCGAAACGCTCAGGACATTGGACAACCGTTTTCGTAAATGAAACACAACCCGATACAATTCAATTCTATTGTTCATACGCCAGTCCTATCGACGGGCAGCAAATATTCGATGGAGTCAGCCCCCAACTAATGGCTAGCAGCAACCAAGACTATTCATATTTGAGTCAGTTGATAATTGCGTCGAGATATCCCAAAATAACATACAACAATTTGAGATGCCAACTTCCCTCCATGGCTACTTGCGGGCGGCACTGTTGGTTGAGATTAGTGTTAAAAGAATTGGACAATGTCAGCTACTTCAAAGTCATTACGTTTTCAGAATTCACCCCCGATGAGTTGGTAACAATGTTGACGGAAAATTATCTCAACCATCACGTGTTGTTGTCACCACTGGCTATTATGACTAAGGGATGTGAAAAATATTTGTAAAAAAACTAATTTGCAACTTACATAAAATAATTTCAGTTAATATATACACATGTTGGTAAAAGTTTTGGAAGTAGATCACATAGTGGCGGATAAACCATTTCGTAATAAATCAGTCGGATCGAAAGTCTTAGCAATATACGGAACAATCATAGTCCCTACCGATAACGGAGAAGAGACACATGGAGTAGAACTATACATGCATGACGAAGGACAAATCATACCAGACATAATTGATATGGAATACGGCGCACCGATTGTGCTTGAACTAGAAGATGGGTCAATGTATTGCACGATGGAGTATCAGATGATAACACAATATATTTCATAAGTTTGTATTTTTCTTTTTATTTTTTGTGTCTTCCAATATCTAATAGTGCTTTTTCTAAATGCTCAGGAGTTGGATTCGGTATTTCTCCTTCGTGAGGCTCTTTAGCAACAATGTTACCGACGTACACTGCGTCTGGATCAAAGTCAGCGAGTGGAAATGGTGAAAGCAAACCAGAAGTCGTGATATAATATTCACTAGTTTTTGTTGCTCCGTCGTGTATATGCATCTCTTGGTCTTCATATGTAAATTTGCGCGAGGTTTCTTCATACGTGTAAGTAAGAATGTATTTCTGGTCGTTGCGTTTCGGAAATAGTTTGATTCCCTTTTCAGACTTGTATAATTTGAATGGTGTGGGATTTCTTGTTGGTAAAACCATGTCGTAATGTGGTATGCGTAAACAATGCATCTTTCCGTCCGTTGATCTCGTAAAGTTGTTAAGATCTAAGAATGCGCGTTGTTTATTCACTTTCGTTATTGTTTCTCGTATTGGTGAAATTGGTTCATCGAGATCGTAGTTAAAATCAGCCATATAATCGTCGAATGATTTATATTCGGGAGCTCCTAACTCGAAACCTATAGAGAAAGCAATGTTACCCCAGCGTGTATATTTACACCGTGTATCAACTCTATACTCCAACTCTTTATAATCAATCGATACATGACAGAAATGTCTAGTCCATCTCTCAGTTAGTTTCGTCAATGCCGCATGGTCTTTTGAGTCAGATAACTCAGATTTTACGAAATCGAAATAATTTTTCTCCATTTGCAAATATTCACTTTTTAATTTTATCGTCGTTTCTTTGTCGAAGAATTTTTTATTAATTTGCGATGAACGATATCCATCTCTGAACGTCATTCCACAAAATTTTGCCTTGCTTAAACCATCGTATTTTCCACCGAATATTAATAGGTATCTTTTCTGATCAAGTGCGATCATTTCTTTAATAATGACATCGGGTCCGTAATCATTTTTGAACGTTCCTAAATTGTCATTAGGCTGCCCTTCAACCGCGAACATTGAATTGAAAGTTTTTGACTCAACATCCTCTCCAGCCATGAGTTCATCAAACCTAGGTTTGTGAATATACAAAGAGTCGGTGTCCGTGTATGATATGTGTTTGATACCGACCATTCTTATAACCTTGTTAACTGTGGCGCGAGCGTAAGATAGAACAAATGCCGCTAAATGTAATGGCTTATCTTCTGTAATTTGACCGAGTGAAAATGATACTTCAAACTGACCATTTCGTAAGCGTTCGATTCCATTACATTTCTTAACTCCTTTCCCTACTTCTTTTTTCACATAATTTATCATCTGTTCTCGATCAACGATTTGTGGATATTCACACACTGATGTAACGCGATTTCTTAATTTGCCCCAACTAGAATTTAATTCCAACTTTGTCACTACTTCCTGAACATTTCCTTCTTTTTTAAATTGTTTCCGCATTTGATACAAGTATTCGATATAATCTTTAAAGATGTAAGCTTTGTCATTCCAGCAAATTCCATTCACTATCTCATGCACAATGTATCCGTCTTTCATCATCTCTTTCAATTCTACATCGGTGTAACTTCCTTCGAAATATGTGTTACTCGGATAAATGACTCTACCCTTGCTAGTTCTATGCGGATGTATCGCGTGGGGAATGTTTGGGGCCTGTATCTTCGCTGTAATAATATAGTGTCTTTCAGTTCTTGGATCGAAATCTGAACCGACGGCGTGCGGTATTCCGATTGGGTAGGTGTTTAACATCGCTGTAGGATATAAACTTGTCATGTCGAGACAGATTTGATCATAAGACCAGAATTTGTAGACTTGAACTCTCCCGCCGAAAGTAGCGTTTGAGATTAATTCTACAAGACTTGGATCTTTCGGAACGTATGTATTACGGAGATGTTGGCAACTTTTCAACGATATCGCCCATGCAATTCCTGGAACTCCAAGATGAGAAGTGATGGATTCACCAGTGACGAGGTAAGATTTCTCCATTTCGAACAGAATTTCTCTCAACGCATGGATGTCATTGACTGCGTAATCATACCATGACCGGTCTTTTTGATAGTCTTCGTATGTTTTGCCACCTATGTCGTAGGATAGTTTTTGATACTCTTTCGGAATTTTAAATGCTTCACCTGCTCGAGCCAAAGTCATACCAGGCCCTAAAAATTGGTAAGAGTCTCGCATATTAAATGTGACATCTGCTCTCGATCCAAGAGTCGTTTTAAGTTCTAAGTCTTTGTGACACGATCCATTTCTTATTACACTTTTAAATACCATTCTACTAGTCATTTTTGCATATATGTTATCAAATTTTCCACCGTTATGGCTGTATACTTGTATTCGTTTCAAACCTTTCGATAGACATTCTTGGCGCATAATTTCAAACATTCTATCAAACAAGTCACCTCCCGCTGATAGTCTGCTTTTTGTTATTTCCATCACATGAGTCATAGGGTCGACTGTTTCGATAACGTGCATTTCTCCCATTTCTCTTGTGTGCAGATTGATCATTTGGAATTGTATTGAGTACGGGTATAATACATCGCTATTTTTGAATGACCCATCTTTTTGTTTGATCAGAGTTTTTTCAGTATATGTCTCAATATCCATAGCATAAACCCAATCGAAATATTTACGTGGTTTGTAGCGTTGTAGTAATTTCCACGAAGATTTGTCGCTGACTATTTCCAAATGGCGTGTGGTTGTTACTTTCATATCTTCGAATATTTCGTATTTGTGAACGTTGCAGAAATACATATCTCCGTGCTCACATTCAACGTGTTTACCGAAAGACATGTGCCATTCGTGTTCGTAACAAGTGAGTAAAAATTTCCCTAATTTGCTGTTTTTATGTTCGTAACATTCAGGTATACATATCAACTCGTTTTTATGAGTGTTTACAATGAAAAATGGTGGGGTGTTTTCGTAGAAAGTTTCGAGCAATTTTTGTTTATCTACGCTCCCGTTTGTCTTGAGCATTTGTTTGAATCTTCCAGTATTTTGTGCCCAGAATTCAGCGAGTTTAGGAATTTTCATTCCTTGTGTTGCGTAACCTACACTGGATTTATAATCAGTTCCCATAAATTTACACATTGCTTTTAATCCACAGTAATAACTGCCGGGTGTGTAAATATATTTTCCATCCTTCTCATTTATAAACTCGACTCCTTTGTATCTTCCTGAAAAAATAATGTCTTCGGCATTTTGAGCCATATCAGCTCTCATCGAATCTGTCATCTCGGAGTTTTCCATATATGCTTCAAGATCCGCGAATGCAGTTTCTCGACTGTTAGTTTGATTCCAGTTTTGAAAGAATGCATTTTTCACAAAATCTGCTGCATCTTCTCTCGAAGCCCCTTCAGGTAATAAATCACGGTTATAAAAATCATCAATAACATCGTCGGTGCTACTTCCACCCATCGTATATAGGTATGGGAATAATATTAAATTAAATTAATTAAGTGGGGTTGGGTATAAATTAATTACCCATATATCTAATTGAAATTAACTGTATGTTGTTCAGTAAAAAATAAATATGATTTCTTAATATTCAGGGTAATCCAAGTCTTCCGTTTTCGATCCAGCGTGATTGGCGCATCTTCCATGTTCAGCAGTTGTCAATTTTGTGCATTGCGCCAATTCCTTCAGGTATAATGTTTTTCCATCAGGGGTTTTAAATCCGCTAACTACGTATATATTTTTCTTACTCGTGCATTGTGTTGCTACTTTTTCAATCGTTGTCTGGTGTTGGTAACATTTGGTTTTATCCTTCGTAATCATTGTAGCTTTTCCGCAGACTTCACCTTTGCGCGGACCGGCTTGCATTGTGAAATCGCATTCACCGTGTTCACCTTTCGGTCTACCAATTCTATTTCGTGGTTTAGCTACAGGTAGAGCAATTTGTGCATCCTTTTCCAAAACTTTTTCGATCACTGCGTCAACCGAGTCGACTTTCGCCGGATCAACTTTAGCTAATTCTTCACCACTCATTGTATATATAATAAAATAAAATAATCTTCAATTTAAATTAATTAATTATCCATGTAAAAAATATTATCTCTATATATACTATGACTTATACATCTGAACCATTCGAGATCTACAAAGTCGGACACGCATACAAACTCAACTTACCCGGAGGTAAACATTTTATGAGTCCAACACTGGAACTAGCACACGAGATGCGACTCAACATATTATCTGACATGCATGGTGAGGGTTTCTTCGACAAATTGAAAAATGTCTTTACTAATACCACTTCTCCATCAACGGACGATTTTGTTAAGAAATACGGCGGCTGGTTGATAAAAGATTACGGCCTCCATCGCGAACCAGTGCAAGACATATTAGTAAAAGCCCTTGACATTATTTCAGTTGGTAAATTCAAATCTAAGGTGAATAAATCCTATGACCAGTTGTATCATTTGTTTCTAAAGTTTTCAATAGTAAAAGATGGTAAAACATTGTATTTCACAACTGAGAAACTTCCAAACATTGTATTCACACCAACTAACGGTTTGCAATCTAAAAAACAAGGAACATCAATCGCGTATCCAGCTAATCCGAAAGGCACATGGTTGATTGATACATTTCCACGTGATCTTCCAGTCACATTATTCATAGGAGCAATGCAGAAGATTTTGGGACCTCAATGGTTTAAGTACGATGCGTCTAGTAACAATTGCCAACATTACATCAAAGCCCTTCTCAATGGTGCAGGTGTTCATAAGTGGGACGATTTCATTTTACAAGATGTGTCGGAAATACTCACGGGTCACACACATAAAGCATCATTGGCAGTTACTAATCTCGGGCATTTCATAGGTCGTCTTCAAGGTCGACAGATATCCGATATTTAAAAAACTAATTACTTTCATTTTTATTTACCTTCTGGAATTGTACCATATTCAATACTCTGACCTCTTTGCACAACGTTAACAGTGGTTTCAGCACTTACGCAACATGTGCTAACAAACAGCCATCGTTTAAACCTCAGCCAAAAACTCATCTATATATCCCCGAATAGTTTTTTAAAATTTCTTATTCCACCAATTAGTGTAGGCATTTCCCATAACAGATATCTTTCCAAACATTTCGGGTCATAAGGATTCCACCAGTCACAACTAGCGTTTTCCCTTATCCATGTGAAGCGTTTCTCCTTGTCTTTGTGGTGAATGTAGCAGTTTTTATTTCCAAATTCGACTAGTTTACCATTTTTGAATAGGCACATATAGCGTTTTTTGTATTCGCTGACTATCATATATAGACTTAAAAAATATCTATTTCTAATTATTCTAACAATTCTAAATTTCTTAATCTGAAAATTTCCAGAAGCCTTTGTAACTATTCTCTCTCATTATTTTTGTCGGCACTGTTGGAGGAAATCCGTATCTGTTATAATGCCATTCTACAAAATCTAAATTCTCCTTTTCAATTGCTTTCATATCTTTCGAAAACATTGATTGTCCACTTTCTAAACAAATTAATAAATAAGCATGAGCTTCATATTCTGAAAGATGAATATATCCTTTACCACGATAATGATTTCCATAAGTTATCTTATATTTAGCCATGTTTTCAGCTAGCTTATACGTGATACCTTCATCGACAAATGTGTTAGTGTCAAATTCTATTATTGCTTGTTTTTGTGATTGTGTCATTCTCGCCATTTAATTTGTTCGAGAGGGGGGTTGACTTATATTAACTTAACTCCAATGTCTAATCGACATATTCCCAAAAGTCAAATCGTCTTTTTATACTACATGCATCTTCATACATGTCTTTATATTTGTTAGTTCCCCATCTATTTTTCTCCCAAATTTCGAAATCTTTTATACAACCCATTTCCACCGCTGCACATATGTCATTTTCAATTCTGTCGTCGGCTCTTGCAAAGTTAATTAGTTGGTGTAAGTTGTCGAAATCAATCCACCCTTCGTCAGAGTAGCAACCTTTGAAACTAACTTTTTTATCGACCATGTACTTCACCAAATGCGTGTTTAGTCCTTGTTTTTTAAGTTTCCTATACGCTTTTCGTTTCTTTCGTTCGTTAATGATCCACTGTTTTTGCAAGTCTTTCAAATCGCCATCTTTCGTGAGTAGTGTGAACATTATATATTACTATTAATTATATTTAATCGTTGGTTATTAATTTATGTTAAAAAACATTTTCACATTTTATTAAACTTTTACATATTATACTCGGTTCTTTCGCATGTTCAAAAATCTAGACAAGCCTGTTTCGGAAAGTTTTTCACGTGAGACTTCGGAGTCTTTGAGGTATTTGTCCGGGTTCTTTCCAACTTCAGTAACTAACTCCTGGATATCGTCTTCGGTCAAACCACTTCCTAACATTTCGCCTATAATATCGCTGTTTAGATCGATTCCACTACCAGACGCTTTCTTAATCGCACTAGCAACTTTCGCAATTGTGTCTTTGTGATTGAGCGCGAATCGTGTAGCCGCTGACAAAGGACCTCCTACGAATGGAATTTCGCTTTCCAAGACTGGTAGCACTTGTTCTAATCCCTTCTCAATATCGCCTGCATGTTTCTTAACAAAGTCGTATCCTTTGGTAAATGCGTGGCCTACCTTTTTAGCAGCGTCCTTAATGAAACTAAAGAATCCAGCACCGTACAATTCACTCTCTCTTAGTAGTCTACTGACGTTGGCTTGTGAATCAACCAACTTATGAAGCTCAAGACCTGCTGCGGTTATGTTTTCTTCTACGAAATTTCCAAACGAAACTTCTCGGAGCAATTTAGGGTAGCAAGCGATCAAAAGAAGTTGATAATCTCCAGCCACAGGACAGTCAAAACCTACAGATCCGCTAAATGTCAGACCTGAGCTCATACTCGCTACGCTTCCTGCTGACATGTCTGCTGTTTTTGCTGATCTGAGGTCTGTAGGCTTCAAAACAAGGAAACCGCCACCCAATCGAGTAACATTAATTATATTATTAACAGCCGCCGCAGTCTTTCCAAAAGGAAAACCAGAGTCAGCCCCGAACGCTCCAACAGACGCTCCATCAGTAATTCTGTCAGCACTCCATTGAGAAAAATCCATATCTATTCCGTTTTTAAGACAGATGTCATATGTTATTTTCGGCATTCCGGCAGGAATATTCAACACATTACTCTCTATGTAATTTAGCGTGATGGCTCCGGTGGGAGGTGCGTACCATGTAGGACAGCTGTTTCCATTTGTGTACGCTGTGTTAGGAACTAAACCGACCATGATTAGCGATGGTTGTGTGCTAAAAGAAAATTGTTGTATAGTTACAGCGTTCATACCAGCTACTAATCCTCTTTGCGGTTGAGATTGATAGACCCATTGGGCAGTGTTGTAACATTGGAGTGGGACACCTCCGGGAATTTCTGAAATATCTACAGTCTGATAACACCAGTCAAGTTTTGTATTATTAGCGAAAGCTAAACTACCCGCGGCAGCCCCAGCTCCGGTAGTAGCAGGGTTTGTAGTACCCCAGTTGGCTGGTATAGCAGATGATGTTCCTAGGGCCGCTGTAATTTTCGTTCTGTCATTACAGCTTATAAAGTTGTTACAATCACTAGCGAAGTTGACTGTCATATTTATGGTGTTACATCTTACAAACGCTTGTTTTTCTTCTTCATTTCCGTACAGAGGCTGGATCAATACAGGTACATACAAGTCGAAGTCGATTGCGCATGGTGTCGCTGTATTATTTACACCCGCCGGATTTGTTTTAATACGAATTCTTGAAGTTCTAGCAGATTGAACATATCCTCCAGCTGTTGAACTCTGCCATGTGTTGAAAATATCTCTCGACGACCCTTGCAAATCTACAAAATTAACTGCACAATCCATCACTTGAGCATCTCCTGACAAATATCCCCAATCACATCGTGCATCACGTCTGACAGAATTAATCATATCGACCGTTTGTGAAATGTTTTGCCACTGGGTCGAGTAACTCCCTAATGTGAGTTGAATAGAACTGAGTATTTTGTAAAATGCGTTTTGACTCAAAGCTATCATGCCAGGTCCTATGCATCCCCCGGCAATATCGGCGTTGTTCCAGACATTAAAAGTACACGATCCATAGAAGTGAAAATGACTAGTTCTAATCAAGGCTTGAGTATTTGCTAGACTGATATTGATTGAAACTGATCCTGGGTTACTACCTACTACTCCTGTAAAAGCTTGAGACAAATAGTTTACATTTTTACCTCCGATAGGAAAAAGCATAATCTTTTCCAAGTCGAAATTTGTTCTTGGATCCTCGATAACGAGACCGGTTTTGACACTCATGGTTATATATTTACAAAAAAATAATTTTTATCCTTTTTTATTACTTCTTGACAAACAATATTTTCACACTTGCAATCGTCAGAGGAAACAACTTCAGTGCTACTTGAGTGCCGTCTTTTGCTACCCAGTATAAGCTCAAAGTAAAGTTGGATAACGGTCCATAACCTGTAACATCTGTGTACCTAGAGCTATCAGTTTTGTTATAAACGTATTGCGTCCCGTAACTTTGAAAGTCTCCGTTTTCAAAGGCAAAATCGGTCAATATGCTGCTGCTCGGGTTCTGATTACCTGAATTTCCTATTGTATCAGGCGTAATTCCTCCAAACTGAGGGTTGTATCCACTAATAACTTCAAACTCAACTGGAATTGTTGTAGTAATTAAAAATTTGTTAGCTGGCGACCAGAAACTCATACTGTAACCAAGTGGGTCCATTCTATAAAAATCAGTTCCGTTATTGCTGTAATTATACGTGCTAGTATCTGTAGCTCTAAAAGCTGCGTCAAATCCTACTGGTAAAGGTGTGACATCATCTGTATAAGGTTCTGTGTACGGTCTCTGAGTAAGAGGGAAACCGTTAAATAATGTAGCTGTTTGATTATTCATAAAAAGTTCGACATATTCTGTAGCTTGTTGTATGTAGTTTATACTATCTACTGACGGTTCTGGAAAAAGTATATACGGGCCGTCAATATCTGAATAAATAAATGGAACTTGTTGGCCAGGTGGTAAAACTCCTGGATGATTTGCTTGAAAGTCTGCCATCGCCGCAATTATCGCATTATTAAACAAATCTAAAACTGCTTGAATATCGTAAGCATAATAATATGGATACTCTGACTGGAGACTTTTTTGTACAATTCCTTCAGGTCTTGGCTGTAAAACTGTAGCTTCCCAAACTACATTAACAGGATTTGAATACACTCTTGTTCCGTTAGTTGTGACAGCAATTCCGAAAGTATTAACCATTTTGTTTTCATTGTAATCGCTTCCTTTTACTAAGCTTGCAGCAAACATAGGAATAGATAGACTCGGAAATACTAGTCTCTGCACTGTGCACTTGTATTGTTCCATTTTGTCAATCATTGCTACACTTCGATTTACTGTTAAGACCGCCGGAGATTCTTTACTACCGTATGTCGGATCGTGTACCAGATCAAAATTAAGATATTGATAATCCGGTTGCGGCAGATTCATTTTCCTCTATATATAGATATGGAAAAAACACTTGACGGAGTTTTATTCGTCGCTCCATCTACAAGAAAAAATAAAAAATATGATGCTTATGTCGCGGGTAAAAAGTATTCTTTCGGTGATACTCGTTACCAGCACTTTCATGATAAGATAGGTTATTACTCAGATTTAGATCATCTCGACTCTAGTCGACGTGCTTCTTATATATCTAGACATCAAAATGACAATCTTTCCTCGTATAGTCCTGGATATTTTTCTATGTATTATCTATGGTAACTTGCGAAAAACCAAGAAATTGACGGATTACAACGCCGATATCACCTCCACTGCAGAGTTAATTTTACAATTTTTACAACAAATGAAGAAATAATTTCCTTCAAAGTCAGATTTTTTCGCTAATTT
>Ga0114964_10001353_pt1 | contig 17877 bp, 17 predicted proteins | sample C_131016_MF_Meta_FD_92638 | JGI IMG/M metagenome (GOLD analysis project Ga0114964, IMG submission 92638) | Freshwater microbial communities from Lake Croche, Canada to study carbon cycling - C_131016_MF_MetaG | ecosystem: Environmental > Aquatic > Freshwater > Lake | place: Lake Croche, Canada... | reverse complement strand
TGGGGAGAAACAGAAGATGACTAAACGCATAGAAATAGAGTACGAATTAAAAGCAGAAGATGACGATGACATCCAAGATTACAAGAAGCCTTGGGTTGGGTTGACACAAGAAGAGTTGTATGAAATTTATGATGAGTCCGATGACGGGTCAAGCCCATGTGGGGTATGTGGTGCTTGTTCAAAATGCAAGATAGAAGTGTCAATAGCCCGAGCCATTCAGTCCAAACTCAAGGAGAAAAATTCATGACTGACTTTTTATACACAGACGCTAGGTGGACAGAACGCTTTGTTGAAGTAAGTGACCCGCACAAGGAAGGGCATCATGTTAGGTTTTACTTTGAGCGCCCTTGGGTTGGCTTGGACTGGGGCGAAGTGCCCGAAGACAAAACTAAATCAGAAGACTTTTTGCATGGGGCAAGGTGGGCTGAGAAACAGTTAAAGGAGAAGAACAATGCTTGAAACTATTGCATGGGCAGTTATGTTGATGTGCCTTGGTGGTGTAGTTGTAGTAGTGGTTGCAGTAGCAATCTTTATGTTGGGGAGCGTTGACGATGAAAGACCATGAAATGATTTCCGCGATTACCCTGCGTGACTACTTTGCAGCACAGGCTTTGCAAGGTTTATTGACGGCTGAAATCGTAGGCGAGTATAGCAACGAACATGTCGCAGGAATTTCTTATCGGATTGCAGACGCAATGTTGAAAGCGAGAGAAGAATGATTAAACAACTACTGATTGGGTGCGGGTCGCTTAAGAACAAACGCTTGTCTCTTGACGGCACAACGCAATGGGAAGACCTGACAACCCTTGATTACAACCCTGACCATAGACCTGATGTGGTGTGGGACTTAATGGAGTTCCCATTACCGTTTAAAGACAACAGCTTTGACGAAGTGCATGCATACGAGGTGCTAGAACATACTGGTGCGCAAGGGGATTACAAATTTTTCTTTGCTCAGTTCTCTGAGTTCTGGCGCATCCTTAGACCCAATGGACACATACTAGTAACATGTCCGTCCCGCCATTCAGCATGGGCGTGGGGTGACCCTAGCCATACACGGGTACTACAACGAGAGCATCTAATTTTTCTAAGCCAAGAAGAATATAACAACCAGATAGGACAGACCGCCATGTCTGATTTTAGAAATATCTATAAAGCTAATTTCAAAACTATTTGGGTGCAAGAAGATGAGAACGCATTGATGTTTATTGTGAAAGCAATTAAATGAAATGCCCCACATGCGGTGCGTGGTCGCTTGTAAAACAAACAAAAAAATCACCCACATTTGGGTATACCAGACGGAGAGAATGTGCCAACGAACATAGATTCACCACCCAAGAAGTCATCATCCCCGAAGAAGCGTTACTCGAAGAACGCAGAACTCATCTTGAAAATAACCTCGAACGATTGGAATCCTTTCGAGCGAGTAGACCCCCGCGTGTTAGAAAAAGTAATGCGCGAATCTACTAAACAAAAAATCACCAACCTAGAAGAAGCCCTACTATGAAACAACTTGAACTTTTCCCTGAGACTTTAATCGACCAACAATTCAACGGCACGCGTGCTGACGACCTACAGGTAAGTGGCAATCATTACAAAGATATGCCCGTGCAACCTTGGGCTGTCATGCAAGCTGTGCTAACCCGCGATGAATTTCTTGGCTTTCTAAAAGGCAACATCATCAAGTACAGCATGCGTGCTGGTCGCAAAGATGGTAGCGACGATGCTGGCAAGGCTAGGCACTACATGCAAAAACTTGACGAGGAATTGGCGTATGGCTCAGACACCTGAAGTCAAGGTCAAGCACGCGGTACGCACCATACTCGATGAGCATGGTGTCTATTACTTCTGCCCGCCCGCCAACGGTTACGGCAGACAAGGCATACCCGACATCATCTGTTGTCTTGATGGGCACTTCATAGCCATCGAGTGCAAAGCGGGTAAGGGTGTTACAACAGTCTTGCAAGAGCGCGAGATTGCCAAGATACGCAAGGCACACGGCACAGCGTGGGTCATCAACGAAACAAACGTAGGCCAGTTGAAAGACTGGCTGATGAAGATAGAGGATTTATATGGAAAGCTTTTCTGATTACACCCAGTTGGTGTTAGCCCGCATGCAAACTAACCCCGAAGAGTTCATGCACTACAGTCCCAGAGGTCGTTGGGAAACTCTTATAGAAGCGTTGCAAGAAGTAGCAAGAGGTGGACGCTATGGTGCGCTTTGGGCTTTGTCTAAAGAAGAGGTTGACGTACTACTAGCGACCTATCGAACCATATATCTTCAAGATATGCATAAACATATGCTAGAGCAAATCCTTTCTGGCGATGCGCTTGAGACAAGAAAAAACGTAAAAAGAAAATTAAGAGAAACATACGACGTAGGACAAACAGTTAATGACTCACCTAATCACAATAGATTTTGAAACTTACTACGACCAAGACTACAGCCTTAGCAAGATAAGCACTGAAGAGTATGTGCGGGCTGGCTTGTTTCAGACGATTGGTTTTGCTTACAAGATAGATGACGCACCACCCAAGTGGGTATCAGGTAGCGAACTGCTAGTAGCGGCGGCACTTGACCAACTGCCTTGGGCAGACTCGCTTGTACTGGCACACAACACCATGTTCGATGGGTCTATCCTGTCTTGGCGGTACGGCATCAAACCTATGGGCTGGCTCGACACGCAGTCGATGGCGCGTGCCTTACATGGCGTAGAACAAAGCGTATCTCTCAAGAACATTGCCGTTCAGTATGGCGTGGGGCATAAGGGTACTGAGGTAGACGATGCCAAGGGTAAACGCTTGGTGCAGTTCACCGCGCCCGAACTTGCCCAGTATGGCGAGTACTGCAAGAACGATGTGCAGTTAACCTACGACATCTTTAACAAAATGATGGGCAAGTTTCCCAAGTCAGAACTAAAGCTGATTGACCTGACCCTACGCATGTTCATCGACCCAGTACTGCGCCTTGATAGCGTGCTGTTAGAGCAACACCTTGCTGAGACTGTCGGGCAAAAGACCAACCACTTGGTCAACGCATTGCAAGCCATAGGTCACAAAGACTTAGCCGTCAAACACATACTGGGTGACGAAGAAGTAAAGGCAGATGTACGCAAGACGTTAATGAGCAACCCCAAGTTTGCCAAGATGCTCGAAGGGCTAGGCGTATCGCCGCCCGTAAAGATAAGCATGACCACAGGCAAAGAGACGTTTGCATTTGCCAAGACAGACGCTGGCCTGCAAGATTTGCTAGAGCATGAAGACCCACGGGTGCAAGCGTTGGTCGCGGCTAGGCTGGGTACAAAGTCAACGATTGAAGAGACTCGCACCCAACGATTCATCGACATTGGCAAGCGAGGGTTATTCCCTATTCCTTTGAAGTACTATGCTGCCCACACAGGGCGGTGGGGCGGTACGGATTCTGTGAACCTACAGAATCTACCAAGTCGGGGCGAGAACGCAGGCAAGTTAAAGAACGCCATCCTTGCCCCAGAGGGTTATGTGTTTATCGATGCTGACTCATCACAAATTGAAGCCCGCACCTTGGCGTGGGAATCCGAGCAAGACGACTTAGTGGGGGCATTTGCAAATGGCGAGGACGTATACAAAATCATGGCATCTGCTATCTATGACAAGGCAGTTGACACGATTGATAAAGACGAACGGTTCGTTGGTAAAACAACGATTCTCGGCGCGGGATACGGTATGGGTGGCCCGAAGTTTCAACTACAACTCAAAACCTTTGGCGCAGACATCGAAGCAGATGAAGCGAAACGTATTATCGATACTTACCGCCAGACATACCCCAAGATACCGCAACTCTGGCGTGAATCTCAAGAAGCCCTGAGATGCATGGCGCGTGGGCAGACCATGAACTTGGGTCGCAACGGCTTGCTAACTGTAGACGCTGGTCCGAGTGGTGGGCGCATCCGCTTACCCAACGGGTTGTATGTGTTCTATAGCGGGCTAGTCGAGGTTGTGGATGGCGAGGGTAAACGCCAATTCCAGTACACCACCCGCAAGGGCATCAATAAAATTTATGGTGGAAAGGTTGTAGAAAACTTCACACAGGCAATCGCTCGGTGTATCATTGGTGAACAAATGTTACGAATTGCCAAGCGGTACAAGGTTGTACTTACAGTACACGATGCTATCGGTATTGTTGCGCGGCAAGAAGAAGCAGATGAGGCACGAGCCTATGTGGAATCCTGCATGCGTTGGACACCATCATGGGCTGAAGGGTTACCAGTCAACTGCGAAAGCGGGATGGGGATGTCATACGGTGATTGCTAATAAGATTCCAGCATGGTCGTTTTCTAGTCTGAAAACTTTTTCAACTTGTCCAAAGAAGTATTACCACACCAAGGTAATCAAGGATGTGAAAGAGCCAGAGGGCGAAGCCGCCATGTATGGCAAAGAAGCACACACAGCCGCTGAGTTGTATATCCGTGACGATGTACCCATACCCCCGAAGTTTGACTTCATGCAAGAACCGCTTGAGTCGTTGAAGCGTATCTCTGGCACCAAGTATTGCGAAATCAAAATGGCTTTGACCGAAGCGTTAGAGCCGTGCGACTTCTTCTCACCCGACTGCTGGTTTCGTGGCGTAGCCGACTTGCTCATCGTGGACGAAGAGAAGGGCGAAGCGCGGGTCGTGGATTACAAACTTGGCAAGAGCCGTTACGCTGACGTTGGTCAGTTGGAACTTATGGCGTTGGCTGTGTTCAAGATGTTTCCCAAGGTAGGCAAGGTCAAGGGTGGGTTGTTGTTTCTGACTGAGGGCAAGTTTGTGCCGTCCGTTTACGAAGCCCAACAACAGCACCGCTACTGGGGCAACTGGATGCCTACCATCACCATGCTAGAAGGCGCATATAGTTCGGGCGTTTGGAATGCAAAGCCCAATGGTTTGTGCAAGAATTACTGTTGGGTGAGCGAGTGCGCTCACTGTGGAAGGAAATAAATGCCCTACGTAAATAAGCCCCGCCCCTACAAAAAAGAATACACACAGCAAGTCGAGAGGGGCGAAGCCCCTGCAAGGCGCAAGCGTGAGAACGCCCGTGACTTGTACGACCGCGAAGGTATAAACCGCAAGGGTAAAGACATTGACCACAAGGTGCCACTTAGTAAAGGTGGTAGCGCAGGCAAGGGCAACTTGCAGTTGAAGTCGGCATCCGCCAATCGTTCGTTCAGTCGCAACAGCGACCATACTGTGAAGGTGAACAAACCCAAGAAAAAATAATGCATAGTCTGTAAGGTGCGAGTGAGACTATGGGGGCGCTTTGTTAAAGTTTGATACCCATTAACCACACCAGCTAAAGCCTATTCACCCTTTCTAAACGCATTCAGAGTAGGTGATTTAGCCGATTGGTACCCGTAAGGTACCACCCAAACTTCAAACGACATTCGCGTTTGGAGCGATTCGCTATTGGAGAAGACATGGAAATCATTGAAGGTAAAGCATTAAAACTAAAACTACGTAACCCGCACAAGGTGCTAAACGTAATCCCGAAGAGCGCATTGCTAGAAGAAGGTGACGTAAGTACTGTGATGGTGCATTGGGGTTTGGAAGAAGCACAGGTACTTAAAAACTTACGTATCAAGAACGTGCCATCGCCCATCGTGGCGAAGTACAGTTGGCCGGGAATTTACCAGCCGTTCACACATCAGAAACAAACATCAGCGTTCTTTACTCTGCACCGCAGAGCGTTCTGTTTCAACGAGCCCGGCACAGGCAAGACGCTATCCGTTACATGGGCATGCGACTACCTGATGAACACCAAGCACATCAAGCGTGTGCTAGTTATCTGCCCACTATCTATCATGCAAGCCGCATGGCAGAACGACATCTTCAAAGGGGCTATGCACCGCAAGGTAGGCATCGCCTACGGCAGTAAAGAAAAGCGTGCGCAAATCATTAACTCAGATGCTGAGTTCGTCATCATTAACTTTGATGGTGTAGCTGTGGTTGAAGATGTCATAGCAAACGCAGGCTTTGACATGATCGTGATTGACGAAGCCAACGCATATAAGACAGCAACCACAACCCGATGGAAGGTACTCAACCGCATACTTAAACCAAACATGTGGCTGTGGATGTTGACGGGTACACCCGCTTCGCAATCGCCCCTTGATGCATACGGCCTAGCCAAACTACTTAACCCATCTGCAACACCACGCAGTTTCACCATGTATCGCGACCAAGTGATGCACAAGATTACTCAGTTCAAGTGGGTCCCCAAGGTAGACGCAGAGCAAGTGGTTAACTCACTACTGCAACCCGCTATACGATTTACCAAAGACCAATGCCTTGACTTGCCAGACATGCTGTACACCGAGCGAGAAGTACCGCTTACCCCACAACAGCTTAAGTATTACAACAAGTTACGCAAGGTCATGGCGGTGCAAGCGGCAGGCGAAGAAATCACAGCAGTCAATGCCGCCGCTAAATTAAACAAGTTGCTACAAATATCTTGCGGTGCTGTGTACACAGACAACGATGAAGTTGTATCGTTCGATGCCAGCAATCGCATCGAGGTGTTGAAAGAAGTAATCGATGAGTCCACTAACAAGGTACTTGTGTTTGTGCCGTTCAGACATTCGATTGAACTTTTGTATGACAACCTACGCAAAGATAACTACACAGTAGAAGTTATCCACGGTGGTGTACCCGCAGGCAGGCGCACCGACATCTTCAAACGATTCCAAGAAGATGCTGACCCACGAGTGCTTGTCATACAACCCCAAGCAGCATCACACGGTGTCACCTTGCACGCGGCGAATACGGTAGTGTGGTGGTCGCCTATCACTTCCTACGAAACATACGCTCAAGCAAATGCCCGTGTGCATAGGGCGGGGCAGAAGAATAAATGTTTAGTTGTAAAACTAATGGGTAGTCCAGTAGAAGCTAAGTTGTACAAAGCCCTTGATAGTAAAGAGCAAGCACAATTTAATTTAATGGAACTTTATAAAGATGAACTTGAAAGGACTTGACAAAGTAAAGTTGTGATGTATGATTAACCAAAAAACAGCGAAAGGAAAGACATGGATATAACAGCAGACAGACTTGTAAAGGTCTATATAAAAATGCGTGATAAGCGTGCCGAAATCAAGGCCGCATATGAAGCGCAAGACAATGCAATAAAAGAACAGATGGAGATGGTTGAATCTAACCTTCTTGAAATCTGCAAGACGACTGGTGCTGAAAGCATCAAGACCTCGCACGGCACAGCCATTCGTTCAATGAGTACCCGCTATTGGACAGGTGACTGGGGCGCTATGCATAAGTTCATTCGTGACCACGATGCACTTGACCTTGTTGAGAGACGTATATCGCAACTCAGCATGAAAAACTTCCTACGTGAAAACCCAGACCTCTTACCATCAGGTCTGAACGTAGATAACAAATACACAGTTACTGTAAGGAGAGCTTAATTGGAAACTGCACTTACGTTGGCGCAGGTGGCGAAGCTATTGCAAGTCGCCCCGTCAACCATCCACGCTTTGATTCGGGAGAAAGACCCAGTCAAACGTATCCCGTATGTTCGCGTTGGCAAGAGTTATCGATTCTTTGCCAGTGAACTTTCTCGCCACTTCAACATGAACATTGACATTATTAAGGAACAAACAAATGTCTGAACTCACTCTGTTTTCCCAAGGCGGTAACGCCCTCCCAGCCCACTTCCAAAACTTGGAACTTGATGCAACAACCAAAGCCCTGATGGGTGGCGGTGGTAGCGGTAAGCGTGTGTCTATCCGTGGCGGTGTATTCCGCATGATTGTTGGTGGCAAGGAAGTCGCACAAAATGACGACCGCGCTATGAACGTAGTTGTGGTTCGCTCTGCTGAGAAGACCTCACGCAGTTACTACTCTGGTACTTACACTGAAGGTCAGAACTCTGCGCCTGTGTGTTGGTCTAACGATGGTGTTGCACCTGACAAGTCTGCAAAGAACCCGCAGTCGACTAACTGCCAGAACTGCCAACAGAACATCAAGGGTTCTGGTCAAGGCGACAGTCGTGCTTGCCGCTTCAGCCACCGCATTGCGTTGGTCTTGGAGAACAACATCGAAGGTGATGTGTATCAACTCACCTTGCCAGCCCAGTCAATCTTTGGCACAGGCGACAACGGCAAGATGCCACTACAGCAATACGCCAAGTTCTTGGGTGGGCATGGTATCCCCGTGACTGCGGTTGTGACAGAGATGCGTTTCGATACAGCAAGCGCCACACCGAAGTTGACGTTCAAGGCTGTGCGCCCATTGACTGTTGAAGAGATGGCTACTGCCAAGACCCAAGGTCAATCGCCTGATGCGTTGAACGCAGTTGTTATGACTGTTGCGCAAGTCGATGGCACTGATGAGTCCAAGCCAGCGTTGCCCGCGACCTTTGCTAAACCTACCCCTGCTATTGCAGAGCCTGTGAAAGAGCCAACGAAAGTTGCCACTAAGAAAGTTGAGACAAAGAGCGTAGCGAATGTTCTCGACGAATGGGCTGATGACGACGGCACTGCGTAAATTTATGGGGGCTTCGGCCCCCAATCACAAGGAATCATATGATTGGCTATTCACTATCAACAGTTCATAAGAACAAACAAGCAGACATAAAGCAGACAGGCGTGCGTATCGGGCGCAAATGCATCAAACTTGGTATCCCAGTATCAGTGATTGCAAAAGTAGCAGGGGTAAGTACGGTGGCGGTGTACGGTTGGTTTGCGGGAGACTTCAACCCCAAACAAAAAATTGCTGACAAGGTGTTTGCGTACCTTGAAAAGCAGTAACCTATACATCCTTCAAAAGTCGAGCCTTCATTGGCTCAAGATAAACACCCCCTGCGAAAACCCAAGCCATGACAAAAACAGAATTTCTAACCGCAGTGCTTGCCGATACAGGCACATACTGCGCAGTTGGAATAATGCAAGGCAAGATTCGCACACGGTTTACAAATGACATTCCCACACTCGTTACAGAGATTGAAGCTATCCACGGTGCTGGCGCAGACGCGTACTTCGCGATGTCTTCGTTCGACCAAGCAATTAACCCACCCCGTAGGTTGGCGGCAAACGTATCAGTCATCAAGTCGTTCTGGCTTGACCTAGATTGCGGACCCACAAAAGGCTACCCTACGCGGGTTGATGCGATAGCGGCACTCGGTCAGTTCTGCGCTGACCTTAATCTCCCACAACCCATCTGCATTAACTCTGGCAACGGACTACATGCGTATTGGGTGCTAGACGAAGCGATAAAGAAAGACATTTGGATTCCCGTAGCGAAGCGCCTAAAAGAAGTTTGCATAGAAAAGCAACTACACGCTGACCCGTCATGCACCACAGATGCCGCCCGCATCTTGCGCGTGCCAGACACTACACACTTTAAAGACCCAACCAATCCGTTGCCTGTCGAGTACATCGCTGGTGATGGCAAGATTGATTTGATAGAGTTTGCAAAAGCCTTGGGTGCGACAACCGCCCAAGCCCCAGACAGCCTACCCTTTGAAGTGCCAGAACACCTTAAAGCTGAAGGGCTAGACGAGACTAGCAAGAGCCTGATTGGTAAGAACAACACCTTTCGCTTTCAGAAAATCATCGCCCTCAAAGCAGAGGGTTGCCCGCAACTCAACCGCATACTAGAAGACCAGACCAGCATAGACGAACCCTTGTGGCGTGCGGGCTTATCGGTTGCACAGCATTGCATTGACCGCGACTCTGCCATTCACGACATCTCCAACATGCACCCCGCATACGATAGGGGGCAGACAGAATACAAGGCGAGTCTAACCAAGGGCCCATACACATGCGGTATGTTTGATACCCTGCACCCCAACACTTGCGGGTCATGCAAGCACAAAGGTAAGTTTGGTTCGCCCATCGTGTTGGGAAAAGAAATTGAAGCGGCTACAGAAGCAGATAACAAAGTAGAACAAGTCAACGCAGAGACAAAAGAAAAGCGGGTGTACGACATACCCGCGTATCCCTTTCCCTTTTTTCGTGGCAAGTACGGTGGCATCTACCGCAAAGCAGATGCAGGCCAAGAAGACGGGCAAGACAAGTTAGTCTATGAGAACGATTTTTATGTGGTCAAGCGAATGTTTGACCCAGCTTTAGGGGAAGTGTTGTGGATGCGGTTGCATTTGCCAAAAGATGGAGTGAGGGAGTTTTCGATACCGCTTACAGCGGCACTTGCCAAAGACCGATTTCGCGATGCGATTGGGGAACATGGTGTGGTAGCCCTTGATAAAGGCGTAAACGAACTCATGTTTTATGTATCACGTTGGGTAAAGGAATTACAGAATATGGAACAAGCAGAAAAAGTTAGAACACAATTTGGCTGGACAGACGAGAACACCTTTGTTCTTGGCGATAGAGAAATCACACCGACAGGTGTTAAGTACAGCCCACCCTCGACTGCCATCTTGCAGACCTGTGGTTTGCTGGGTAAGAAGGGTGACTTGGCAGAGTGGAAGTCAGTCGTTAATTTCTACGACAACCCCGGCATGGAAGCACAAGCGTTTGCCTTTCTATTGGGCTTTGGCACACCGCTGTTGAAGTTCACACAAGTGCGTGGCGGTATCGTTAACTTATTGAGTGGTAGTTCTGGTACAGGCAAGTCGACTGTGCAGATGGCAATCAATAGTATCTGGGGTGAGCCGTTTGACTTACTTCTGCAAAATGACGATACCTACAACTCAAAGATTTTTCGCTTTGGGGTGATGAACAACTTGCCTGTGACGATTGACGAAATCACAAACATGCGCGAAGACATCGTTTCGCAGTTGGCTTACGCTACGACCCAAGGCCGTGGCAAGAATCGCATGGAGTCACAAGTCAACGCAGAGCGTATCAACAACACAATGTGGCGACTGATAGCAATCACATCATCTAATGCTAGCCTGTACGACAAGCTGTATAGCCTAAAAGAATTTCCAGAAGGCGAGTTGATGCGTATCATTGAGTTAAAGATTGAGCGCGATGCCAACTTTTCTAAGGAATTTACTGACGCGTTGTTTGCCAAGTTGCACAAGAACTTTGGTCTGGCTGGTGAAATCTACATGAAGTATCTTGTAGAGAATCGCGCTGAAGCATTGGAAGTTCTGCACGATGTACAACTTAAACTGGATGCCGCCGCTGGCTTGGGTCAGCGTGAACGCTTCTGGTCTAGCCTTGGTGCTGTTGCCATCACAGGCGGGTTTATCGCACAGCGTTTGGGCTTGATTGATATTGACGTCAAGCGTATCTTCAAGTGGCTCATAGCGTTCTTGCGTAAGGGCAGTACCGACATCAAGGCTATCCCAATAGATGGCATCTCTGCAATCGGTTCGTTTATCAATTCCAACATTCGTAGCATCTTGGTTGGTCACGACAAAGTTGCAGACAACGGGCTACCCAAAGCGCCGCTGATGACCCCGATGAATGCGTTGATGATTCGATACGATATGGATACAAAGTGTTTGTACTTCGTACAACGTGCGTTTAAAGACTGGTGTTCAAAGAACCAAGTTAGTTACCACGAAACATTAAACGCGCTGAAGAACGATGGCGTACGCGTAGAGGTCGTGAAGAAACGTATGGCAAAAGGTCTGATGGTTGCGGCACCACCTGTAAACGCTATTCTGATAGACGACTCACTTAGCAGTGTGTTTGACGTAGATTCAATCATCGCTAAGACTACCGATGACGACGCACTCAAAGTCGCTTGAGATTGAAGGCGTACAAGTAAACATAGAGTGGGGCAAGTTCATAACAGGCTCGTCCTTCTTTGTGCCTTGCTTAGATAACCGTGCTGTAGTTACTCACATCATCGTGGTAGCAAGAACCTTCGATATGAAAGTGCAGTGCAGGGCGCGTATAGAAAATGGCATGTGGGGCGTGCGTGCATGGAGAGTTGCGTGATAACATTTGTACGCAGCAAGCAGTTGCTGTTGTCTCTCCTTAACTGGATTACCCCCGACTAATCATCGGGGGTTTTTTTATTCCAATACGCCCATGTTGCGCATTTCTTTTTCAAGTTCGCGCACATAACTAACCGAGTCGTTCTCGTAGCCCCGCAGTTCATCAATCATCTTGCGGCGTTCTTTGCTATCAATACCAATTTGTTCATCTGTACCTTGCTCAATCGCAGTGCGAAGTCTACGCATGACGCTGAGGTCTTCCAAACTCTTGTTGACCACTGGTGCCATAGCAATCAACGATTCGTTCTTCTCTAAGAACTTCTCTGCCTTGACAGGGTCATGTTTCAACAATTCTTTAAACGTAGCATCCGCTTGTGATACGCGTTCGCGCAAGTCATAGAACTCAGTCTTAGCCCGCCCACCAATCGTGTCGTAGGTAAAGATACTGCCAAACGGCATCTGATAGATGGGTCGGTCAGGGCGCGTTGGGTTGAGCATAGCGTCTGTAGCCAGCAAGGTGGTTGACCCTGCCATACCAAACATACCCTTTAGCAAGTTGTCTATCTTGATTGGAGATATGTTGGTCGTTTCGCCAATACTCCTTGCCAGTTCAGAGGTGCTAGATGTAAACCGCTGACCGGGCTGCAAGCGTTGCATAGACGCGGACTCTAACTCGCGTTGCAAGAAGAACGAGTAGTTGGTCATGTTCTCCAAGATTGGGCGAACATATGATGGCACTGTGGTAGGGGATGAGTACGCAGAGTATGCGGCTTTGACCACACCACTCAATGCGTCCAAAGCACTTTGCTCTTCGGGCGTACCCTGCCGTCTGTAGTACTCAACAATACGTTCTGGGATAACCTTGTAGATAAAGCCTAACTCTTTTGGTGATGGCAACTTGTAGCCGTTGGGTAGCAACCAATTACTATCGCGCACATCATCTGTAGCGTTCTTGTATCCGTCATCGTCACTCATTGCCAACGCATAAGCAAAACCCATTGCAGTCATCATGGCAACGCGACCCATAAACAAACGACGGGCAGCAGTGCGTTCTACAGCAGAAGAAGAGTCAATGCCAGATGCGGCACGGTACAACACATCCATACCTTGCGCGTAAGCGTTAAAGAACGGAATCACACGGGCTGCGACTCGCATTGAACCACTAGAGCCACGGCGTTGGAAGTTAATCAACTCACGGGCGCGGGTTTGCGCCAGCACTTCATCACCGCCCGACTCACGCATCGTCTCTTCGTACACAGCCATACGAGCGGCAAGGTCAGACGCTTTAGTAAACTTCTCAAGCGTATGGAAAATCGTACCAGCTACACCACGACCTTTAGCGCCAATCTGCTTTTCAATTTCGTTAGTAGGCTGGTAAATGTTGAAGTCGTAGTCACCCACAATGCCGAGTTCTTCCATGCGCTTGGCGGCAGGGGACTTGCGCCCTAGTACTTCGCCAAAGAAGATGCGTGGCATGTTGTACAAAGTCTTCATTGCTACAACTAGCGGACGTTCTACGCCTGAGTACATGGCGGCACGGGTCGCATCCTCCACAACCTGCTTCACGGCAAACGGCGGCATCGCAGTCACGCTGACTCGTAGGAATCTAGACGTAGCGGCTAGTCCGTTGACCAGCATGTTGTTAACTTCTGGTGCTTGCTTGAATGCCAGTAAGTCGTACTCGTTTTGTACTTCGTAGAACACGGGCTTACCGTTTTCATACAGGCGAACCACAAGGTTGGGATTCTTAGCCGCAGTAATTGCTGGGTGCTTCTCTGCAAACCCTGCTATCTTCATCTCGTTTAGCAGTTTGGTAGAGGCGTTGTGGCGCATGGATTCTTCGACCATCCAACCAAGTGTGCCCATGTAAGAGTCAACGACATCTTTAACACGGCGGTCGAGTGAACCTTTAATCTCTGGTGTCTTGGTCATCACGCCAAGACCTTTACCGCGTGGCAACAGGTTAACGCCAAGGTCTTCAAATACACGGTCAAACGGCACGTATGCAGAGTTAGCCTTCCAATCATCTGCCTGCTCTTTGGAAATACGGCCTGACTCAGCTAACAAATCAACCGCATGCATGCGGGTTTGGTTGAACGTATCTTGTATCTGCTGTATCGCAGGGGTCTTCTGGTACTTGGCTTCTAGCGTAGCAATGTCTGCCGCAGTCAGGTGCAGGCGAATTTTCTTGGCGCGTTCAGCGTCAGCTTCTTTGTTCTTGCCTTGTTGTTCTAGCAAAACGGCAGATACTTCTAATGGCTTGTTATGGTTTTCTTGAATGTCGTAGGCACGGTGGCCTTCCAGTATGCTAGATACATACTCTTTGGCTTTCTCAAACCCAAGCCCACTGTCTTTACCAAACTTATCTATTTCAGATAACGCCTGTACAGCAGAACCTTTTTGCTTGAATGTTTCTACCAAACCTTCTTTATTGAATCTGATGCCACCATCGTCAAGAAAACTCATAAAGACTTTGGCGTGGTCTTCTGCTTGGCGCACCAGCACCATAGGGTTTAAATTGCCAAACGCATCCCGTACGCCCTTAGAGAACATATTAGATACTTTAGACTCGACAGTTGCATACTTATCGACTACCGCTTGGCGCAAAGTGGTGAATACCCCAGAGTTCTCTGAAGCGCGGTTCATAGCGTTCAAGCCTGTGTTAATCAACCCGCCCATCGCAGGGGCGGCGGCAGGGCCAAGGCTATTTGCAATACGATTTGCTTCTTCGTAGTCTTGTGGGGTAAACCCTTGTGCCCTAGAGAAACGTATATCAGGGTTGTTTATATCAAACGCACCTGTGTTGCCTGTGGCAGATTTAATTTGATTGGCTGAGAACGCAACTACTTCTGTCAGTTTGCCGTCGCGGTACTGCATCAGCCCGTCATAGCCTTGAGCCTGCGCTCTGGTCATCACTTGTTTGCCGATGTACCCTTTTTCTTCGTAGGCTTTCTCAACCATCGCTTCCGCTTTTTCGCGGGTCAACCCAAGTTGGGTTAGCGCGTCAACCATTGGGTCACCTTTGGCACTGAGTACCAGCGGTTTCTTTATAGAGGCATATAGCGGCATTACGTTTTGCCCGCCTTGCTCATCTAGAGCGGCGTCACTACGCGCTAGGTTTGAAGTATCTGCGTATGTGCCAGCAAACTCTGGGTTAGGAGTAAGGTAAATGCCTGCGCCCAACGCCCCGTCCGGAGACATTTTGAATTTGGATACATCTTGGGTAGTGCCGTGGTAAACCCTAATAGGGTTACCTTCTTCGTCTACAACTTTGCTATCACCAAACCATTTGCGGAATGCATCTGTAAAGGTATTCGTGCGGGACGCGAGGTCAGCCGTACCTTCTTTGGTACCAGTAAACGATTCTTTGGTGAACGCGGCATTTGCCAACAGGCCAATCTGTTCTGGTGTGAAAGCGTCCACGCCAAGGTTGGTGCCAAACACACGATTGATAGTTGCTTGGATGGCGGCTTTGACTTGATTCCACAAAGCGCGGGCTGGACCAACAGTTTGCAGTTCGCCTTTTGCTTGCGCTTTGGCAAGTTCTTCAATGAAGTAAGCGACTGACTCATCACCAATAACTTCATCACCACGCACAATGTCTTCTTGCTGGATGCGTGACAACGCACGCTGTGCAAGTGCGCGGGCTGGGCTAGCTTCTTTGCTCTGAGCCATCGCTTGAATGCGCTTAATGACGTTGTTGTATTGCTGTACACCCAGTAAATTCTTCAGTCCTAAGTGAGCGCCTACTTCATGTAGGGCAACCGCCATTGCGTCACCTGATGGGATGCCGTCAGCATATAGCGTGATTGTCTTGCCATCGAAATAGCCGCCAATCTTTTCCCCATTAGGATGTTTTTCTTCAAGTTTGACTTTGCCAGACTGCAACATACGCCGCAAAGCATTTGCAAGAACGCCCTTACCTTTTGCAATCTCGTCCGTCAACCCTTGTAGGGTCTGACCTTCCGCAACTTCTTGCCTAGAGAATCTATCTTCTGGCTTGCCGTATACGGTGCGGTCAACTCCAGCCTGTACATTGCCAGCGCCTGATGTAGTCTTAGTAACTTTCTCAGTTACAGGCTCAACTGCTTGGCGTAAGAGTTTGTCTTCGCGTACTGTGTTCTTGGCTATGTCGCCACTAATGAAATCTTTTACCCGTGCTTGGTTGTCAGGCACGATGAACATCTTCGAGCCATCTATCTGGTCTTGGTACTTGTCGAGTATTTCTTTAAACGCACCCTTGGCAAAGTTGATACAACCAAACGAATAGCGAGAGTCAGATGCCGAGTCGTTGTTAAGCGCTTTCAGTCTTTGGGCTGCATCGGCTTCTTTTGTCCAGACCGAGTGCATCAGGGTGATAAATGCTTCGCCGTCGTTGATACCAAATACTGTATTGAAGTCATACTCGCCAGCGGTCTTACCACCAACACGTTTTTCCCAATTAAACAGACCAGCAGGGGTGACGCGGTTTGCGGGGATGTCGTTGTTACCTTTGTACAAGTCTCCTACAGCCTTACCCTGTAGGGTCTTCTGATGCATCAACAACTGTCCGTCAGGCGTAAAGATAAACGTCTGTGCCGAAGGTTTGTCATGCATCAAGAACAACTTGTTGCGAGCTTGTAGGTCAGCTTTGATAGCAGGCAAAATTGTTTCGTACGCCGTCTTAGCGGCGGGCGACATGAACTTGGCGGCTTCTGCGGGCACGGTGGCGGTAACCGCTTGCTCGATTGTGTAGGTAGCAGGGCTAGCAATAATCGCCGCTTCTGGCAGACTCATAAACTGTGGGTTGATAACCAAAGCCACAGACAGCATGCCAGACATGGCCTTGCGAACGTACTTGTGGATTGCCTTAGAGACGGATTCAATACCATCTGTAATAGCTTTGATAGTGTCGTCAACAAACGAAGTCTCTGCAACCTTGTTGAACTTGGGTTGCTTGTAGTGCTTTGCCAGCACCATCTTGTCAGCACCCGTCAGAGTTGCAACGGCGGCTGTAGTAGCTTCTGCACGAACATCTTTTTCTGCTGGTGACTGCTCGTCTACAACTTCTTGTATGCCCTTGGTCTTAACCTTGATAGTTTTTCTGCTTTCGCGGTCAGCCTTCTTTTCATCTACCAAATCTTGTGCGGCTTCTTGCGGGCTACGCGTAGTTCCTTTTTCAATCTCTTGCGCCAGACCCTGATAGTTTTTCTTGTCCCACGGGTCAAACGGCACTTGCTCTACGCCAGCGGCATCTTCTTCTACAGTCGGTGGGGGCGCGGCTTTCTTGTCTTTACCTTTTTTAGCAACGTCTGGCTGTACCAACTGGTCAAACATGCCCATTGGGGCGGCGGGCGGTGCTGGTGGCTCTTCTGGCGGTTTAACTTCTTCTACTTGTGGTTGTACTTCTTCTACCTGTGGTTGTACTTCTTCTACTGGAGTGGGCTGTTCAGCTTCTCCGACAACAGGCTGTCCAACATCCGGCTTAGGAGGAACCACTCCATTTCGTTTAGCTGTGAGAGTTCGTCTGGTGGGCTTTCCTTCACTGGTTTGGTCAGGTACTTGAACGCCGTTTCCAACTGCGGATGGCTCAACTTGTCTAGCATTTGTCTCTCCTTTTACTGCTTCAAATTCTGGTCGTGCAAGGTATGCATCTATCTTTTCTTGTATGGGTGCGCTACGACCTTGGCGGTAGGCTTCGAGGATTGACTTAACTTCAGCGGCTTGCGCAGGGTCAGCAATATCTTTACCCATGATGCCGTGGTCAGGCTTACGGATAATTGCCGTGCGACCGATGCCCAACGCACCCAGTACGTCAGGTGTAACAGTAGTAGGCACAGTCTGTGGCGTAAGGGGTTCTGGCTTTTGCACCAGCGTAGGCTCGGTAACTGGCTGCTCGGTTACTTTTGGCTCAACGCGTGGCGCAAGCGTCATCTGACCAGCGGCTTCTTGTTCTTTGCGTAGGGCTGTGGCTTCTTTGGCTAATGCGGCTTCACCACGTTGCATGCCACGCCGT
>Ga0114964_10001351_pt1 | contig 17888 bp, 14 predicted proteins | sample C_131016_MF_Meta_FD_92638 | JGI IMG/M metagenome (GOLD analysis project Ga0114964, IMG submission 92638) | Freshwater microbial communities from Lake Croche, Canada to study carbon cycling - C_131016_MF_MetaG | ecosystem: Environmental > Aquatic > Freshwater > Lake | place: Lake Croche, Canada... | reverse complement strand
CGTTAAGAATATAATTACGCCTCCACTTTAGGTGGAGGCGTAATTATATTCTTAACACTAGTGCTAATATAAAATTAAGCCTCCATCCATTATGGATGGAGGCTTAATTTTATATTAGGCGGTATCTAATAGAATATCTAGTAGATACTAAGCGGGTCAAATTTATTATTCATTGTGCAACAGATACAGAGTTCTAGCTAACTTGAGATGCACAGATTCCCATAGAATGGGGATTCGATACGAGGTGACAAGAACCCAACCTGACCCCGATTCTGCATGCCAGAGTACTTCTAGGAGTTTAGCTAATTTAGGAGGTGTAATCCACTTGGTTGCATAAATCGTATCAATCCAATAACGAATAACGTCTGTCCATCGCAGATTTCTTTGCAAACACAGATAGACCCAGTTGCGAACTTCTTGAACACGGCCAGGTGTCCAGTTGGTGGACCATGTATCCAGTGTCTGTTTGAAGTGAATTAACCAGACATCGGTGGGCGGCAACTTAGCCCGTTCCACATACTGTTTTAGAAGGAGATCGGGTCCTAGAACAGGAATCTCTAAGCAGTAATCACTCAAACGAGGACAGACAGGAAGTTCTGTAGTTAATAGAATTGCAAAACTGGAATTCTGTTCCAAGGCTTCTTGAAGTTGCAATGTACTTTCATCTGTCAAATAGTGTGCATGGTATAAAACAAGGTAGCGAGTGGATACCTGTCTGGAAGTAAGCATAACATCCTGTTGCCCTGTCCAACGACTCAAAATAGACTGCAAAAAGATCTTATCACTCATACTCATACGCGCAACATCAAACCCCATATGAAGTGCAGATTCCTCATAGGGAATTGTCTTACTCGCAGACCCCTCTTCGTCCTCTTCATCAGGATCCGCAGATCCATTGCTCGGCTTTGTAAGATACCACACCGATTGCTTGACTGTAAAGGGGAGTCCAGACTTTTTTGCCTTTGTTTCTAAATGTTTTAATAACTGAGTGCGTTTTCCTGATCCGGCTGTTCCTCGATATGCAAAGGATACACAATTCATTAGTTATTCATAGGCTCATGTGCCTTAGGTTTCGAGTGAGTCCACCTAAACTACAGTTAAGAGTCTAACAGTAGTATGCTCCTTGCAATTCCTTATCAAATAATGGATATCTCCAATATTAGAATAGACCCCTATACAAAAGACAAACGAGAAAGAATCATGGCCCCCCTACAGTATGAAAAAGGGGGGCTTATAATACAGGGACTTAGCATCTTAAGTCCTCCATTACCAGTAGTATCGTATGATAGTTCTATGAATCGTCTTACTCTGAACATAACACATCAGCGCCTCTTTGCAAGTAAGCTACTTGCACTTCAGGATCGATTTGCAGAAACACACCCTATGATCCCTTTACAGCGTTTATGTACATCCAGTGTATTAACACTCTATGTATATCCATCCTGTTCCATTCAGCCGGGTGATCTTATACGATGTATTATTCGATTACAGAATCTTCTGTTAGTTGAAACAAAAACAGGAATGAATTTACGTATTCAACATTCCATTCCAACAGTGTATATTATTAAGAATTAAGTTTAATGAGTAAGTGCTGCAAATGTCATAGCCGTTACTGAAAGTGATAGTGCAATTGTAGCAATAATAATACCTAAAATTGCTTTATTCTCGATAACAGTCCAGGATAGTGTTATCATAATAAGACCAATTGCCAATGCAATCGAACATAGAAAGGCAACGCCAAATATAGTTCCTATATGCCCCATATCAATTGGACTATCCGTTATATCTCCTTGTGGATTTCGCATATATTTATAAATATATCCGGTTCCAATCGTATAATATGCAATAAAACTTACTACAATAAATAAAAATATGCTTGTAATACCAGTGCCGCCTATACGAGTATTTAAAAATGAATATTCAGTATCTGACATTCTATCTACCGTTAAGAATCTAATTATGCCCTCCAAAAGAGGGCATAATTAGATTCTTAACACTAGTGCTAATATAAATGTAAGCCTTCACCCATAATGGGTGAAGGCTTACATTTATATTAGACGGTACCGTTAAGAATCTAATTATGTTCTCAGAACTAGTGTGCAATTGCAGAAATAGACAGTGCTGATACAGATGTTCCTATCGCAAGTGTAGATATACCTATATTAAGAATAGCAGCATTATCCACTGAAAAATATACAAAACATAATGCCGCAACAGTAAGAGCTATCAAAAAACATCCAACCAGCCCTACAGCTAAAATTAATGGCAACATCTGAATCATAATGGGATGATCATCAGTATTTCCTATATTTTGGTATAAATATCCAAAAATAATAGCATACCAGAAAGTTAATAATGAAATACATACTAATAGTGTTATTCCACTCCAATCTAAATGCATCCTCTATATACCGTTAAGAATCTTATCGAACATAACTTCGAGTCCGTATAGCAACAAGTGTCATAAATATACTAATTGCTAATGCAAATGTTGTAAAAAATATAGAATAATAAATAACATCTTTACCCATTGTAATAGTATATACTGCAGATCCAACTAATACACCAAGACAGAGCGTTGCCGTAAACATCTCCCCCCAAAACTCCCATATAGATCCAGCACTTCCTGGTTTATTCAGGAATTCGAACATACGCCCAGTTGTAAGACCTAGTAATGTAATTACCATAACAGCAGCTCCTCTTTGCCAGAACAGTGCAATATTGTCTTGAAGAGTTTGTTGAAATCCTTTTAATGGATTTGCATTCATTTTTTTCTCCAATTCTTCTGCAAGTTTGAGTGCTTTATGTGCAACTGTATGTGATTCCTTTGCATCGTGTGTAGTTCCTGTATCATTTTTAGTGCCAAATTCAGCCATAGTATCCTACTTAGCCTACCGTTAAGAATCTAATTACTTAGGAGGTGCTGTTGCTGTTGCTGCTTTTGCTTTTGCATTTTCATTTGCCAGAGAGGCCCCTATAAGTTTTGATAGGTTTTCTTGAACATATCCCATAGGATCAATAGAGTCTCGTTCATCTGTGCCAAAATTAAATGCTATTATAATGAGCCCAATAATAGCAACCTGTTTAAAAATAAGCATAACTAGATCACTATACTGGTATGTAAATGCTACCATAACTCTACTTCCTAGACTTTTTTTATATTAGGCGGTACCAATAGGGGTATGGCAACAAGAAGACGGAAGCTATCTGCAAAAGAAGTTGGCTTCTGTCATCCAAAGTTGCGTCGACGGACAAGGGGTCGATGCCTTCCTGCGTCCATTCATAAAAAACTTACATCCGTTGCTAATCAATGTGAACCTGATGCAGAACATTGTCTCCTTGATAAGATTCCTATAACCATTATTCCTGATTCAGTGAAGGTAGCACTCCGTAAGAAGCATTTACGGCCTCGGTATCCAAATGAGTGGCTCAAAAAAGAGGATCAGTGGCTCGATAATTTTCAGATTAAGGCTGTTATGGATCAGTATCAGGAGGCCTATCCTTGGTTTCGATTCATGGGAGCATTGCCCATCGATTTCTCAGCTCCCGACCCCTATTTAGCAGATAAAACAAAGCAGCAGTGTATGCACCCGGAAATCTGTTCTCTAAACCTCAGGAGTGAATATGAACGAGGTATACGAGCCATCGGATTCATTTTTAATCTGGACCCTCACTTTAAAGGCGGTAGCCATTGGGTAGGTCTTTATATTGATATTCATAACCTAAAAAAACCCATAGTGGGGTATTCGGATAGTTATGGATACAAGCCTCCTCGACTCATTGCCCGACTCATGAAATCACTTACACTCCAGGCTCCTGCCATTAAACTCTCTTTTAATGCAAGACCCTTTCAACGGAGCAGTACTGAATGCGGCATGTACAGTCTGTATTTCATTATCTGTATGATTCATGGAATTCCCTTTGCACAGTTCTGTAAGGATTCAGTTCCAGATGCATTTATGTTGGAATTACGGAAAGTGTTGTTTGCTAAATAGTCCGCGAACAAGTCCGCGAACAACTCTAAGGATTAAATCATATAATATAGAATAGGAGAATGCAGAATCAGCGTCCGGCTTCAAGCACGAAGACAGCATTTTATAGCCAAAGGAATAGAACGACTCTACAGCAACTTGTCATAACTGATTTTCAGCGCCGTCAGGGACAGCAACTCAATGAACGTCAGACAGAACGACTAGAACGGACACTCGACCACTATATCGAGGAGGTCTATAGTATCCAGGGCGACCAGCCCTTGCCTGTGCTTAACAGGGAGGTTATCAAGATAACCGCCCAGGACTTTAGCAAATATCTTCAGAGACAGAATGTAATCCAGTCCACTCCGCAGACTCCCACACAAACGGTTATGAGCCAGAGCCAGAGTCAGATGGGCGGCCTCTTTCAGGACACGAGCACTCGCTACGAAGTAATTCAGAATGAGCGCCAAGAGGGTAAAGTGCAACCTCCTCCTGCCCCTGATTTCCGTATTTCACTGGATGACACGGGTCCCTCTTCTGTGGACCTCTTCGAACAGGCCAAGAGGGCCAGAGAGACAGAAGCGCAGCGCCTCTTGACGGCTTCCAAAGATGCCATGGAACGTATCGATCCTGGACTGAATGCCCGTATTTCAGCCGATGACTCTTTTCGATTCGGTCAGCAGCAGCAGAACAAAGCAACGGATCTGGCCCTAACAGAACGTCGCTCTCAGCCCAAGCCCCTCGACATGCCACTCATTGTTCCTCCTGATGGCCGTGAGCTCCTCTTAGCCAACAACCCTGGTCCCCGAGTGCTCGGAGATGCGAATGCCTCCTCTGTTACAACCGTTCCTGCTCTTACAAGCCCTTTTAAGACCAATCTGCCCCAGGACTATCTCATTCGTCAAGAGGAGGTTGTCAATTACAAGGAGATTGAGAATAATCTGTTTATCTATTCGGCCGATCGTGACTGGCTCAAGAACACTTCGGAAAATCGCTACAGCTTTACAGTGCAGTTTGACCCTGCGAACAACGGACAGGGTCTGTATCCGCAGGTGTCGGTGCAACAGAAGTTCAAGAACATCGTACGCATTGAACTTGTCAAAGTCATTTTGCCCATTGAGGGACTCCAGACCGTTCTCCAGAAGAATACGGACTTGTCTAACAATACCAATTTTCAGTTTAATGTTCTCTCCTATCCCTATGTTTCGGTGCGCATTCCCGAACTTGAGAACAACAACTACGGCTCGGATAACTTCTTGGATAGAGCCTTCGGTGTTCTCCAATACGATGCTAACTGGTATTCCGATCCTGGAACCAGCCCCTCCCAAACGGATAGTCGTGGCTTTACGGCCCTTATTCCAAAGTTCTTGAAGTGTCAGAAAATCTATTCTCCTGCCCCCCTGTCTACTCTGCAGAAGCTGACCATTGATATGCTCCAGCCCAATGGCAATTCGATTGCCTTGACGTCCGATACATTTGATATCAGTAATATCTTCATTAGCCCAGGGTTTGGCAGAACTCCTTATAACCAGGGTGTTTCAGGGGCCCCCGAGTATTTTCTTATTGAAACAACGCGCTATTTCAGTAGGTTCCAAGTAGCCGTTGGTGATACTATGAGAATTGCAAATTTTGGATATACAAATAATAATGTTAGCTCTGCCATTCAGGAGTTTGTTCAGTGGATTAATCGTCAGGAGGGACACCTCGTTGCAGAAATAGCCTATGGAACAGATTCAGGCATAACCGCAAATGGAACCAATACGGTCGGATATGCAAATTTCATTGCAATTCAGAACAAATATACGGACCCTACGACAGGCGCCACTTCACCCTATTCATTTGGCCAAGGAACTATTGGAAATGACTTACAAACCTATACAAGCACGTTGGCTCTTCCTAGGCGCTGTATCAATTTAAGCCGTCAGACGCATCTAGTCTTCCGAGTCATTACACGAGAAATGGATTCAGTGGCACAGCTTCGTCCCGATAATATGTAGGCGTTACAAGTAGGGATGTCGCTACTATTGCGACTGTTGGTATTTCTTCTTGTATGTCTACTCTTATATGGAGTCTATCAATACAATGGCATAGAATTCTTTGAGAATCCACCAATTGATGCAATTAATATAGACTATTACAATTATTTAAATAATGTTGTAAAATCTACACCAACATTATTAGTTGGATTAGAAGATGCAACTAAATCGGTTAATGTTGTTCATCAGCCGTATATGGAGGGAACAATTACAATAAATAATGTATCTCAACCTGGAGGAATTGAATATGATCCAAATGGCCCTCTACAGATTGACCTTACAAGAGCCAAAACAATCTGTGAGCGTGTTACCAGTCCCGATCCTTCTGCATTTGATAATCCCGAATTTAATAAGTTCTGTGGACTCAGTTTTGATCTAAATGGGCGAGATTGCTTAGGAAATCGTCATAAGGGGGGTGGATTATACATAGATCCAGATGAAAAAACATATATTCCAGAAAATGGAATCTATATTCCTAGCCTAGGGAAGTCTACCTCGTTTGCAATTAATAAGGAAACAGCTGAATTCATGCAGAAGGATCTTGCCTGTAAAAAATCACAGGCAGTTGATGCAGCAACCAGCTGTACTATGTGCTTTAGCGATGATTCATTTCATGCTCTTGAAATAAACCCTACACCAACCCCTTCTGTAATAGTATTGTATACAAATGCAACCGATGTTGTTTTTAATAATATGACACTACTAAAAGGTGGTAAAGTAGCACATCCACAGTGTAGTATGGATAAAATAACATCAAATGGAGCAACCTATACACTTCTTAATGTATACCCCCCTGTATTAAAAGAAGGAGATGCCATTACCATTCAAGCCTCTCATCCTGACCCCACCTTCCCTGTTGTTCTGGCTGGATATATACAGAATAGTGTCAAAGATAATCAATATTATAATAATGATATCAATATACTTATTAATAAACCCAATGGAGCTACTACAGGAGGCTCTATAAATGGATTTATGCAATACAAAAAATTCTATAAGAATACATCCATTGTGTTGGAAGGGATGATGCCCTTTACATTTATATCTGCAGGACCCGATAGTGATAGCTGTTCCAATGGCCCCTTTATAACTAAAACTGCAAGTGCAAACTTTATACAAACAGATCACCCTTGCTATGGCCCTGGTGCAAAACCAGGAAATTATAGTCTAGCCTGTCTTCAACAATTATTCTTAGCAGCAGGAGGAACTACATCCGGCTCAGGATATCCTTCTGACTCTGCAAAGGCACGAGTTCTTTTACTGGATCAAACGGACGGAAAGGCTAGGAGTCTGAGCAACATTGGACAGATGCTCTATGATAAGAGTATGTTAGCTTCTACGGGTCTTACAAATGGTATTTCTGCAACCCTTAAGGACTGGAATAATGCAAGTGTATTTTTAACGGGAACCCCTATTTTAAACCCTTGTCAAACACTCATTCCTGGAACACCCCTTTCAAGTGCCTGTTTATCCTATTTATATAATAAGTCAAACTGTGCTCCTGAAGGAACATTCAATCCAGAGCGCAAGAATCCCCTTCCCAATGAACTCAAGGACCCTCAGAGGAAAGGGAATGCGGATGCTGCAGCTGCATATTATGAATTAATACATAGAACAGCAAATAACGATGCATTAAATAATTTAGACCGCTATAACGCATTTATGGGTTGTTATGGAATTAAATTAAAACAGACATCATAGAACACGAGTGCTAATTAATTAAGCATCCTTCTGAATGGAAGGGTGCTTAATTAATTTTTTAATACCAGCAACTTGTAACAGAGATGTTCCGAAGACTGGAACAATTTATATCTGATTCTGCTCAAGCAGATCTTACAAAGGCAACTATTGGAACAATGCCCTATATAAGAAGCACAATAGAGCCCTCTCCTAATCTAGATCTTATTGCAACAGGTATTACACCCGACCAAAATATATCAGTGTATCAATCTGCAAAATACTCTTATGATACGCAAACGAGATTAAATAAAGCAAATAGTGAATGTATATCCTCTGCGTCGCCACAGGATATTTTAAATCTCTATCAGCAAGGGAATCAACAGTGCGGATGGTATTATAATGAACAGACAGGACGTGGTAGCGGTTATTTAAGTACTGCAAAGGGTCCTGTCGAAGGCCTAGATCTTAAACCTCCCGCACCCCCCTACAGACTCTATTACGGAAATCGTAATGGAGTAAATAGTTTACAGGCTGCGCAAAAACGATTTGATAAGGACAAATGTTCTTCAATGACCTGTAGCCAAGCAGGAAATTCCACCTATAAGGGTGTCTGTGGATATTGTTCCACTATATCAAAAGGAGTTCCCATTAAAGCAGATGGAACTATTAAATATCCACGGGAACCCCAAATGAAGTGTGGAGGACCTCTAACAAATCTTATAGTTAATGCAGGAGATATCTCCAGATGTCCTGCACCCCCTAGTCAATCTTTTAGTACAAATTTAGGAATTGATCCAACTACAGGACAGATTGCAGGAGTTATTCGACAAAGTCGTCTTCCGAATGCAGGAAATTGCACAACTAATAACATAAGTAATACATTTTCAGGGGCCTGTCTACAATCTGCCCTTGAAAGTCAAGGCTGTGATACTGAAGGGGGTCTCTTCTTGGCCTTAAATGGATTCAATGATGCAATAGATCCTACTCTTATTATTAATAAAGAACCCGCTCTAGGAAAGTATATGGAAACACAACCTGCATTTAACCTGAATCGGTTTTTATCTGCTCGAACGATGGATGAAGCACAAACTCAGGCACTTGCTCTTTCTCAGGCAAGTTCAAACGGCCAATCCAATGCTGCTCAAAGCAGTTCAGATGCATTAGCCATAGATCTATGCACAACAAGTGGATATTTTGATGATGATTATGATTTCTGTGGAGACCTTACGGATACTACACAACGGGTCAGTAAATGGGATATTAAATGTCTCCAAAAGGCATTCATTGCTGCAGGATTAACAGAATCAGGTTCTATGTATCCTACAAGCATACGAAATAATAATGCGTATGACTTCTATAATAAGCTTAACACATGGAAGGATGTCAAAGACTATATGAAGAGTATACATACAAGTATCTATCAAGGAGGGAAACAGATAGAACGATTTTCAAATCCAGATACAGTTTCTGCACCTTTTATTCTTCAATCAATCAATTTTCCAAACAATTTTGTTAAATTTATGGGAGAAAATAAGCAACTTATTATCGATGTGTATGATCCAAACAATCCACAATCCTTTCTGTTTGTATGGAAACAAGGACCTAATAATTCAATCATAATTCTTCCAGTATCAAACCAATCTCTATCCTTGTATATTGTAAAGAAAGACAGATGGCTAATGATTGCAAGTTCAGAAAATAATCATAATCAGTTTCGTGTGCGAAATGGGAATGCAGGACAAGGCACTGTCAGTTTTGAGCTCACTTCGAACCCTACATTATTTTTAAGGCATTGGGATAGAAGATTCTTTGTAGATCAAAAAATAACGGACGACTATTTTCCATCAGATAGTTCTTTTACAGTCTATAGTGGAGGACAATCTCGTGATCTAGGGTTTTTTCAAGAAGTATCCGATCCATTATATCCTGGTCAACAAGAGGCAGCCATTCAGGGCTTAGGAATTGATCTTGATTTACCTAAAATTGGCTTTACACAGGCAGGGATAGAGACTTTCGCAACTGCAATTTATGGTAGTATATCTCTTCTAGTATACTATACAGTTTTAAATCCTTGGACACCAACACAACCGTTAAGTGCAGATTGGGAGTGGACAGCCTATACAATAGCAAATTATACATTTGATTCTACACAAAGTGTTCGAGCAACCATTACTCTAGAATGTAATTCACAGAACTGTGTATGTTGGACAGGAGTCAACTGTGATCCAGTTTCAGGCAGTATGATAAAACAAATACGAAAATATCAGGGACCTACTGCCCACTTCATGGACGGGCCTCGGCCAGGTCCGCGATTCTTTGAAGTAAAAAAATCTATTCCAACTGTTATTAAAAATTTCATTCATGGAAGCAATTATTCATTTACAGTAAACTCATCTCCTATTATTACAATTGTCCGTGATCCCAAGGCGCCTTTTTTACGATTTGAAGTCTTTGCAGATACTGAAGCAGGAAAAGACACTCTTTTTACAGAAATTCGATATCCTGAAATAGCCCTTGTACGCTATTCTGGAATGCCTATTCAGTTTCAAAACTCTGAAATAGATATTCTCCGAATTCCTGGATCCGCAGGAGCTGTTTTACTGAATAGAAACCAAATAAATATTAATTATGTTGCAGCCAGTGCATGGGCTTGTGCATCCTTTGTGTTTAACATTACCTCGATTTTACCTTGTGATCAAAATTCATCCTGTCCTCTTCTAACGATAGGAACACAAACTGGTTCAGGCTATCAAATAGCGGTCTATGGCTCTACTACAGGATCTATGAATCTAGTCGTACAACCTCGATCTACAAATGGATCCATCGTTTCAACATCTATTCCTGTTCCTATACTCCCCTCCATCTGGTGCATGATTACTATTACTAGTGCATTAGTACACCTATATTATATCAATACACAGGCCAATATGCCCACGTGGGTTCAAACAATTTCATTAGGGAATGTAAAAACCCCTGAAGGACCAAATCCCTTACTTCAAATTGGGTCTCAATCCTCTTCTCTTGATTTTAGCGTTGCCTGGCTTCACCTATTTGATAAAACCATTACTACAGTGGACACTATTCTAGAACTACAGGGATATCCTACTGGCATCTTCTAATTGAGTTTAAGAATAGTTATACCCAGTGCAGTTCCAGAACGCCGACCCTCTCCAATAGGATTTGCTCGTAATCGGTCCATTCCATCATACAATTGTATAATTCCCGTCCTAGGATGTGGCTCTCCCAGAAGTAATTGACGGGATTTCCCTCCCTGTTCAATTCGAATGCGTCTAGCTAAGCGCACTTGTACAGGGGCTTTTCGTTCTTCCCCTGCAATCATCGAGGTACGCTCCTCCCCCACTTTTGGAACAGCCGATTTTGCAACGGCTGCAGCCTTTGCCTTGCTCAAGGCCGCCTCTATTCCCGTGGAAGTCTCATCCTTGACTAGATCAGGATCAAACATATAGGGATTGGTCTTTTCTTCCACCACTAAACACTCCATCGCCTCATTGTCTGCCGCATTTAATGCGCAGTCAATGGACGACTCCTTCATGATATCCAGCAGCTCTTTTGCAATCTTCTCCTTTCTGAGCGCCACATCCAGAACTCGTTGGTCGCTCGTTAAAATGCGCTTCTCTCCCGTTCCATCATCGCCATCGGCTGTCTGAATACCCAGAGGAACACCGCCCTCTTCATCGCGCTTCCGAATCTGTTCTGGACTGAAGGCGCTAACGTAGGTAAAAATATCTACCTCTCGTTCTTCAACCGGCAAGTCCATATGACTGCAGATACGAATAGCACGGCCCTTTACTTGTTCTAGACGCACCAAGTTCCAGAAGGGTTCCATAATATGGACCTGACGCACATTACGCAGAGAAATACCCTCGGCTCCCGCTCCCGTAATGCCAATACACTTGATAACCTCTCCATGAAGATACTTCTTTTTCATGTCAAAGCCTCCTCTACGAAGGATTTTCTGAATGCCCCTCGGAACATCGCTCCACTGGCTATTCAACATTCCTAGCAAAATACGGCGTTCTCGGCGCTTAACCTTGCCTGAGAATGCCATGAATCTGTTAATACCTGGACCTTTGGCTAAGGAGGCAATGGCTTCATCCGTTAAAATGGGCTCAGGGCCAAACCAGTTCCCCGTGAACTTGATTTCTTCATAGCCGTTGGCCAGAAGCGATGCGGTTAATACACCAATTCCCTCCATATGTTCAAAGGCCGAATAGACAAGAGAGGGGCCAGGATTCTCCTCCATACGCATTAGCATTTCATAGAGTTTGCAGCTGTAGTTCTTCAAACCCTTTTCCGTATCTGCCATAGGCAACCAGGTGTCCCGACCATCATTTAATTGTTTGAGTGCAGCAGCAAGTTGCTCCTTGTATATATTTTTTGGGTTTTTTGCAGATTTGGAAGCCGTTTCCTCTTCCTCTTCTTCCTCTTCCTCCTCTTCATCACTTAGTTCCTTGGCAACACGGCGCTCCTCCTTCTTGACCTTCTTCTTCGCCTCTTCTCGTTCAGCCTCTTGTTCTTCCGTTAAATCCTCCTCTAAATTATCTGCATCCAAGTCCTCTACCTCTGCAGCTTTTGCAGTTTCTTCCGTCAAATCCTTTTCACTCTTTGGATACGGACGGTCAAACGGAAATGCAAAGTTGCAACAAGAACGACTGCGAAACCGATAACTGCTTGGATTCTTTGTCTTTGCAAAGACTTCAACTGCCGCATACAAGTCTCCTTTCGCATCCCCTTCAGGCTTTCCTACATCCTTACTAATTTCATAGGACCGAGCTTCCACATACTTCTTTAAGGCCCATCCACTAAAATAGCATTCCACTATCTCATCCTTACCAATGCGAGGTAGGAAATCTGGCTTTGCACCTTTGTAATAGGACACTAGACCTGCTAAACGCTTCTGCAGAACTAATTTATTCTCTGGACGAACCCGTTCATGGACAGTATCCACAAATCTTGCACGAAAAGAGTCTTGGTCAGGAGGCAAACGGGGATGGGACACGGGCTTATCAGGCAAAGGATTCATAGGAATTCCTGCCGCAGAGCAAGTGGCTATTACGCGCTCAGCCACCGCTTGTATGCCTAGTTGGGCCTCAGGTGCATTGCTCTGACGAACTCCTAGAAAGCGGCTCTGAAGGCGCATTCGTTTAGGACCCTCTTTCTCCTCCTTCTCCTCTTTGCTTTCCTCTTCAACAACTAGTTCAGGCTCTTCCTCGGCTCCCTTCTCTTTCAGAACTTTGATATATCCCTCTTGGAACACGGAAAGGGTTGCACTGAGCTTCCCGGCCCCCAGCTCAAATCGAACAAAGTCTACTCTCGGATCCTCGTCAATGAGTCTGGCAAAGGTTTCCTGTTGAGCAATGTCCAATGTATTTGCATGGATTGTTGTGCAGTCAATATATCCTGCTAAAATATTTGTTAGAACTCCTAGTTCTTCAGGGAAATTGATGAGGGGAGTTCCTGAGAGTCCAATGATTTTGCTATTCTTGGCCCCAATAAACAGACGATAGAACATATAACCACGACTGTAGGTCTTATTTTCTATATCGCATAGATTTGGAATCCAGGGACCCGGTTCCACGGGCTGTGCTGTTATTTTTCGCTTTCGACCCGGTCTTGGAATCAGGAAAGGCTCAATCGAGCCACGCATAAGACGTGATAAATTATGAATCTCATCGATAACAATGACAGCATTATCTAAAGTTCCACCTTGACAACACATAGCCTTAAGTTCAGCATTGGAAATACCGTTATAACTGATAAAGTGGAAGCGATTGTTGATGGTCTCATTCAGCTGAGCCTTAATCTGGTCTCGCTCCACGGGACTCAGAGCCTCTTCATCGTCGGCAGGGAGGTCAAAATTCTGTGGCTTTGAGAAATCCGGAACCCACAAATATGCATTTGTTAGTACATTTCCGTCATCGTCTACTGATGTATCCCGTATCGCTGCATCCTTGATTCTGCGAATATACTCGGGACCCAAACTTAGAACTGAACGCCCATAGATTTCATACAGAGTCCTTGGCTCATTATTAATAATTCCACGTTTCTCATTGTATTCACGGGTCAACAGAGGCAGTTTTGTCCAGTGATTATACAGGGAAAAGTGCTTGAAGCCGCAGAAACTGATTTCCTTGATAAAGTTATCACGGAGCGACTGGGGGGTCATAACGATGATTTTCTTGTTCGCAATGCCATACAATGCCTCTGCGGCGGCAATGGAAGAACAGGTTTTCCCTGAACCGAGACCGTGATACACAAGAATACCCCTGTAAGGACTGCTCTGCCGTATGTATTCCTTAATGAATCGCTGATAACGAAAAGGGTCTGCTGAGGCAGGGCCGCCTTTCAGAAGGGCCTCACAGGCCTTCGGATCGGGTTCCTTGATTTCTCGTGTCAAGGTAAACTCTTTCGCATACTGGGTTTCAATAAACTTTAAAAAGGATTTGCGGGTAGAGGGTACATAGACTTCAATATTCTTGGCATATTGACGGACGTCTTCCTCATTGGCCTTCTGTTTGTCCTGATAGGAGACTAAGGGATACTTCTTCCTTTTAGCAATTCCCTCTTCCACATCCTCCTTTGAATAGTCTGCAAATTCACTTGCCGTTTGAACGGCCTGTTTGGCCCTATTTACCACTTTTTTCTCATTCGCATCCAATGCCTTGGTTGCAATTTTCTCAGATAAGGAGGCCAAGGTCTTTTCGCCGAGTTTTCCTGCTCTCTCCACATTCTTTAAGGTGCTTCCAATACGATCTGCACGAACTACTACATCTGAGGCTGCCTTTGCCCGAAAGACAGGCTCCTTTGCTCTGGATTTAGACCTCTCCTTCTTAATAGTTTCTGCTGCGGCGGAGCCCTCCTCTACAGGAACAAGTGCAGGATCTTTATAGGGTGCATAGACGGGAATATCCGTTGCGGTAGGGGCTGAATCCGCTAAGGCCTGTAGATGGGCAGGAAGGGGTTTGACAGTTGCATTGCTTTTTAAGGGAAGATATCCTTTGGGTTTTCCACCCTTTGGTTTCTCATCAGGTAAACGGTCTACATCGGCGTCTTCCACAGGCAATGCGTCAGCCATCTCTGTTAAATGGGCATTTAAAAATGCCCATTTAATTTACGTTAAACTTGCATTTTAAATGCATGTTTAATGTACCGCCTACTATAAAATTAAGCCTCCACCCGTAATGGGTGGAGGCTTAATTTTATAGTAGCACTAGTGTTAAGACTCTAATTCACCCCCTCCAAAGGAGGGGGCGTAATTATATTCTTAACGGTACGTGAAAAAAAATGCTTTTAAGGCAAAGATAATGGGTCAATGGCCCTTGGCTTCGTTGTTCCATCTTGCACCAGAGTTCCCTTACCTGTTCCATCATTATTGGGAATAAAGACAAAATTAGGCGCCACCGTAGAATAGACCACCTTTCCGTTTTGTAGAGTGGACGGCAGAGGTCCCGAACGAACCATGGTTGCAGTTTCATATTTGTTTTGACTTGCATCCAGGTTAACCTTGTAGTAGCTCTCAAACGGCTGCTGCTGCGTAAGACCAATATAGGGCTGAGGGTTGGGCAAATAAGGATTGAGCCAGTTGCCACAGACATCGGCTCCAGGTGGAATAATAAGGTTGGAGCCTCCCTTTCCGTTCTGCTGATAGTAGATATCGCCATCGCCGCAAAAACAGCTCGGAAGGGTCTGAACAAGAGGTCCAACCGTGAGAGGGGCTGTGCAGCAGCTGTTCTGTCCTGCTCTCATATAGGCAATCTGGTCGCAAGATACATAGGACCCTGCCGAGCCCTTGGCGGAGAACATGGGATTCGGGTAGTTCAGAGGAGGAACGACATACAGGGTGTTCGTTCCATTGATGTAAAAGGCATTTGGCCCGACGCCCTGGGTTGAAGTGGAAACAGTAGAGTTTGGACCGCAGGTTTGGCACCCGGCTCCATTTTCGACGGGGGCCTGAGTTGCCACATATTTCGAGGATTCTATTTGGCGCTGCCAGGTCAACGTAGAGGCATCGACTGTTTTGGCCCGGTTGATATACTTGTTCGCCTGTTTCTGCCGAAGCTCTGTTATCTTCGATGCATCCATTCCTGCTAGAGGTGGGTATTTTTTATAGCGTATACCGCCTAATATAAAATTAAGCCCCCACCCATTATGGGTGGGGGCTTAATTTTATATTAGGACTAGTGTTAAGACTCTAATTCACCCCTGGCCAGGGGCGTAATTATATTCTTAACGGTAAATAGAAATGGCAAAAGGTTGCTCCCGTCGTAAAAGTCGTGGGGGTGGTCGTACAATTGAACAACTTGAGGAAGCTCTTACGAAATTAGAGAACTATACCGAAACATTAATGACTGCTGCTCAAACTGCTATTGCTGCAGCAAAGGAGGATATATCTTTATTAGAAGCGGCAGAAGTTGCTGTAAAGGCTGTGGAAAAGAGTGCAACCACAACAATATCAACTCTAATTCCCACTCCAGCAGTTCCTACAGAAGAAGTTCATACAGAAGAAGTTCATACAGAAGAAGCCACTGAAGGTGGTCGCCGTCGTCGCCACAAGAAGGGGCATAAGACAAAGAAGAGTCGCAAGGCTCGTAAGTCTAAGAAGTCTAAGAAGAGTCAAAAGAAGAACTAAGCATCTGCCATTAACATCTCCAGAGTCAACCTTGACGCCTCCTGCTCTGCCACCTTCTTATTCCTGGCTGTCGCAGTGGCCAAGACATTGTCATGCGGATCGAGAACTCCCATTGTAAACTCTCGGTCGTGCGGAGGCCCTTGCACAGAGACCTCCTTGTAGCGCGGCGGAACATGAAACTTGGCCTGAAAATGGCGCAACAACTGGTCCTTGTAGTTCGTATCTTCCGTAATGATCTGCACAAAATCAATATGTTTTTCAATGATTTGTATAAGGAAATCATTGCAAACCTGAAATCCTCTGCCCAGCTCCTGTTCCTGGTGATACAGGGCTCCGATCCAGGCCTCAAACAGAGACCCCTGGATCCTCAAGTTGTTCCGACCATCGCACATCTCTTCCATGTGGCGGCTCAGAATGATCCACGGACTCAGGCCAATCTTCTTGGCCAGCTTCCCCAGTTGCTTGTTATTGACAATCCGACTCAGAATCCGGGTCAAAAATCCCTCTCCCTCCCCAGGATACCGCTTGGACAGATACGTAGCCACGCACAGGCCCAAGACCCTGTCCCCTAAGAACTCCAGTTCTTCATTATCGTCTTCTCTTAGAGGCAAACAGTCCTCAGGGCGTTCGGCCAGAACCGTAACCTCATTGGCTGAAGAACTGGACTCCTCCCATAGTTCAGGCCGATTAACATACGACTTATGCACACAGGCCTGGGCAAACAGCTTGAAATTATTCAGCCGCCCCTTCCAGCCATAGCGCTTAAGAATCGGGATCGCATCCGAAGGAGTGAGTTCCCGATTCTTTGGATTCCACGGACAGAATGTCTTTACGATGATATTAGAGGTTGCCATATCTAGTATAGATACGTGATCCGTGTTTAGGTTGGTTATTAAATGTAATGCTCCTGTAGATGGCAGTATTTAATCCCCCCCTTCTAATTGGCATAGAGTTCTATCATACAGTAGATCAATTAAAAAGGGACTTTGGTAATGATCTGGTAAAACCCTCAATACTAGACATATTACCTGAGTATTTTGCAGTAGGAAATGCAAAACAAGTGGAGCCCGATAATAAAAAGCATATAGCCGAATTAACAAAATTCTTAAATGGACGTATTGCACAATTAAAAGAGGGTCATGTTCTTGAAACAAATAATTCATTAAAGGGAAATCGCAAACGAACAATTATTCGAGAACTAGAAGATGTTATTGATAATTTTGGTAAGGTAGAAGATCAAACACCTTCTAAAACGGTTGCCAAGAAGGATATTCTAGAACAGCTCTTTAAAAGTCTCTGGCTCATTGCAAATATGAAAGACGACCCTGTAAAGGTAACGGACGATTGGGAGGCCATTGTAGAAAGTCTTAACAAGATAACAATAGATGAACAACTACAACAGATGAATGGAGAAAAAATCCCATCTAAATCCAGTCCAAATGCTCTCAAAGCCTATATGAGCAATTCAAAAAAATCCACAAATGGTGAAAATGCAAAAGAAAAATGCACCCCCTTGAAAATTAAAAATCGTAAAACTAAAATTAATCT
>Ga0114964_10001350_pt1 | contig 17893 bp, 11 predicted proteins | sample C_131016_MF_Meta_FD_92638 | JGI IMG/M metagenome (GOLD analysis project Ga0114964, IMG submission 92638) | Freshwater microbial communities from Lake Croche, Canada to study carbon cycling - C_131016_MF_MetaG | ecosystem: Environmental > Aquatic > Freshwater > Lake | place: Lake Croche, Canada... | reverse complement strand
CAGGACCCAATAAAACCAATCAAATGCGTAAGGTGATGACTGTTATTTATATGGAGAAGGACATGAAATTACAAGCGCCAGAAAATAAAAATCAACAAAATGATTGGGATACCTGGTGTCCAGGTGCCATTATTGGAGAGACTATTAATACTCCCTTAAATCCAATACTTTATCAACGGTAATTGATATAAGCCTGCCTTAATTTGTGCTTATATTATTTTTATTCCCCATAATCATTGCTTTTTAAGCAAAATCGATGGCCTTAAGGAACAGGAGGTTTATAAAGTATAGTAGGTTAATTTAAATAGGCATTAACCAATACTTTTTCCTAAGTAGGGTATTTTCCTTAGTAGATAAATGATGCCATAAGAGCAGGCAAAACATAATAGGCTAATGGTAGGTATGCTTAATAAAGGATGAAATGAATTAATACTTATTAGGTATTCGTCAATTAAAGCCAAAACAAGGTAGTGCACTAGGTAAATACCATAACTAAATTTACAAACTTGATCTACCAAATTAGTTAACCATTTTGGTAAATGAACAGTTGATTGTTTAGCAATTAAATAAATACTGGCACTCATAATAAAAATACCCGGCGTAAGTGGCGCTAAGAATGCATCATTAAACTCATTTTTAGTAAAGGAAGTCGTATAAGTAATTCCAGCTATGGTCGCAATTGAAATGATTAATAATAGCCAAGGAATGACCTTATTTAATTTGAAGTAATTAAAAAAATAAAAACCAGCAATTAGATAGCCAATATATCCAGTAAAATAATTGTACTGAAAGTCGGTGGTATAGTTATTTAAAAATGGATTAGCAAATAAAAAGAAAAACCAAAATCCTAGAAATAAATACAACTCTTTAGCAGAGGCGTATTTTGTCCATTTTGAAAAAATTGGAATCAATAAATAAACGCCTATAATCATATACACATACCATAAATGCACTTCGGTACCCGACAATGCTTTTTCAATTAATAACTCATTTTTTTGTGCAGTTGTTAATACATTTCCAAACAAATCATCCCAATTGTTATTTAACAAATACACTATACTCCAAATTAAAAAAGGAACGATGATTTTGTTAAATGCATTTTTAAAAAATGGCTCTAGTTTGTCATTGTAATTGGACAAAACAAAGGAGCCAGTAAGCATCACAAACACAGGAACAGACCACCTTACAGCAGTATTAAAAATGACTGCAATTAACCAATGTAATTTATCAATGTGTCCAAAATTTAATATCACATAGGAAGAGCAATGTATCACCACTACCCCCAAAGTGGCAGCTGCTCTTAAATTATTGGCCCATCCTATTTTGGAGGCATTACTCATTTGATGTTTTTTAAATAAAATTGGTCATTTAAAAATAGCCATTTTTATTCAAAATAGCTTCACAGACCCTTTAAAAGGCTTCTATTTATTGAATTTCCACCTTCTTTTATTCCTATTATTTTATTACATTTAGTACAGGAATACATCAAAAATCAACCTATGAAAAAATCAATCATTTTTATTGTTTCCATTTTATTAAACCAATTTGGATTTTCTCAGTTATTTGTAAAAGAATTTAAAATTGAAAAGCAATATTTAAATTTTCCTATTAATAAAAACGAAGCTCGTTCACTTGTAAAATTTGTAGTTAATAATGACACCCTCACTTATTCAGTGATTCGCATTACCGATAAAAAACCTGATTACTGGGTTTTTAAGGATGTAGCTGCATTAAAAGGTAAAACGCTAAAATTAGTTTTGCCTAAAGAGATAAAAGGGCTAGATCAAATTTATCAAGCTGATACATTTACAGGTGAAGACAGTTTATATAAGGAAGTAAATAGGCCTCAATTCCATTTTTCTACTCGTCGAGGCTGGGTCAATGATCCCAATGGGCTAGTTTACAATAATGGAGAATATCATTTATTCTATCAGCATAACCCTTATGAAATTGATTGGGAAAATATGCATTGGGGACATGCGGTTAGTAAAGACCTTTTACATTGGACAGAACTAAACGATGCTTTGTATCCAGATACTTTAGGTACTATTTTTTCAGGATCTGCTGTGGTGGACAAAAATAATTCAGCCGGATGGGGCAAAGAGGCATTGGTTGCTTTTTATACTACTGCAGGGAAAAAAATGCAACAAAATGTGGCTTACAGTAATGACAATGGTCGTTCATTTACTAAGTTTAAAGGCAACCCCATTTTAGGTCCAGATAGAGACCCTAAAGTATTTTGGTATGCCCCAACACAAACCTGGGTAATGGCCTTGTACAATGAAAACTATGTGGCCCTCTATAATTCAAAAGATCTGAAAAAATGGGATTATAGAAGCAGAACATTCGGTTTTTATGAATGTCCTGAGTTTTTTGAATTAGCAATAGATGGCAATCAAAAAAATAAAAAATGGGTGATGGTAGCCGCATCTGGAACTTATATGTTGGGCAGTTTTGATGGGTCAAAATTCAAACCTGAAGCTGGAAAATATTTTTATACCTGGGGTACCCAATATGCCGCTCAAACTTATAACAATACCCCAGATGGGAAACGAATACAAATTGGCTGGGGAAGAATAGATCAGATAGGCATGCCTTACAATCAAATGATGTTGTTCCCAAATGAATTGAGTTTACGAACTACAAGAGAGGGTGTAAGATTGTTTTGCGAACCCATTAAACAAGTAAGTCAGCTGCATGAAAAAAAGTATGTATGGAATAATATTAGTACGAATGATTTAAACAAGGAATTAAAAAAAGTTCAATCCGATTTACTACATATTACCATGGATATTGAAATGGATAAAGGAGTAGGTATGGAAATTCATTTTAAAGGCAGCCCAATTATATACTACGATGGAAACTTTAATAGAATCAATGGGGCTCCATACGTAAATGAAAGTCCAACTAGCTTTAGATTCAATATAGAAATTTTATTAGATAAGAATTCGGTGGAAGGTTATATTGATCATGGAAAATTACATATCACAGAAGCTTTAAAAAATCCTAAAAATTCAATGGGTATTGAAGTAGTTGGAGATGTGAAAATACATTCTTTTGAAATTGCGGAAATGAAATCTATTTGGAAATAAGTGCTACCTATTCTTTCCACTCAATAGGAATGGTTATTTCATTCTTTCGACTATAAAATTGAAAAGGAGCATTGTATCCTAAAAAGTTATAGCCGCCAATGACTTTAATTTCTTTTTTCTCAAGTAAGGCCACTAATTTATTTTTGTATTCTTCTATTTTTTCGTCATTTGCGTACCCATCAAATGTAATTACTGCTGCATACATTTCTTGCGACTTACTAATTTGAACACTAGCGTCTTTAGGTTTTGGCAAGTTAGTTTCATCGTATTTTGAAGGCATTACAAAGCTCATGGAGGACCCTTTTTCACTCATTTCCATTCTTACAGGAGCTGTCATTGAAATACTTTTGTTTTGTTCATTGCCCCCAAAAATATAGCCAGCTAATTTCCTAAAGCCTCCACTAGCCACTTGTTTATAAGTGGTTCCAGAAGAATGAATGGTGGCAAAAGTAGCTACGGGGTAAAAACGTATTTCAAATCCATCCTCTATTTTAACCACTCTATACTTTTGAGTCTCAATAGGAGCAGCTGACATAGATCTAAATGATTGAAATACAACAAATAGGATGCCTACGGCAATAATAAAATAAACTATTTTCATACTATTATAACATTGAAAGTTGGAAAAGGTTTAAACATTTCTACAATCAAAAAACCAGCTTAATTTTTTTCAATTTCAATTTCTACAGGGCCCAATAAACCAGATGGTATCAAAGGAGCGTTTTTGTCAAAATAATTCCAAGTGGTAAAACAGTACCTGTTTTTAGAAGGGCGTTGGGTATTGTTTAAAAACCAATCTGGAAACTCTTTCATGTACTTTCCTGTGTAAGTAAAATATTGACCTGGAATCCATTCCACATCATCGGGTTCTTGCTCATCCCCAATTAATCTGTTTGCCCAAACATTTGTTACTTCAATGGTAAGTTCATTATTGGGTTTTATTTTAGAAACTGGAATTTTTATTTGCCAAGGAGCAGTCCACACCACTCCAATTTCATCCCCATTTAATTTTACTTTAGCAATATGATTTACTTTTCCTAATTCAAGCGTAATTTGATCATCATTGCCAAAGCCCATATCAGTTACTTTAAAATTAGTTTTATAAACAGCAGTGCCGCTATAATATTTAATTCCATTATCCTCATTACTTGTCCAATCTGTTAATGATTTAAATACAACAGGCTTAGCAGGCCCACCCCATTTAGGATCAAATTGCACTTCCCAACTTTTATTTAATTTAATAATTTGTTTTTTACTAGTGATCCGATTGTCCAACTTTGAGTTAAGGCTAGTATTTTCCTTAAAGACAACAAAATAACTTTGTGCGTCATCAAATGCTAATGTTAGATAAGTTTGATTATTTATTATTTTATACTCTTCTATTTTTTTAATTTCTTTTGTAACCGGATTCCACAATTCAGGAACTTTGCCAGACACATTAAACCTACAATCACTACTACCCTTAAAGTGACTAGTATTGGCTACAAAATATACATCAAGGTCTCCACTTTTTCTATGGATATACTCTGGTACAATGGTATCTACAATTGCAGTAGCTTTAAAATCATTTGGATTTTTCATCACAATACTCCCCCATTGTAACAAGGATTGACATCTTTGCCAATAATCTACCATCGCCTTGCCTGGCTCCCACCAAGTTTGAGTTCGGTCAAAATGAGTTCCCCACTGACCCATCGTGTTTCCTGGCTTGTATTTTTCATCCCATGGTTGATGCGTAAATCGGTGTAATACCATTTTATTGACACCAGCACAAAAAGCTGCATCACCAATGGGTTTAATCCATGCCGGGTATTCGCTCCATTTACTATCCTGTGGTTGACCTGTAAAAGCTTCTGCTTCAATAATATTTTGACCAGACTTTCTTAAAGCTGCCACAGTTGAATCAAGTTCATAAGGTGAATAGGATCCATTTCTAGTCCAGAACTCAGTCATCACAGTTCCAATATAGGGCATGATATCGTCTTGTCTCCAGGGTCCCCCATAAGGTTCACATAAAAATTGCAAATTGGCTTCTTTTAATTTTCTTGCAATAGTTTTAAAATAAACATCTCTATATAAGTCTTTGATGGTTGCAGAAAAATCATCCTTAAACTTTTTAGTAGTATTCTTATCGCCCACAATTCTATTGGCGAAAGTGGCCAAATAAGGCAATAAGTCATACCCTCTTCTTTCCTTAAATTCTTTACGCATTAATGGTGTCCAGGTAGGATTGCCCGCTTCGTAACTATCAAAATGAACATGCGTAAAACCTGTTCCAATCAAATCACCTAAATGCGTTTTAATATCGCCAATAATTTTATTCATATGAAATTCTACTGCTTCTTGGCTCATTTTATCACACTCCAATCCAGTTGCTTCAGGCTGTGCTGGCTGTATTAAAGCGCCCATGGTCGTATGACCAAAACGGTAAATGATCCATTGGCCTTTAGGAGCAAACCATTCGAGGGTTCCGTCACTTTTCATAAAATTTGAAATGTCGATAATGTCTTTGGCTTCAACAACACCCTCTGCTGGCATGGCTATGACGGCAATGTCCTTAAAATAATTTTGTCTTGCTGGAATCACGGGATATTCAACTAAACCTGATTTTAAATCATAGACAGGATAATACATGTTTGCCCGAGGATTTAAATTAGGTATACTTAACCAAAGTTTAATTAATTCATTTTTACTATTCACTCTATTTTCTACATAACAAATTTCTTGCATGGATTTGTCAGCTGTTATCCAATTGCCTCCACTACTTTCATAACCAGGTCCATTAAAAGTGCCAAAATCCATTCCTAATCTTTTTGATTCTTGTGCTGCAAAGCGAACTAATTCCCACCAAGGTTCCGTCCAACTAATAATTTGAGGAGTGGGGCTTTTTTTAATGATGGCACTCCATGGTATAGTCACATCCGCTAAACTAAACATGGTCGTTCTGTTAAAACCTTCTTTTTTTAAAGCTTCTAAATCGGCAGTAATTTTTTCTTTGTTAATATTACTCCCCATCCACATCCATAATACGCCAGGCTTAGCAGCTTCTGGTGGATTAAGAAAAATAGTTTCTAAGTTGGCGCTATCTGATTTTGAGGTTTGCGCGAATAAACATTGATGCGAAATAAGGATTAAAAAAGCAAATGCAAATCTCATAAAATAATATTTTAATTATAAATCGTTGATTTCTAGTTAGGTTCAATCAACTGCTTTAAAATACAAAATAGTTAATAAAGTAGACAAAAGTTAGCATAATATTTTTAGATTTTATCGGTTAAATCCATTAAATTCGAAAACAAAAAAATAAACATATGAAAAAACTTTTCTTCGTTCTTATTGCAGGAGTGGTTTATTTAACTGCATGTACCAACCAAACAAATAAAGTTGATACCTCAAAAGTAGTTAGCAACTTAGATTCAACTGAGGCTATCAATGCAATCATTAAAGCTGATAATGCTTGGGATAGTGTTTCAGCACTAAATTCAGCTGATGGCTGGTTGAGTTTTTATACCGACGATGCAATTATGATGCCTCCAGGTGAAAAGGTATGTTTAGATAAAGCTTCAAGAGCAGTTTCTATCAAAAACATGTTTGCCACACCAGGTGCTAATATGAGATTCCAAGCGACTAAAACAGAAGTATCAAAATCAGCCGATCTTGGATACAGTTCTGGCGTATATCAATTTAGCTACAAAGATGCAGCTGGTAAAGATGCCCATGAAACTGGAAAGTTTTGTGAAACATGGAAAAAACAAGCAGATGGAAGTTGGAAATGTATTGTAGACATTTGGAATGCAGATCCCGCAGCAAAATAATATTTAAAAAAAGAGGAATTTAATACCCTCTTACTTTTATTTAAAAAAGAGCTTACGACTTATCGTAAGCTCTTTTTTTATTAGCACCTAGGAAATGCACTCATTATTAAACCTTTATATGGGATTAATATTTACGCCTAATTTGATATAATTAATACTGTTCTTGCCTATCTTTAATTCATATAAATCCACTTGAAATGAATCTTAAAAGAAGACAGTTTTTAAAACTCACAAGCATCACTGCAGCTGGTTTATCATTTGCTAATTACGTAAAAGCAACAGCAGTTTCGGGGTATACTTTAACAGAAGATGCTTTGTATAAAACTTTTGTAGCTCCTTTAAATACGCATCGCCCATTTGTACGCTGGTGGTGGAATGGAGATAGAGTTAATAAAATGGAAGCAATACGCGAACTAGAGGTGATGAAAACGGCAGGCATTGGTGGAGTGGAAATAAATCCTATTAAGTGGAATGAACAAGCAGATGCCATTGGTATTCCAGCTCTCACATGGGGAAGTCCAGCTTGGCTGGATGTAGTAGAATCAACTGTAAAAGAAGCAAAGAAAAAAGAAATTGTATGCGATATGATTGTGGGTTCGGGCTGGCCATTTGGCGGAGAACATGTACCTCGTGAGGATCAGGGTCAGATTGTGATTATAGGTACACGTAACCTTATTGGAGGTAAAGAATACATTTTTACTCAAAAGGAATTACTAAATAGTGTTGAGCCACCTAGCAATTATGAAAATAAAGTAAGTGAGCTGTTTATGCTAAGACTTGCTCCAGCACAAATGCAACACTTTGAACCAGGGGTAAGTTTAGATGAACAACTTAAAAATGAAACAATCATAGTGAATGCCCCTTCGGGTAATTATGTACTTTATTATTTAATAAAATATACTGGGTTTCAGCAAGTAATCCAAGGAGCCCTGGGCGCGATGGGTCCAGTGATTAACCATTACCAACAAAGCGCCGTTCAAAATTATCTAGATCATTTTGGAGATTTACTCACCGGACGCTTAGGTCCTTTAAAGAATTATTTTAGAGCATTTTTTACAGATAGTATTGAACTTGAAGGAGCTAATTGGTGCAACGATTTTTTTGAACAATTTAAACAAAGAAAAGGCTATGACCTTAAGCCTTATTTCCCATATATCTTATTTAAAGTAGGCGAAATGGGTAATGCTGTGAATGAAAAATATGGTACCGAATTTTCTCCCGACTTACAAGCCACCATCAATCATGTACGATATGATTTTTTAGAAATAAAACAAGCCCTTTTCCAAGAAAGATTTGTTGGCACTTTTACTGCCTGGTGTAAAAAACACGAAGTGCTTTCGCGTATGCAAGCTTATGGAATGGATTGTAATGCCATAGATGCCACTATGCAACTTGATATTCCAGAATGTGAAACCTGGACCTGGGTTCCAGAAATTGAAGAATTTGATGCAAGTCCCAAAAATTTTGGAGGCAGAAACTACACGATGATTAATAAATTTGTTTCAAGTGCAGCACACTTTTCAGGTAAGCAAGAAATAAGTTGTGAAGAAAATACCAATACAGGGCAAATATTCAATGCCACATTAGAAAGAGTAAAAGTAACTGGCGATGAAAGTGCGCTGTCTGGTGTTACGCATAGTTTGTTGCATGGCTTTAACTATAGTCCTTTAGAGGCCCCCTTTCCTGGCTGGCTTCGTTATGGTAGCTTCTTTAACGAGCGAAATCCATGGTGGCCTTATTTTAGACTTTGGAGTGATTATAAGGCTCGTTTATCCTCTGTTTTTATGCAATCCACCATGCAAGCTAATATTGCGGTACTGCATCCTCTGGTAGATCTTGCTTCAAAACACGGATTTCAAAGAGATCCATTTCCAAATGTAAATTACCCAAGTTATGTGCACAAAGTATGGGAAGCCATTCATCAAAATGGAAACGGTTGTGATTATATATCAGAGCAGGTATTACAAAATGCGAGTAGTAAAAACAGTAGCTTAACTTTCAATGATCGAAGTTACCAAACACTTGTATTAATAGAAGTAGAAACAATAAGTATTGAAACCGCAAAAGCCATTCAACATTTTGCATCAGTAGGTGGTAAAATTATTTTTATAAGTAAAACACCACATCAATCATCTGGATTAACTAATTACAAACAAAAAAGTAAAGAGATTGAAAATATCAGTAGCAAAATTTTAAAAAATCATCCAACAACTACTGCCATTGTACCCGCTCCTGACAAAGATATAATACTATGGTGGAGAGCCATCCAACAACAGTTTGAGCTAACTCCTTATATCACTATAAACAACCCTGTGATACATGTAAATCAAGTATATTATAAAACTGGAGATAAGGATATATTTTACTTTAGTAATTATAGTGCTGCAAAATCACACAGCTTCACTTCCAAATTTTCTAAAAATAAAACTGCTTGGCTTTGGGATGCTGAAACAGGCGAAAGATTATTATACCCAATGACTGCAGATGGTTTCCTACAAATTGATTTAGGACCATCTGAATCTAAATTAATTGTATTTGATGCAAAGCAAGCTGCAGCAACGTATAAATTAATTAAAACTGATAAAGCACAAAGTACTGTTATCAAAGGCCCATGGCAATTAACACTAAATCACATCAATAATACTAGCCAAAAAATGACACAAGAGGTATTAGCTGATTTAAAATTAAGCCCAGCTACCAAAGATTTTGCTGGTAGTATCATTTATAAAAAGGTATTCAATCTAAAAGAAATAACCGGGGACTTTTATCTATCCTTAGGACATATCAATGATGTTACAGAACTAGAAATAAACGGAATGTCAATAGGAACAAAGTGGTATGGCAACCATTTATATGATATCTCCAAAGCCATAAAAGCTGGGGATAATTACATTACCCTTAAATTAGTAACCACAGCTGGCGCTTATACAAAATCACTAACCAACAATAAAGCTACGCAGGAATGGAGTCGTGGCCCCTTATTTGGACCAACAGGTTTAGTAGAAGCTCCAGTATTACTTAGGAATGAATAATATTTAATTTCAACTTATTCAATTAACTTAACCACACGTGCTAATTTTCCACTTGAGTTAATGCCCTCTAATACTACCTGTAGTTTTTTGCTGATATCATTATTATAGAATTCGATTCTAGTCCTTGGATTCCTTTTATTGGTTAAAACATAGGGATTCCAATATAAAGTGGTGCGATTATCTGCTTCAAAATTTTCTGGAAGTTTTTCATAACTAGGATTAAAAAAATCTTTAAATACAGAATACCCTCCTAAGATCGTATTTTCCATTCCAAGCCCTGTATTGGCGGTTGCTCTATTTCTAGGCCCTTTTTTGGTATAAATCGCAATCGCTCCACCACCACCCCCTCCAAATGATCCAAAAAAAGGAGGTCTGATTGCTTTTATATAGGCTATGTCAGCAATGGATAAAGATTGTACTGTTTCTATTTGTGTATTGACCTCATTTAAAAAGAAATCAGTTTTGGAGCCTCTCCAAGTAGCAGAAGGTTGAGCGCCAGCGGTAGAAATATCAAGTCCTGCTACTTTAGCTTGCAAATACGTTAATATGTCAAGCGACCCATTGGCAAATGGATCAGACGACAAATCAAATGAAATGCCATCTCCACCAGAGAAGAAACCACTTGCATATTTTTCATCCAACAGTTGAGTAGGTGATTTTATTTTCGTCTTAATAACTACCTCCTTAAGTGTTATTGATTCTAATAATTTCTTCTGTCTTTCTTGTTCTAGTAAAATAGCATTTAATTTGATCTTCGCTATACTATCAGACCAGTTACGTTGAAAACTCCCAGCATCTATTTGTAGTTTAGTAAGATCTTGTTTTAATAAACCATTTTCAAAATGCACCACCGAAGAAGTAAGTTTTGACTTTCCATTTAACACATAAAAAATTCTTGATGTATCATAATAAAATATTGATTTATTTTCAAAACTTCCATCTTTTTCAATCGGAACAAATAAGATCTTCTTACTGCTGTCTTTTCCATTGATAATTAAATTTAATAAAAGATCCTCCGTTGATTTAGCAGTTGACATTCCATAAACTTTCCCTGTAATCTTCATCAAATCTGTTTCTCTTGGGTAAGTTAGTACTGGCAAAATACCTGCTTTTATTTTATCCCAATTAAATTTTCGCCATCCATTTGTTAGCATTACTAAATCCAAATGTGCTGCAACACTATCTGCATCGCTTGAGAAATAATAAGCTGGATTGTATACTTTTCCGCGTATATCATTGCTTAAAAGAAAATCAGAATAAATAGTTTGTTGTTCTGGCACCACAATTGATGCATCTGTGACAGCAATAGACATATTCGCTGTCGAGGTATCTTTAATCATTATTTCAAGCACATTCTTACCTCTTTTGCTCACATTTGCCAATTCCACAGACAGCCTTGCATTAAACTCATGCAATCGATTATTCACCAACATAATCCTCTCGGCAATAGGCTGCCAATCATCTGTAAATAAAGAAAACTGCACCACACCAGTAGGCAATTCGTCAATAGGTAAAGCCGCTTTTTGCACCTGACGATCCTCGCCTTTAAATTCAACTTTGTAAAGAACAAGTTGATTTTGATGCACCAGCAGTCTCATGCGTTTGTAATGCTGCGCTACACCCAAAGTTCTTTCCACTTGCGCATAGGCTTTTTCGTTGTCCATGCTTAATTTCAGAATTACCCCTTCCTTATTTGCTTGTGGTATGGGTGTAACTCCTTTTTGTGCATTTTCATCTGTCCAATTTAGTTGGTACTTTTCTCCAAGTACTGGAATCATTCTAAAAAAACCCATCCCATCATGCGCCACTTTTAAAGTGTCAATGATTTTATTTTTATCATTGACTAAGTAGCCCTTTATAAAAACAGGTATTCCATATCCATTGGTTGCCTTAAAGGCCACTTTGCTAGCCAAACCATTTACTAATTCACCCCCTTCTGGAAATACATCTACTCTTGTTTTTTGAGTAGCTATATTTATTTTTTTTGAAGTTGAAGCATCGTTAATCGCAATATTTTTTTCATACAAAAAAACACTGTCATCATTCAACATCCAACGCGTATAGGCTTTCACCTTTATAAAATCACCTTTATAATTGATTGGTACTTCGAAGCTACCTTTAGCCGAGGATTGAAATAAAGGCGCCACAGTTTGTTTGATGGAGTTGCCATTGTTATCATACCAAACCACATACACGTTCTTACTTAAATTAGTCCATTCTAAACCGGATAAAATATACAGTTTATAAAATATAGTTTCTCCTTTATTATAAATAGTTCGATCAAAATGAATATGTACTTTTTCGTGCGGAAATTGTTCCTCATAAATATTTAAAACAGAGTCAATAACCTGCGCATTTGCTTTTTTAATAAAAAAAATTAGAAAAAACAATATAAAAAATCTCAAAGCTGCCTTTTTCATCATTGTGTAATTTAAAACTGCTTAAAGTAATAAGCGTTGGGACCTAAAGTTACTAATTCTTTCCTATTGATTCTTATTTTTAAAAGCCAATTTATAAAGCATTATTCGTATATTAGTAAGAGGGATTTTAATGCGATTTAAATAAATGTAAACTATTTATGAAATACACCAATTGCTTACTATTGTCAATAAGATTGGCAGCCATGGCAACATTTATTACTGTAGATGCAAAATCTCAAAATAGCCCCATTCATTGGCAAAAAATGGCCAATGGAGTTTGGAAAACTGAAGTAGGCAAACCAGAAAAAAATAATTTATTAACGATTGCAGGGGTAGGGCCAAAATTATCGGCCATTAATAAAATGTCAATAGCAAAATTCCCCCTTGTAGAAAATGAAATTAAAGTAGAAGTATATGATGGTAAAACCTATTTAAGATTCCCGCTTGATCAAAATGAAAAAATATTTGGACTAGGGTTAAATTTTAAAACGGTAGAGCAAAGGGGACGCATTTTAAGATTACATGAAGATCATTATGATGGAATTGACAATGGTCGCTCTCACGCGCCTATCCCATTTTATGTATCTTCTAAAGGCTATGGAATTTTTATTAATTCAGCCAGGTATATAGATATTTGGGTGGGCACTGGCGTACGAGTGGAAAGTAAAAATGCGCCTAAAGCCAGAGACCGCAATACAGATCCAAAATGGTCGGCTTCGCCTTATTCAGATAATATTGAAATTTTAGTACCTACCGAAGGGGTTGAATTTTATGTATTTGGTGGACCTAGCACATTGGATGCAGTAAGCAGATTTAATTTATACCAAGGTGGTGGTAGCTTGCCTCCAAAATGGGGTTTGGGATTTTGGCATCGAACACCTACTTTATTCAATGACAGTTTATTATTAAATGAAGTGGAAGGCTTTACAAAGCATCAATTTCCATTGACAGTCATTGGCCTAGAACCTGGCTGGCAAAGTAAAGCCTATCCATGTACGTACGAGTGGGACAGCAAACGTTTTCCAGACCCTAAAGGTTTAATCAATCAATTAAAAGACAAAGGGATTTATACTAATCTTTGGATCAACCCTTACATTTCTCCTGATGCAAATTTAATAAAGGACTTACAATCCTACACCGCGTCACATACAGTTTGGTCGGGCTATGTTCCAGATTATTCAATGAAACAAACCAATACCATCATAGGAAATCATCTTAAGAAAAATTTATTGGACATTGGAGTGAGTGGATTTAAAATGGATGAGAATGATGGTTTTGATTTCTGGCTTTGGCCAGATGTGGCCAAATTCCCTTCAGGTATGCCCGCAGAAATAATGAGACAAACCTATGGGATGATGATGCAAAAATTAAATACTAAATTATATCGTGCCGAAAACAAAAGGACTTATGGATTAGTAAGGGGAACCAACGCAGGTGCTACTTCCTTCCCATTTGTTATTTATAATGATTATTATAGTCATCGCGATTTTATTACCGCATTAATTAATAGTTCATTTATTGGCACTTTATGGACACCCGAAGTAAGAAGTTCTGGTTCGGCCGAAGATTGGCTTCGTAGAATGCAAACAGTTTGTTTCTCGCCTATTGCTATGTTAAATGCCTGGGCAGATGGCACTAAACCATGGACCTTTCCTGAAGTAGAAAAAGAAGTGGCAGAGGTGGCCAATTTAAGAATGCAACTAATTCCTTATCTATATACTTGCTTTGCAGATTATGCTTTTTATGGTCGACCTCCTTTTAGGGCCATGAACTTAGTTGATGGTTTTACATCCAACAATGAAATAAAAGACCAATATATGGTGGGAGATAACTTATTAATTGCTCCCTTATTTACAGGAGAAACAACTAGGAAAGTCATCTTACCTGCAGGAAAGTGGTATGATTTTTACACAGGCAAGTTGGCTGGAGAAGCTGAAATAATCACAGTAGCTCCAGGCTTAGCGCATATTCCAGTTTTTGTTCGAAATGGTGGTATTATTCCAATGGCTGTAAATAATAAAGTAGCAGAAGGGAAGTATGATTTAGTCATTCGCTATTATGGCGATAAAGAAACGAGTTATCAATTATATGACGATGATGGAAAAACATTTGACTATGAAAAAGGTGTATTTTCATGGAGAACTATTTTAATAAAAAAAGATCTACAAGGAAAATTAATGGGTAGCCTATCCAATGCCGAAAAAAACAAACCGGACAATATAGGAAAAGTAACCTGGGAATTTAAAACGAATTAAATAATATTATGAATTTCAAGACAATTGGCAATAATATAGTTAGCAATAATAAAATTGCTGCAAGCATTTGGTTTGGCTTGGTAGTAATAGCTTTAATAAACGCCTACAACCATCAGGCATATAATAACTTTATCATTTTTAGGCAATCATTTTTCCATTTATTAAATAAAACCAATTTGTATGTAGAATATGTAGCTCAATATGCCGATCATTACTACTATAGCCCAAGTTTTGCAGCGCTTGTAATGCCCTTCTCCATCCTGCCTTTTTCAATTTCAATATTTGCTTGGGGCCTATTTGACGCCTGGATTTTATATTATGCAATAAGACAATTGCCGATTAGTTCAAAAAGTCAAAACTTTGTATTGATTTTTTCAGCAAATGAAATGATGAACGCTACTTCTAACTTACAAAGCAATGGACTTACCGCAGCAACCATTATACTTTCGTTTGTTTATATTATAAAACAAAAAGAAACCCAATCTGCATGGATGATGTTACTAGGCTTTTTTATTAAATTATATAGTATCACTGGGCTTGCTTTTTTCTTTTTTACCAATAAGAAAAAAAAGTTTATAGTATCTTTTATAATTGTTGCTGCCATTCTTATTTTACTGCCTTTGTTATTTACAAGCCCCGCCTTTTTAATGCAAAGCTATAAGGATTGGTTTGCTGCTTTGTCGCTAAAGTCCAATTTTGACGTCACCATATCTATGTATCAAAATATGGTAGACATTACCTTGCAGGGCATGGTAAAAAGGGTATTCAATTTGCCTAATCTAAATAAGTGGATTTTTATAGTTCCCGGCTTGTTCGTTTTTGGAGCGCAATACCTGTATTTTAAACATTTTAGTAATCCTATTTATAGGCTTTATATATTGTGCTCTGTTTTATTATTTATCATTGTGTTTAATACCGGAACAGAGTCGCCTACCTATATTTTAGGCGTGCCAGCCATTTGTTTGTGGTATGTTCTACAGGAAAAAAATAAGCTAAACAATACCTTATTTATCGTAGCTATATTTTTTTCAAGCTTTTCTTATTCAGATATTTTAACACCCTATGTAAGAAATCATATCATGATGCCTTATGCTTTAAAAGTGGTAGGCTGTTTTTTAATTTGGGTAGTGATAGCTATCCAAATATTCACAGGTCAGTTTTTAAAAAGATCGGAAGTATTGCAATTGGATAAAAAAGGGTAGTTAGCTAAAATTAAATAAGTATACATTCTTATTTTAAATTAAAGCTATTTATTAAACCCCATTTGATTTGATCTGAATTGGGATTGGCATTCCACAATACTTCTTTGACTGTTAACAAACCGCTATTGGTATTGATTGTAACTAATTCAAATGCCAATTTGTTTTCATCTTTAAGTGATATCCTGCCCTTCATTGGACTATCTGTCCTGATGCAGGTTAGATTTAGATTATTTTTTGGGCCTTTGTATTGATAATATTCTGTCCAGTTCTCATGTCCATGAAAATAGGCTTTTATATTTTTATGCTTTATTAAAAAATCTGCAAATCCATTTTGTTCAATAACGGTCTCCCCTTTTACATCTTTGCCATCTTTATACCTTTCAGGAACTAAATTTTCAAATTTATCCTGTTCATTGATATCATGTAAACCATTTGGATTTTCGAAAAATCTTGGCTCTACATCAGGAATAGAATGTGCAAATAATAAAACAGGCGTAGCTGGATTAATATTTTTTAAATCATACTCCATCCATACCCTTTCTGCCGAATCCGGATAGAGACTTAAAAAAATGAAATGCACTCCTTTCATATCCCTAGAATAATGAATTCTATTTAGACTACTATCAAATGAAACAACTTGCTTTTCAGGAAACATTAAATTGTAAATGCCTATCATTGAAGCTGGATCCTTCTTAGGTACCATAGGTCGATGAAAACCAATGGCATTGCTCATATCATGATTGCCAGGCATTACCCATAATGCTGATTTTGTTCCATTGGCTTTTCGTAAATGATTACTATCTATAAATACTTCTTCAAATTGCTTCCAAGAAGCTTTAGCAGACTGAACTCCATTTTCCATCCTATTGGCAATATCTCCAGTAATAATTAATGCATCAATTCCAGCGACCTTAGGTTCTTTTGCTACCAATTGATTCATTACTTGCATCATGGCCATATCCACCTCTTTAGCTGGCACTGCCGCCTTGCCTCTAAATTGATCTTTGGTAAGCCCAAAGTGCACATCAGAAGTAAAAATAAAATTAATAACACTGTCTTTAACTTGTGCGCTAGCTATTTCACTTATAAATAAAAACAACAAAATCAATCCACTAAAAGAATTGTATTTATTACATTTCATTATCTATTTTTTTTAATCATTTTAGGTTTATACCACATATAAGTACCTGTGATGGTAAGTAATAATAAAGATAGTCCCATGGTGATAGAATATACTTTTTTAGATAGACTTGATTTATTAGTTACCAAACTATCTAAAATTGCTCCATCATGAATGTCTTGAATAATGCCTCCGAATTTTTTTTCAATTAAAATCGGGGCTCCGGTAGCTCCATTAACTTGAATACTATAGGCCTCTTTATAATAAAACAAAACTGTACCTTTTGAAATTTTTATCTCTACTTTTTCTGATTTTTTGAATTTCGTATTTGCTTTTTCATTTAGCACTGAAGTTGCCATTCTTTCAAGGCTATCTAATGGCATAATAGAAGACAACTTACTCTCGACAGCTACTTCTTTATCTTCAAAAATAGTTTTTGTAAAGGCCGATTTAAATGCCAACAAACAGCCAGTGAACCCAATTAAAAAGAAAAATACAAATAAAACGGAAGCGAATTTTTTGTGCAGAGACCTGAAATTTTGCAAAAGTGACATAGGGTACTAATTTAAAAAAGTGCCTTAAACTTAATTTAAGGCACTTTCTAATATATTTTATTATTTAGAATTAATGTTGATTTCCTCTACCATTGCTTTGGTAACAACCTATATCCTTACCTGGACCTGTGATTTCAGTAGCACCTAATCTTAAATCCTGTATTACATCCGCCCTTGGTGCAAAGCCTATAAAACCTGCCCCAATGCATGGAGAATTTGACTTTAATGCAAAATTATATTTTCCAACTACTGCTATATCAGCTAATTTCAAGCCAGCTGGTAATGGAACAGGCGCATTAATAAACTGAGGATTATTTGCTCCGACAACAGAAGTAGGGGCAGTATAAACAGCACCTACAGACCAACCAGAAGGTAAATAAGTGGATGGTTTTGGAATATCTGT
>Ga0114964_10001349_pt1 | contig 17894 bp, 18 predicted proteins | sample C_131016_MF_Meta_FD_92638 | JGI IMG/M metagenome (GOLD analysis project Ga0114964, IMG submission 92638) | Freshwater microbial communities from Lake Croche, Canada to study carbon cycling - C_131016_MF_MetaG | ecosystem: Environmental > Aquatic > Freshwater > Lake | place: Lake Croche, Canada... | reverse complement strand
CTGGCCTTGCTAGGCCTCAAATCCTGGATGATCGCCCCCCAGGCCGGCCACGCATGAGCGCGCACACGCTGCCCCCGCCCGTGGTACCGCAGCAGTTGCAGCGCTTTATGGCTTTTGACTTTGGCCTCAAACGCACCGGCGTCGCCGTAGGCAGCCGCATGCTGGGCGGCGCGCAGCCGCAAGCCACCATTCACGCGCAGGGTGCGGCCCGCTTTGCCGACATCGCCCTGCGCCTCCAAGAGTGGGAGCCCGACGCCCTGGTCGTGGGCGTGCCCTACCATCCGGACGGCGCGCCGCACGAAAATACCGTGCGGGCGCAAAAGTTTGGCCGCCAATTGCACGGCCGCTTTGCCCTGCCGGTGTTTGAGGTGGACGAGCGCTACAGCACCACCGAGGCCCTGGCCGGCGGCGCCAAAGATGCCGATGCGGCCTCGGCCTGCATTATTTTGGAACAGTTTTTACGAGGCCTGCACCCATGAACCTGGTACTCGATGCACAAGCCCTTTACCTGGAGCTGCTGCGCGGCGTGCGCGGCCTGTGCCAGCCTGGCAGCCGTTTGGTCGGCATCACCTCGGGCGGTGCCTGGCTGGCTGAGCGCTTGCAGGCCGACTTGGGCCTGGAAGGCCGCTTTGGCACCATTTCCTCGGCCATGCACCGCGACGACTTTGCGCAGCGCGGCCTGGCAGCCGGCGGTAAAACGCACTTGCCTTTTGCCATCCAAGACGCGCATTTGGTGGTGCTGGACGACGTGCTCTACACCGGCCGCACCATCCGCGCCGTGACCAATGAATTGTTTGACTACGGCCGCCCGGCCAGCGTGCGCCTGGCCGTGTTGGTGGACCGGGGCGGGCGCCAGTTGCCCATCCAGGCCGACTTTGCTGCTGCGCGGGTCAGCTTGGCGCCCAACCAGTCGCTGGCCCTGGCGCGCGACGCGGCGGGCGCCTTCAGCTTCGATGTGAAAGAAAAATAAGCCATGCTGCACCGACGCAATCCGCAACTGAACCGGCACGGCGAGCTGATTCACCTGCTCTCGACCGAGGGCTTGCCCCGCGACATCCTCACGCACATCCTGGACACGGCGGCGCAGTTTGTCTCGGTGAGCGACCGCGAGGTCAAAAAAGTCCCGCTCCTGCGCGGCAAAAGCGTGTTCAACCTGTTTTTTGAGAACAGCACCCGCACACGCACCACTTTTGAGATTGCCGCCACCCGCCTCTCGGCCGACGTGATCAACCTGGACATTGCGCGCTCCTCGGCCTCCAAGGGCGAGTCTTTGCTGGACACCATCGCCAACCTGAGCGCCATGGCCGCCGATATTTTTGTGGTCCGCCACAGCGAGTCGGGCGCGCCTTACCTGATCGCCCAACATGTGGCCCCGCATGTGCATGTGGTCAATGCCGGCGACGGCCGCCACGCCCACCCGACGCAGGGCTTGCTGGACATGTACACCATCCGGCACTACAAAAAAGACTTTAGCAATCTGACGGTGGCCATCGTCGGCGATGTGCTGCATTCGCGCGTGGCGCGCTCGGACATCCACGCCCTGACTACGCTGGGCTGCGCCGAGGTGCGCGTGGTCGGGCCGCGCACTTTGGTGCCCGCCGACATGGCGCACATGGGCGTGCGCGTTTTCAACGACCTGGAAGATGGCATCCGGGGTTGCGACGTCATCATCATGCTGCGCTTGCAAAACGAGCGCATGAACGGCGCCCTGCTGCCCACCAGCCAGGAGTATTTCAAGCGCTTTGGCTTGACGCCGGAAAAACTGGCACTGGCCAAAAGCGATGCCATCGTCATGCACCCCGGCCCCATCAACCGGGGCGTGGAAATCGACTCGGCCGTGGCCGACGGCACGCAAAGCGTGATCCTGCCGCAGGTCACTTTTGGCATTGCGGTGCGCATGGCGGTGATGGGCATCGTCGCCGGTAACGAAGCGTGAGGGCCGCACCATGACACTCTTGATTCGCAACGCCCGCCTGCTCGACCCCGCCACCGGCTTGGACGCGCCCGGCGCGCTCGCCGTGGCCCAGGGCCGCATCCTGGCCGTAGGCCAAGCGCCTGACGGTTTTGTCCCGGCGCGCACCATCGACGCAGATGGCTGCATCCTGATGCCCGGCTTGGTAGACCTGTCGGCGCGCCTGCGTGAGCCCGGCCACGAGCACGAGGGCATGCTCGCCTCCGAGCTGGCCGCTGCGGTGGCCGGTGGTGTGACCAGCCTGGTGTGCCCGCCCGACACCGACCCGGTGTTGGACGAGCCCGGCCTGGTGGAAATGCTGCGCTTTCGGGCCCAAAGCCTGCACCAGGCGCGCGTGCTGCCACTGGGCGCCCTAACCCGTGGCCTGCAAGGCGAGGCACTGACCGAGATGGTGCAACTGGCCGAGGCCGGTTGCGTGGGCTTTAGTCAGGCCGAAGTGGGCATCGCCAACACCCGGGTGATGATGCGCGCCATGCAATACGCCCGCTCGTTTGGCTACTCCGTTTGGCTGCGCCCGCAAGAAATGCATTTGGGCAAAGGCGTGGCGGCCAGCGGTCCGCTGGCCACGCGCATGGGCTTAGGCGGCGTGCCCGTAGCCGCTGAAACCATTGCGCTGCACACCATTTTTGAATTGATGCGCGCCACCGGCGCCCGCGTCCACTTATGTCGCTTAAGCAGCGCCGCCGGTGCTGAACTGGTGCGCCAGGCCAAGGCGCAAGGCCTGCCGCTTAGCGCCGACGTCAGCATCAACTCGCTGCACCTGACCGATATGGATATTGGCTTTTTCGACAGCCGCACCCGCCTGAACCCGCCGCTGCGCCAGCAGCGCGACCGCGAGGCTTTGCGCGCCGCCCTGGCCGATGGCACCATCGACGCGCTGGTCTCGGACCACACGCCGGTAGGCGCGGACGAAAAAGAGCTGCCGTTTGCCCAAGCCGAGCCCGGTGCCACCGGGCTGGAGCTTTTGCTCAGCTTGGCGCTGAAGTGGGCCACCGACACTGGTCTGCCACTCGTGCAGGCTTTGGGCTGCGTCACCCACCGCAGCGCGGCGGTGCTGGCCGGGCCAGGGCAAGACATCAGCCACCATGGCGGTCAGCTGCGCGTAGGCGCGCCAGCCGATGTATGCCTTTTTGACCCGCAAGCGGCCTGGACCGTGACAGGCGAGGCCTTGCGCAGCCAAAGCAAGCACACCCCCTTTGGCGGCTACGAGCTGCCCGGCCGGGTGCGCGCCACTGTGGTGGGCGGGCGTGTGGCCTACGAGGCCATGCCCGCGGCGCACGGCGCAGCTTGATGGTGGCCTGGGTGGCTGCGCTGATCGCCCGCCTGCGCGGCGCCTGGCGCTTGCTGGCATTGGTGGCGCATTTGCTGCGCGGCATGTGGATTATCCAAATGCGTTTTGGCCCCTGGCCGCAGGCCCAGCGCGACCAGGCGGTGCAGCAATGGTCGCAGCAAATACTGCATATTTTGGGCGTCCAACTGCAAGTTCAGGGCGAAGCGGCGCAGTCCGCGCCGGTGCTGCTGGTCTCCAACCATATTTCCTGGCTGGACATTGCGGTGCTGCACGCGGCGGTGCATTGCCGCTTTATTTCTAAAGACGATATTCGCAGCTGGCCGCTGATCGGCACCTTGGCTACGGCGGCGGGCACGGTGTACATCAGCCGCGCCTCGCGCCGCGATGCGCTGCGTGTGGTGCACGACATGGCTGCGGCCCTGCAAGCGGGTGATGTGCTGGCTTTCTTCCCGGAAGGCACCACGGGCGACGCAAGCACGGTGCTGCCTTTTCATTCCAACTTGTTTCAGGCCGCGCTGGTGGCGCAAGCGCCGGTGCAGCCGCTGGGGCTGGCTTTTGCGGACGCGGCCAGCGGTGCGCCCAGTTTTGCGCCTTGCTACGTGGGTGAGGACACCTTGCTCGACTCGGTTTGGCGCACGGTTTGCGCGCCGCCGCTGGTGGCGGTGCTGCGTTTTGGTGTCGCCCAGCAGGCCGATGGGCGCGAGCGGCGCCAATTTGCCGCTGACCTGCGCGATGCGGTGATCGATTTACGCGGCCCCGCGCCCCGGGACTAGGCCCGCCTCGCTGGCGCGGACCTTGATCCGAATCGCGGTAACATCGTGGCCCTCGTGCGCGAGGCGCTCGAGCAGGCTGGGCAGTAACTGGCGTAATTTGGCGGCAATGGCGGTGCTATCGACCAAGAGGCACCAGGCGCTGCCCTCAACCGGACCGGCCTGAACCCCCGAGCGCAGGCTGCGCGGTAGCAAGACTTCGATACAACGTAAATGCGCTTTGGACTGGGCGCCCAGGTCGGCCAAATGGGCCAGCATGGGGGCCTCACGGCTGGCTTGGAGCACCGTGAGTGAGGTATGGGAGCGGCGCATAAAAACTAAGGTGGGCAGGTATGCAACTGATTATCACGGATCCTCGGCTTTCAAAAAGCTATGTGCTTCAGACGAGCCTGGGTGGTTTGGCGCTGGGCTTTGCGGGTTTTTTTCTGGTCGCCAGCCTGGCTTCGGCCGGGTTTTACCACTGGATTTTGCTCAAAGGTGCGCACGACGGCTGGCCTGTCATCAGCACCGTTATGCGTTTGGTGGTGAAGGACGAGTTTGACCAGCGCGACCGCTATGTGCGGGAAAACATCGAAGTGCTGGCCAAGCGCATGGGCGAGATGCAGGCCAAACTCATGCAAATGGAGTCTTTGGCCGAGCGCGTCTCCGGCCTGGCCGGTATGGACCCGGCGGCCGTGCGCGGCAGCCCCGGCCGGGGCGGCACCCTCGTGCTGGGGCGCGACATGACGCTGCAAGAGCTGCAAACAGCCATGGACCACATCGAAGTGGACAGCGGCGCGCGCAACGACCTGATGACGGCCATCGAGTCGCGCTTGTTCGAGCAAAAAATCAAAAAATTGATGATTCCTACCCAGTCGCCAGTACCCGGCGCCGGCCCGGGCTCGGGTTTTGGCTGGCGCATCGACCCCTTCACCGGCATGAATGCCATGCATGAAGGCTTGGATTTCCCCTCCTCGGTGGGCACGCCGATTTTTTCGGCTGCTGGTGGCGTTGTCGTGACCCAAGAGACGCACCCGCAGTACGGTCAGGTGATCGAGGTGGACCACGGCAACGACTTGCTGACCCGCTACGCGCACGTCTCGCGCAGCTTTGTCAAAAAAGGCGATTTAATCAAGCGCGGGCAAAGAATCGCCGAGGTGGGTAACACCGGGCGCTCGACCGGGCCGCACCTGCATTTTGAGGTGCTGGTGCGCGGCGTTCCCCAGGATCCGCAGAAATTCCTAGCCCTGGGCGGCTCCAACGCCGCCAAAACAGCAAAACGCTAAAATCGCTCACTTGGCCGGGAGGGCCGGCAGGCCGTACGGCCCGCTGGCCGCTGCGGCCCTGCAAAAACTTCACGACCGACTACCCAAGCGCTGTTTCGTGACCGAGGGAGGTCGCGCAGCAGCCCATTACCGATGCCACTTACCTTTCTGACCAAGCTCTTTGGAAGCCGCAACGACCGCTTGCTCAAGCAATACCGTGCCACCGTGGCCCGCATCAACGCGCTGGAGTCGCCCCTGGAGAGCCTGTCGGACGAGGCCTTGCGCGGCAAAACCACCGAGTTCAAAGCCCGCGTAGCCGCTGGTGAGACCCTGGACGCCATCTTGCCCGAGGCCTTTGCCGTGGTGCGCGAAGGTGCCAAGCGCGTTATGAAGATGCGCCACTTTGACGTGCAACTGATGGGCGGCATGTCGCTGCACCAGGGCAAAATTTCTGAAATGGGTACCGGCGAGGGCAAAACCCTGACCGCCACCTTGCCGGTCTACCTCAATGCCCTGACCGGCAAGGGCGTGCACGTGGTCACCGTGAACGACTACCTGGCCGGGCGCGACGCGCGCTGGATGGGCCAGCTTTACGGATTTCTGGGGCTGACGGTGGGCATCAATACGCCACAGGCCCCGCGCGCCGAAAAGCAGGCCGCCTACCAGTCCGACATCACCTACGGCACCAATAACGAATACGGCTTTGATTACCTGCGCGACAACATGGTGTACGAAGCCGGCGACCGGGTGCAGCGCGGGCTCAACTTTGCCATCGTGGACGAGGTGGACTCCATCCTGATCGACGAGGCGCGCACCCCGCTGATCATCAGCGGGCAGGCCGAAGACCACACCGAGATGTACGTGGCGATCAACCGCGTCATCCCCGCGCTCAAGCGCCAAGAGGGCGAGCTCGATTTGCGCACCGGCGAGGGCGTGATCACCCCGGGCGATTTCACGCTCGACGAAAAATCCCAGCAGGTCTTTCTGACCGAGCAGGGCCATGAAAGCGCCGAGCGCCTGCTCTCCGAGCTCAACCTGATTCCGGCGGGCTCCTCGCTTTACGACCCGGCCAATATCGCGCTCATGCACCATGTGTACGCGGCTTTGCGCGCCAACCACCTCTACCACCGCGACCAGCACTATGTGGTGCAGGACGGCGAGATCGTCATCGTGGACGAATTTACCGGCCGCCTGATGACCGGGCGGCGCTGGAGCGAGGGCCTGCACCAGGCGGTCGAGGCCAAGGAAGGTGTTTCCATCCAGGCTGAAAACCAGACGCTGGCCTCCATCACCTTCCAAAACTACTTCCGCCTGTACGGCAAGCTCTCGGGCATGACCGGCACGGCCGACACCGAGGCCTACGAGTTCCAGGAAATTTATGGCTTGGAGACCGTGGTCATCCCGCCCAACCGCATCAGCCGGCGCCAGGACCAACTCGACCGCGTGTACAAAACCACGGCCGAAAAATACAAAGCCGCCATCGACGACATCCGCGAGTGCTACGAGCGCGGCCAACCGGTGCTGGTGGGCACCACCTCGATCGAGAATTCCGAGATCATCGCCCAGCTGCTGACCCAAGAAAAGCTGCCCCACCAGGTGCTCAACGCCAAGCAGCATGCCCGCGAGGCGGACATCGTGGCCCAGGCCGGGCGCGCCAAGATGATTACGATTGCCACCAATATGGCGGGCCGCGGCACCGACATCGTGCTGGGGGGCAATATCCAAAAAGCGCTGGACGAGGTGGCCGACGACGAAGCCTTGGACGATGCGCAGCGCCAGGCGCGCCAAGCCGAGTTGCGCGCCCAGTGGGACGCAGACCATGCGCAAATCACCGGCCTGGGGGGCTTGCGCATCATCGCTACCGAGCGCCATGAGTCGCGCCGTATTGACAACCAGCTGCGCGGCCGCTCGGGCCGCCAGGGCGACCCCGGCTCCTCGCGCTTTTACCTGAGTCTGGACGATGCGCTGATGCGCATCTTCGCCGGCGAGCGCGTCAAAGCCATCATGGACCGGCTCAAGATGCCCGAAGGCGAGGCTATCGAGGCGGGCATGGTCACCCGCAGCATCGAAAGCGCCCAGCGCAAAGTCGAGGCGCGCAATTTCGATATGCGCAAGCAGCTCCTGGAATACGACGACGTCTCCAACGACCAGCGCAAAGTGATTTACCAGCAGCGCAACGCGATTTTGGACGCCACCGACTTGCAGGCCCAAATCACCTCGCTGCGCCACGGCAGCTTTGAAGACCTGGTGCGCGCTTTTGTGCCGCCTGAGTCGGTCGAGGAGCAGTGGGACATTGCCGCTTTGCAAAAACAACTCGCCGAGGAATGGGGTATCGCCCTGGACCTGGCCGAGACGGTGGCCCAAGCCGCGTCCATTACCGACGAGGACATCGTGCAGCAAGTGGTCGCTGCTGCCGACCAGGCTTTTGAAGGCAAGGTCGCGCAAGTGGGCTTTGACAGCTTCACCCAGTTTGAGCGCATGGTGCTGTTGCAAACCATCGACAGCCAATGGCGCGACCATCTGAGCGCCCTCGATTACCTGCGCCAAGGCATCCATTTGCGCGGCTACGCCCAAAAGCAGCCCAAGCAAGAGTACAAGCGCGAGGCCTTTGAGCTCTTTGGCCAAATGCTCGACTCGGTGAAAAACGAAGTCACCAAGATTTTGATGAACGTGCGCATCGAATCGGCCCAGCAACTCGACGAGGCCGCCTTGGCCCTGGAGTCCAAGGGCGAAAACCTGAGCAACGTCACCTACACCGCCCCCACCGACACCGGCGAGCCCGAAACCATCGCGCTGGCCGACCTGGCCCCCAGCGCCGCAGCCCTACCGCGCGTAGGCCGCAACGAGCCCTGCCCCTGCGGGAGCGGGAAGAAATACAAGCAATGCCATGGCAGATTGCAATAAATTCGTTGGCCTGTGGACTAGTTGTTTCTTCGGGCCCAAATAATGGATTCAAAGCCATAGTATTCCCAGGTGCCTTTGAATACTTTCTTTTGAAACCACGACAGTGGCTCTAACAACAGCCCGAGTATTCTGAAAGGCAGTGGCCGGTACCGCCGTGATGTGTAAATGAACGAAAAACCCCGCTCGCGTAGTGTGACCATCACTTCGTCAAAGTCGGGTGGCATCAGTTGGTGCGTCGGGTCATCGTAATAATTGAGTGTGCCCTGGCGTTTTGGGAATGCGGTGCTGGCTTCACAGGGGAAAGCCAAATATATTTTCCCGCCGGGTTTGATGGCTTGGAGCATCGCCTCGAGCGTGGCCTGCCTGTGGTCGCAATGCTCCAAATTGTGGGCTGAAATGACGGCGTCAAATTGCTTGGAAAACTGCCCAATCTCGCTAGCGAAATTCTCTGGAGTGGTCAAGACATACCGGTCCGCCGCATTGGGCTGGGTTTGGTTGTAATCACCGATATCAATACCGGTGTAATGGCAGTCCGGACGTATTAATTTGGTGCGGTAGGGCGAATTATTACCGCAGCCCACGTCCATAAGCGCGCTTTGCGGTGGCAGTGACGCCAAGAATGCTATTTTTCCGCGCCGCCGTAAAAAGGCCGCGAGCTTAGATTTGAATGCCATGAAATGCGATGTCAATCAGGTTTGATAAATGATGGCGCAGATTGCCCTTCAACGCCCTATTTGACGCCCTATTTGACGCCGCAGCGGCGGCCTAGCGCAACGGCGAGCCAAACCAAAAACTTGCTGCGAAGGCTAGCACTAGAATCCATTATGGGCAAGGCGCTTGCAATCTTGCCGATTTCACTCCTCACCGTATTTTTCCATGCCTGTTGATTTACCGCCCCCCAACCCCGCCCAACTTTTCCCCATCGCCGGTGTGCGCATCGGCGTGGTGCAGGCCGGTATACGCAAGGCGGACCGCAAGGACTTGACGGTGTTTTTGCTGGACGAGGGCACCAGCGTAGGGGCGGCCTTTACTGCCAACCGCTTTTGCGCCGCGCCGGTGCAGGTGTGCCAGGCGCATTTGGCGGCGGGCGGGCAGATTCGGGCCTTGCTGATCAACACGGGCAATGCCAACGCCGGCACCGGCGCCGATGGCTTGGCGCGCGCGCGCAGCACTTGCGAGGCGCTGGCGCAGCGCCTGGGCGTGTCGGCGCAGCAGGTTTTGCCGTTTTCGACGGGCGTGATCATGGAGCCGCTGCCCAGCGAGCGCATCGTGGCCGGGCTCGATACCGCCATCGCTGCCGCTGGCCCGGCGCATTGGCTCGATGCGGCCCAAGGCATCATGACCACCGACACGGTGCCCAAGGCCTACGGCGCGCAATTGCCATTGGGCGGGCGCACCGTCAGCATCACCGGCATCAGCAAGGGCGCGGGCATGATCCGGCCCAATATGGCCACCATGCTGGGCTTTATCGCTACCGACGCCTGCATCGCCCCGGCGCTGCTGCAACCGCTGGCGCGAAAGCTGGCGCAGGCCAGCTTTAACCGCATCACGGTGGACGGCGACACCTCGACCAACGACTCCTTGGTGCTGATGGCCAGCCACCAAGCAGGCAACCTGATCATTGATTCGCTGGACAGCGCCGACGGCCAGGCCTTGTACGCTGGTTTGTTGGAGGTGGCGCTCAAACTCGCCCACGCCATCGTGCGTGACGGCGAGGGCGCCACCAAATTCATCACGGTGCAGGTCGACGGCGGCGCCAACACCGAGGAATGCAGCCGCGTGGCTTATGCGATTGCGCATTCGCCGCTGGTCAAAACCGCGTTTTTCGCCAGCGACCCCAACCTGGGCCGTATCTTGGCGGCCGTGGGCTACGCTGGCATTGCCGATCTGGACACCGACGGCATCGAGCTGTTTTTGGACGATGTGCACGTGGCCACCCGGGGCGGGCGCAACCCGGCCTACCAAGAGGCTGACGGCCAGCGCGTCATGCGCCAAAGCGAAATTCGGGTGCGCGTGGACCTGGGGCGCGGCCACGCCAGTCACACCGTCTGGACCTGCGACCTGAGCCTCGATTACGTGCGCATCAACGCCGACTACCGCTCCTGAGCACCGCCGCCATGGACCATCCACCTGCCAATTGGGCCCCGTTTTTGCAGCGCGCCGAGCGCTTTATGGACCGTGTGGAGGCCGCGCTGCGCCTCGATATCGAGCAGCCCGACTGGGGCAGCGCCATCGCTTTTCGCTACCGCAAGCGCGTCTCGGGGCAGGGCTATATCGCGCCGGTACAGCATGTGGGCGCCATGGCGCTGACGGACCTGAAGGAAATTGACATCCAGAAGGAAAAAATCCGCCGCAACACCGAGCAGTTTGTACTGGGCCACAGCGCCAACAATGTGCTGCTCACCGGCGCGCGCGGCACGGGTAAATCCTCGCTGGTGCGCGCCTGCCTGAACACCTACAGCGCGCAGGGGCTGCGTTTGATCGAAGTCGACAAGAGTGACCTGATCGACTTGCCCGATATGGTGGACATCCTGGCCCAGCGGCCTGAAAAATTTATCATCTTTTGCGACGACATGAGCTTTGAGCATGGCGAGCCGGGCTACAAAGCGCTCAAGTCGGTGCTGGACGGTTCGGTGTCTGAAACCTCGGCCAATGTGCTGATATACGCCACCAGCAACCGGCGCCATTTGCTGCCCGAGTACATGTCCGAGAACCTCACTTACCAGCACACCGAAAGCGGCGAAGTGCACCCCGGCGAGGGCGTGGAGGAGAAGATTTCGCTCTCCGAGCGATTTGGCCTGTGGGTGAGTTTCTACCCCTTTACGCAGGATGAGTACCTCACCATCGTGGCGCAGTGGCTCGATGCCTTGCGGGTGCCACAGGCTAAGCGCAGCCTTTTTCGGGAGGAGGCGCTGATCTGGTCCCTGGAGCGCGGCTCGCGCAGCGGGCGGGTGGCCTGGCAGTTTGCCAAAGACTTTGCCGGGCGCCTGGACGCGTCTGCGCCATGAGTGTCCCCGCCGCAAACCGGGTGGCCGATGCCCATATTGCCCGTACCGAGGCCGGCGAGCGCAGCCTGACCGAAGTCGCCGTGGGCGTGCTGATCCGCCCTGACGGTAGCTTTTTAATGACCTCGCGCCCAGAGGGTAAAGCCTATGGCGGTTACTGGGAGTTTCCCGGCGGGAAAGTCGAAAGCGGCGAGTCCACCGAGCAGGCCTTGTACCGCGAGCTGTACGAGGAACTGGGCATTTGCGCCGGCCAGTGGGAGCCTTGGCGCAGCGAGGTGGTCGATTACCCGCACGCCCTGGTCCGCCTGAACTTCTTCAAGGTCAGCGCCTGGACGGGCCAGTTGCAAATGCGTGAAGGCCAGCAGGCCCAGTGGCAGCGCTTGCCGGTGCAGGTGGAGCCTGTGCTGCCCGGTGCTTTGCCGGTGCTGGCTTGGCTGCAGGCGGAGTCGGGTAGCGCCAGCGATTCGCTCGCCTGAGGCGGGCACGGGCCTTATTGCAGGGGCGGCCCGCCGTCCAGTTCGTCGCCTTCGGCGGGCGGTGCGGCCGCTACGCGAAAGGATTCGCAAGCCCAGGCGCCCAAATCCAGGTTTTTGCAGCGTTCGCCACAAAAGGGCCGGTAGGGGTTGCGCGCCGCGTAGACGCTGTCGCCGCCGCACTGGGGGCAGCGCACTATTTTTTCAGGCACACAGGGAAAGTTCAAAAGGTGTGTCGGTCGGGTTGCTATAGAGCTTGCCGTCGGCCTCGTGGCGGACAAAACGGATGGAGGCCACCAGGCGGTTGGCGCTGATTTCGGGGATGGCGCCCAAGGTAGGGTCCAGCGCCAGGCGCAGCAACTGGAAGGTGCGCCCTTGCGGCAGGTTTTGCTGGAATTGGCCGTTCAGAGCCACCATTTTTTGCGGCGCACCAGAGTCGCGCAGCAGGCCCAGCAGCAGGTGGATGCCGTTAAACAGCGGGACCAGGCCAATCACCCAGTCGTGCAAATCCTGTTTACGCCGCTGAACGCTGAGTTTTTGCCAGGCGTGGTAGGCCGGCAGATCAAATTCGCAAGTGCCACCGGGGATGCTGGTGCGGCTGCGCAGGCTTTTGAGCCAGTCGTTTTCGCCCAGTTCGTGGCCCAATTTCCCCGAGGCATTGGTCAGATTGACAAAGCATTCTTCGAGCTGGTCGAGCAAGCGCTCGAGCACCTCGGTGGCGATAGCCGGGTTGCCGCGGTAAGCGGCCATGGTTTGGCGCTGGCGGTCCAGGTCTTTGAGAACGTCGGTTTTTAGGTCCGCCCGGCCGCCGACATTGAGAATTTCAAACAGCGTGATCAGGGCGAAATGGTGGTCCAGCGCGTCATCGCGCTCCTGCAGCGTAAAGAGGCGGGCAAACAAATGCTCCAAACGCAAGTAGGTGCGAATTTTTTCGTTAAACGGATATTCGTACAGAATCACGCGCAATTTTCCAGTGGCGGGATCATATCTCTAAGTCGGGGAGCATCTGGCGCAATTGCACCTTGAGCGCCTCAATTGTCACCATTTCATTAAAAATAAGGAAATCAGCGCATTGGCGGCGGTAAGCACGGCTGCTTTGGGCCGCCATGATTTTGCGCACCGCCGCCGGCGCCAGGCCACTGCGTTGCCCTACGCGGGCAATTTGGGTCTCCTCGCTGCAATCGACCACCAGCACACGGTCTAGCATCGGGCGCCAGCGCTGCGATTCGGTCAGCAAGGGAAGGTCCAATACGATGTATGCCACCTTGTGCGCTTGGGCCAGGGCACTTTGGCGGGCGATTTCGGCGCCGATCAGGGGGTGCAAGATGTCTTGCAGCTGCGCTTTGGCTTGCGCGTCGCTAAAGACCCGCTCGCGCAGCACATCGCGGTCCAGCACGCCGGGCGCGGACAGCACCGAGGGCCCAAAAGCCTGGACAATAGCGGCGACCGCCGGGCCCTGCGGGGCGGTGCAGGCCCTTGAAATGGCGTCCGCATCAATCACCACGGCGCCGCCTTGGGCCAGCAAGCTGCACACCGTGCTTTTGCCGCTGCCGATGCCGCCGGTGACGCCCAAACGCATACTCATAGCCCGACCACCTTGAGCACCGACGAGGGCCCAAAAAGCAGGCATACCAAACCGGCGCCGCACAAAAACGGGCCAAATGGCATGACGCCGCCTTCACGCAAGCCGCCGCTGATTTTGAGCCCGATGCCCACCAGCGCGCCGATGACCGAGGACATCAGCACGATGGGCACCAGGGCCGGCCAGCCGAACCAGGCGCCCAGACAGGCCAGCAATTTAAAGTCCCCATAGCCCATACCTTCTTTTCCTGTGGCCAGTTTGAAGGCCCAGTATATGGACCACAAGGCAAGGTAACCGACGATGGCGCCCCACAGCGCGCTGTCCAAGCTGACGCCCGTCCAGTGCTGGTTGGCGCCCAGCAAGCCCAGCCAGAGCAGGGGCAGGACAATGTCATCGGGCAGCAAAGTGCTGTCCCAGTCGATCAGCGCCAGGCACAACAGGCCGGCGCAAAACGCCGCCCAGGCGGCAGCGGCTAAGCCCAAGCCCCAATGGGCGCCGCACCAGGCAAACAGCGCTGCGTTGGCAAGCTCGACCAAGGGGTAGCGCAAGCCGATAGGCCCCTGGCAAGCGGCGCAGCGCCCGCCTTGCAACGCGTAGCTGAGCAGGGGAATATTTTGGTGCCAGGCAATGGCCGCGCCGCAATGCGGGCAGCGCGAGCGCGGAGTCAGCAAATTGAACACGGGCGCATCGGGGGCAGGGCCCTGGCCGCCGGCGGCAGCCACCTCGGCGTCCCACTGCAGCTGCATCATGCGGGGCAGGCGGTGGATGACTACATTGAGAAAGCTGCCGACCAGCAGGCCAAGCACGCCGGCAATCCAGGGCGCCAGCCCCAGCAGGTCGGCGTCGGGGCTCAAATCGTTTGCCCCATTTTGAACACTGGCAAATACATAGCCACCATGATGCCGCCCACCACCACGCCCAAAAATGCGATCAAAAAGGGTTCGATCAGGCTGGAAATGCCGGCCACCGCGTCGTCCACCTCGGCCTCAAAGAACTCGGCGGACTTGGAGAGCATGAAATCCAGCGAGCCCGCTTCCTCGCCGATGGCGGCCATTTGCAACACCATGGGCGGAAACAGGCCCGAGTCGGACATGGCGGCGGTGAGCGAAATGCCCGAGGAGACCAGCTGGCGCATACGGGTCGTGCCATCGGTGTATTCCTGGTTGCCCGCGGCGCCGCCCACGGCCTCGAGCGCCTCGACCAAGGGCACACCGGCAGCAAACATGGTGGCCAGCGTGCGGGTCCAACGCGCAATGCAAGACTTTCGAATGAGTCCGCCGAACATGGGCAGGCGCAAGAGCAAACGGTCGCGCTTGGATTGCAGTTCGGGGCTGGCGCGCAGCATGCGGATGCTGATGAAAATTCCACCGAACAGGCCACCAAACATCAAATACCAATTGCGCACCACAAACTCGCTGATGCCGATGACTATCAGGGTCGGGCCGGGTAACTGCCCGCCCATGGAGGAAAAAATCTGTTTAAACGCGGGCACCACAAACAGCATGATCACCGCTACCACGCCCAGCGCCACCGTCATCACGCCAATGGGGTAGGTCAGGGCCGATTTGATTTTGGATTTCACGCCTTCCATCTTCTCCATGTACGTGGCCAAGCGGTCCAGCAAGGTGTCCAAAATACCGGCAGCTTCGCCTGCGGCCACCAAATTGCAGTACAGATTGTCAAAGTACAGCGGGTGGCGTTTGAAGGCTGCACTGAGCGAAGTGCCGGTCTCGACGTCGGTGCGGATGGTGGAGACCAGGCGGGCCAGGCTGGCGTTGGTGCTGCCTTGGCCCACGATGTCAAAAGCCTGCAAAAGCGGAATGCCCGCCTTCATCATGGTGGAGAGTTGCCGCGTAAAGAGCGCAATTTCTTTGGGCTTGATGGTGGTGCCCCAACCCGCACCTTGCTTTTTGAGCGTGATGGCGCGCATGCCTTGCTTGCGCAATTGCTCCTTGGCCGCGGCTTCGCTGATGGCGCGCAACTGGCCACGCAAAGCCTGGCCTTTGCGGTCTTGAGCCTGCCACAGGTAGAGCGCATCGGTGGTGGCGCCCTTGGCGCCTCGGGCTGCGGTTTGAGTTGCCATAGTGTGCCTCCCAGCACTTATTCGTTGGTGACAGCGACGACTTCTTCCAGGGAGGTCAGTCCCATTTTGAATTTATTGAGCGCCGCCCGGCGCAAGGAGCGCACGCCCTCCCGCTCGGACTGTGCGGCGATTTCCATGGACGAGCCATCGCGCAAAATAATGCGCTGCAACTCCTCGGTAATGGGCATCACCTGGTAAATGCCGACGCGCCCCTTGTAGCCGTTGTTGCACGCCGAGCAGCCCACGGGCTGGTAGGGCTTCCAGGAGCCGTCGATTTCATCGTTGGTGATGCCAGCCTCCAGCAGCGTATTGCGCGGCAGCTCGACCTCTTTTTTGCACTTGGCGCACAGGCGCCGCGCCAGGCGCTGGGCGGTGATCAAGACCACGCTGGAGGCAATATTGAAAGGCGCCACGCCCATGTTGCGCAGGCGGGTGAGCGTGGTGGGCGCGTCGTTGGTGTGCAGCGTGGAGAGCACCAGGTGGCCGGTTTGCGCCGCTTTCATGGCGATATCGGCCGTCTCCAGGTCGCGAATCTCGCCCACCATGATGATGTCCGGATCCTGGCGCAAAAAGGATTTGAGCGCTGCGGCAAAAGTCAGGCCCGCCTTGTCGTTGACGTTGACCTGGTTGACCCCCGGCATATTAATTTCTGAGGGGTCTTCGGCGGTGGCGATATTCACACCCGGCTGGTTGAGCAAATTCAGGCAGGTGTAGAGAGAGACGGTTTTGCCCGAGCCGGTTGGGCCGGTCACCAAAATCATTCCGTAGGGGCGCGCAATGGCGCGCAGCAGGCGCTCTTTTTCCTGCTCCTCGTAGCCCAGCGCGTCGATACCCAGTTTGGCATTGCTGGGATCCAAAATACGGATCACAATTTTTTCACCAAACAAAGTGGGCAGCGTGCTGACGCGAAAATCAATGGTTTTGTCCTTGGACATCTTCAGTTTCATGCGCCCGTCTTGCGGAATGCGCTTCTCTGAGATATCCATGCGCGAGATCACCTTGATGCGCGAGGCCAGCTTTTCCTTGATGAGCGTCGGCGGCGAGGCGATTTCGCGCAGCTCGCCGTCGATACGAAAGCGCACCCGGTAGGTGAACTCATAAGGCTCGAAATGCAGGTCGGAGGCGCCCATTTGAAAGGCATCTTGCAGCATTTTCTGCAAAAAACGCACGATGGGCGAGTCGTCCACCTCGCTGTCGACTTCGGTGGCTTGTACTTCCTCTTCGACCTCTTCCTGGTCTTGAAATTCACTGTCGGCAAAGGCCGCTTGGTACTTGCCGGAGTCGGTTGGTGCGCTGTTCTCCAACAATTTGACCAGTTTGTCGAATTCGACCACCACCCATTCCACGCGCCTTTGGGTGGCAAATTTGATTTTGTCGGCCGCGTCCTGGTTGGACGGGTCGGCCGTAGCGATCACCAGTGCATGGTTGCGCTTGCCTAACACGATGAGCTGAAACTCTTGGCAAATCTTGTCGTCCAGCAAACTCGAGGGCAAGGCGTCAGGGCGCAGGGCACTGAGGTCCAGCAAGGGCGCGCCAAAAGCGCTGGAAATCGATTGGGCCAGCGTCAGCGCCGAGACCGCGCCCGAGGCTACCAGTTCGGCGATAAAACTTTGCCCACTTTTGTGGGCGGCCGCTTGCACGCTTTGGGCCGTCGCTTTGTCCAGCTTGCCGGCGGTAATCAGCGTGCGGGCAATGCCAGAGACGCTACTTCCCCCGTCCTTGGCCAGTGGACCTGAGGCCTCGGTCATAAGGACTCGAGCGCCAGACCGGCCTGGTCTTTGCCGGACAGGGCGGGCGCCTGGCCCTCCAGCGGCCAGTCAATGCCCACGCCGGGGTCGTTCCAGGCCAGGCAGCGTTCGCTGGCCGGATCGTAGTAATCGGTGGTTTTGTACAAAAAGTCAGCACTTTCGGACAGCACCAAAAAGCCGTGCGCCAGTCCTGGCGGCACCCACAACTGGCGCTGGTTGGTCTCTGACAGGCGCTCACCCACCCAGCGCCCGAAGGTTGGCGAGTCGCGCCGGATATCGACCGCCACATCAAACACCTCGCCGCGCACCACGCGCACCAACTTGCCTTGCGGCCGATTGACCTGAAAGTGCATGCCGCGCAGCACGTGGCGCGCTGAGCGGGAGTGGTTGTCCTGCACAAAATCGAGCTGCAAACCGGTCGCCTTGGAAAACACCCGTGCATTAAAGCTCTCAAAGAAAAAGCCCCGGCTATCGCCAAAGACTTTGGGCGCAAGCAGCAAGACGCCGTTGATGGCCGTTTTGGTGACTTCCATCAGAACACCTGCTCTTGCAGCAAACGCAGCAAATACTGTCCGTAGTCGGACTTGATGAGGGGCTGGGCCAGGCTTTGGAGTTGCGCCGCGTCAATCCAGCCATTGCGCCAGGCGATTTCTTCGGGCGCAGCCACTTTGAGGCCTTGGCGCTTTTCTACTGTGTAGATGAACTGGCTGGCCTCGAGCATGGACTCGTGTGTGCCGGTATCGAGCCAGGCATAACCCCGACCCATGGTTTGTACGTCCAGCTGGCCCGCTTGCAGGTAAAGGCGATTGAGGTCGGTAATCT
>Ga0114964_10001348_pt1 | contig 17903 bp, 16 predicted proteins | sample C_131016_MF_Meta_FD_92638 | JGI IMG/M metagenome (GOLD analysis project Ga0114964, IMG submission 92638) | Freshwater microbial communities from Lake Croche, Canada to study carbon cycling - C_131016_MF_MetaG | ecosystem: Environmental > Aquatic > Freshwater > Lake | place: Lake Croche, Canada... | reverse complement strand
TCTGCTACATGCGCTTGGCAATTCCAAGTTGGCATAGGCATCGTTAACATGTACTGAATGCACGACATCGTAGGCGACCTTGCGCGCTGAAGTGCTCATTCGAATGTCACATCGGATTGATTACTAAACCATTGAATTGCATCCACTTGATTACGTCCTGCCTGAGTTACTTCGGCAAGAACCACAGCGTGACTTGCCGTACCAACCAAAATTTGATTTTCAATCTTCACTACTTCACCTGGGGCCAGGTGAATAACTTGCGTTGCAAGACTCACCGGAGCCAGCTTGATTCGCTGCTCGCCGACCATCGTCCACGCACCGGGTTCTGGGGTCATGGCCCGAATGTGTCGCTCAATAGCTAATGCTGGCAATTGCCAATTAACTCTGGCATCATCCTTGGAAATCTTCGGAGCCAATGAGATGCCAAATGTTGGCTGCGGTACCGCTTGGATATTTCCAGATTCCAGCGCAGACAGAGTAGCCACCATCAGCGCCGCACCTTCGATAGCAAGACGATCCAAAAGTTCGCCAGATGTTTCACCCGCGCGAATCGAAGTTGCAATTGAACCAAGTACTGGGCCAGTGTCTAGTCCAGCATCGATTTGGAAGGCGCTAACGCCAGTCACATCATCGCCAGCTTTAATTGCGTTCTGAACCGGCGCCGCCCCACGCCAATGTGGCAGTAGGGAGAAATGAACATTGATCCAACCATGCTTTGGCACGCTCAATAAGTTGCTTGGCACCATCGCGCCAAATGCAACGACAACGACACAATCAACCTCGGCTAGTTGTGCAGTCAATGAAACTAAATCGGTGGTTTTGAAACATTCAATGTTGTGCTCTTGTGCGCTGAGTGAAACTGGACTAGGTGTTAAGACGCGACCACGCCCAGCTGGCGCATCGGGTCTCGTGATTACAAATGCGATTTCATGGCCACTAGAAACTAAGGCGTCCAGAACAGGAACAGCAACATCTGGAGTTCCGGCAAACGCAATACGCACGATTAAAACAACCCAGTGTTTAGTGGGTGCGGACTAACTTTAATTTGTGGAGCAGAACCGAACCAATCAGTTTCACGAATGGCTTTCATCGCTTCTTTGCGAGTTTGCTCATCCAACCGATCAACAAACAAAATGCCGTCTAGATGGTCTGTTTCATGCTGGATACAGCGAGCCAGTAAATCGCTACCTTCAATAATCATGGGTTCGCCAAATTCATTGAATCCATGAGCAACTACATGCTCGGCGCGAATGCAGTCAAAAGCTAGCCCCGGGATGGACAAACAGCCTTCGTCTCCATCTTGGGTTTCGACTGAGAGTTTAAGCACTGGGTTTATCAAATGGCCGATTACATCATCGATGTCGTAAGTGAAAACCCGCAGCGATACGCCGATTTGTGGCGCGGCCAGACCTGCGCCACCAGCATCAAGCATTGTGTTGGTTAAATCCTGCACAAGATTGCGCAGTTCTTTATCAAAAGTGGTTACTTCTAAGGCAGGAGTATTTAGAACTGGATCACCAAAAAGCCGAATTGGCTGAACGGTCATTATTCCTCCTGTGAAGCGTTGTGCTAACAGTCTAATGTCAGCGCAAACACTCTTTACCTTGAACTACAGGTCGTAAGGGTCGAATTTGATGTTGACTGGCTCACCTTTTTTCCGGGCACTTCGAACAGCTGTTGCATCCTTTAACGCCTGCGCTAATTCCAAGCCATGCGCTCGTTCAACCGAGAGTAGTAAACGCACGCCAGTTTGCGACGGCACTGGTCCACGATGCAACACCGCGTCTGGCAATTTTGTTAGTTCTAACAAGTCATCAATATCGGCTTGATTGCCAGTTAAAACAGCGAGGCGAACTGCTGGTGGCAACTCAACACTGGCGCGCTGGGCTAACTCGCGTTGCGCAAAACCAATGGGGTCGTGGCGAATCAATGCCTGCACCGCTGGATTCTCAGGATCTGCAACAACCACAATCTCACCATCAGTGCGAACAAGTGAAGCAAACTCCATCCACTTGGAATAAGTATCTTCACTTGCGCGCAAATCAGGACGCGAAAGCATCATGTTGCCGTCCAAAAATATTGCCGCACTGTAGCCGCCATCGACAAGCGGAGCGGCTCCCGGAGTTGCCACGACAATACTTGGGCGCGAGTCGATCGTTCGCACAATGTGATCAGCGGACGATGAGCGAACAGGAATGCCCGGAAATGCTCGGCCTAACTCTTCGGCAGTGCGCACACTTCCAATTGTTGTGGCCCGAACTTGCGAACCTTTACACCGCTGGCATGACCAATCTGTCTCTAAATGTCCGCATACCCGGCAAGTTGGCGCACTCGAGCGCGCCGTTTGGATAAGCGCGCCGGAACACTGTGAACACTCAGCCAAGGACCGACACTGATGGCAGACAAGTCTTGGTGAATAACCGGTGCGTGGAACGCAGACTAAGACTGGTCCGGATTTGAGCGCAGTTGAAATCACTTGGAAAGCTAGGTGTGGCATTCGGGTGGCTACCCCTTGGGTTACATACTGCTCTTCTAGTGCGCTTCTAACCCGAGCCATGTTGCGACGAGATTGATCAGTTGGCCTGGCCACCAAAGCTAGCCACGGCATTAAGGAAACTGCATCAGTTGACGGCGAACTTCCTAAAACTAACAGCGCGGTGTTTTCATTTTGACTGCGTAGAACAGCGACCTCTCGCGCATGCCAATACGGCGCATGCGGATCTAGATATGTTTCATTCCAGTCGTCCCAGATGCAGATTGCAGCCAGATTTTGCGCGGGAGCAAATACTGCCGAGCGCGTGCCAATAATAATGCGAGCCTGTCCACGCAAAACTGAAAGCCAATTTCGATAACGAATCTCTGCGCCATCATCCGCGGCTAAAACAGCAACTGCTGATTTAGGAACTCCACTTTGTGCCAAAACTTTAATCACCCGGTCGATACCAGCGCGATCTGGCACCAAAACAATTACGCTTTGCTCGCTTGCAGCCACAGCAGTTGCGTACTCGGCCAAAATTTTGGGCACATCATCGCTGCCGGTTGGCATGATTGCCCGTGGCGCTTGGTGTTCAACAGTTCTCTTTATCAGCGCATGGCCACCAGCATATTGAGTAAGTATCTCTGGAGATAGTGCTAAAACTTTTGGCGCTTCACTTTGCACTGAGCCCTCTGCCCGAGCATGGCGATTCGGAATTGCTGTGCGTGCCACATCCCAGCGCCCACCTGCATTGCGTAGGGCAACTTGCGAAATTAGTGCAAACAATTCAGCACTAAGTACTGACTCTGGCGAAACCACACTGAGTGGCAATAGGGTTCCTGGATGTTCTGATGAGTCTTGTCGCTCAATCAAGAAGCCATCAACAAGTTTGCCGGCAAAGCGCACTCGGACACGTACTCCTGGCAATGCAGTGTCAGCGAATTTAGCCGGCACTGAATAATCGAAAAGTCGATCGAGATGCGGCAGAGAATTATCAATCAGAACTGTAGCTACCGGCTGGTTTTCAGCCAGCGGAATAGCCGCCTTCACCCGCTTACGGGGTGTTGGAAATAGGCTGAGCTCTTCTGTGGTCACGATTATGAGTCTGTCAGACCCGAACGACAGTTGTTATAGCGCCGCAGTTAATTCCTGGGCGCGATCTAGGCGCTCCCACGTAAAGCCTGGGCGACCGAAGTGTCCATAAGCTGCAGTTGGTCGGTATTGCACAACTGATGTGTTCAAAAGTTCCAAATCTGCAATGATGGCAGCCGGGCGCAGATCAAAGACTTTATGAATTGCTTGCTGGATCTTCTCGTCAGCCACAGTTCCAGTTCCGAAAGTTTCAACAAAAACGCCAACTGGCTGGGCTTTACCGATTGCATAAGCAACCTGTACTTCACATCGGGTAGCAAGACCTGCGGCCACCACATTTTTAGCAACCCAGCGCATCGCGTAAGCAGCCGAGCGATCGACCTTTGACGGGTCTTTGCCAGAGAACGCCCCACCACCATGGCGAGCCATGCCGCCATAGGTATCTACGATAATTTTGCGGCCAGTTAACCCAGCATCTCCCATAGGTCCACCAACTACGAATTTGCCAGTTGGATTCACAAGTAAGTTGTAATCGTCGCTAGTTAAGTCGAAGGCCGCAAGAACTGGTTCGACAACAAATTTACGAATTTCTGGCGCAAGCGTTTTTTCTAAGTCAACGTCTTCTGCATGCTGAGATGAAACAACAACGGTGTCTAAACGCACCGGACGATCACCGTCGTATTCAATGGTCACCTGAGTTTTACCATCGGGACGCAAGTAACTAAGTTCGCCGCTTTTACGAACTGCAGTCAAACGTTCTGCCAGGCGATGTGCCAACGTAATTGGCAATGGCATCAGCTCAGGTGTGTCATTACAGGCGTAGCCAAACATTAGGCCCTGATCGCCGGCGCCCTGTCGGTCTAGTGGATCTGAAGAACCTGAAACGCGTTCTTCAAATGCATCATCAACACCCTGTGCGATGTCTGGTGACTGGGTACCAATGGAAACCGAAACTCCACATGAATTGCCGTCAAAACCTTTATTGGATGAGTCGTAGCCGATTGAGTTAACAACTTCGCGCACGATGCTCATGACATCGCAGTAACCTTCAGTGGTAACTTCGCCAGCGACATGCACTTGGCCCGTGGTCAGCAGTGTTTCAACAGCAACGCGACTTGCTGGGTCCTGCTGCAATAGATCATCGAGAATTGCATCTGAAATCTGATCTGCCATCTTGTCTGGATGGCCTTCGGTTACTGACTCTGAGGTGAATAAACGACCTGACATTCACTTACCTTTACTATTTCGACAAAAAGTCCAACGAGTCACAATCTTAGCGGTGCAATTAAGGCCCACTAAGGCGGTACACGCAGTTAGTTCGTTTTATATGACACAACGGCGTCAAGTATTGCGTGAGCAATTGTCAATTTAGGCGCCCTTGGCACATCAATCTCAATTGCCGAGTTTTTGGTAAGTATCGTCACTTGGTTATCGGGTGTGCCAAAACCTAAGCCATGACCCACTTCATTAACGACCAAAAGATCGCAATCTTTACGAACCAATTTTTGCCGAGCATGCTCCAACACAGTGCCGGCTTCATCTCCAGTTTCAGCCGCAAAGCCCACAACCACTTTTGGAACTCCATTATGGTCACGCTGATGGGCCAAACTTTGCAAAATATCTTGAGTCTGTGAAAGTTCAAGGGTGAAGTTTGAGTTATCGGCAGTCTTCTTAATCTTGGTGGCAGATGTATGCGCTGGCGCAAAATCGGCAATAGCGGCGCCCATGATTACGACATCAGCAATGCGGCTTTGCGCATAAATCTCATGTGAAAGTTCGCGCCCAGTTTCAACTCGAATAACCACAACGCCATGAGGCATTGGTTCAGTAACGTTGGCTGCAATCAAGGTCACTTTTGCGCCGCGGCTGAGCGCCGCCGCCGCTAAGGCAATCCCCTGCTTGCCCGACGAGCGATTGCTTATGAACCGGACTGGATCTAAGTATTCGCGAGTTCCACCAGCAGTAATCACAATGCGCTTGCCAGAAAGATCCTGGGCTTGTGCTGAAGTTGCAGCTAAAGCGATTGCAGCTATGTCAGCAGGCTCTGGCAACCGACCAGGGCCAGTGTCTTGCCCAGTTAACCGACCAACTGCGGGATCAATAACGATTACGCCACGGCCACGAAGAGTTGCAACATTATTTTGGGTTGCGCCATGTTGCCACATTTCAGTATGCATAGCTGGGGCAAAAACTACTGGGCAAGTAGCCGTTAGTAAAACATTTGTCAGCACATCATTTGCAGAACCTGACGCTGCCCTTGAAAGTAAGTCGGCTGTTGCTGGAGCCACAATAATTAAGTCGGCATTTTGTCCGATGTGCACATGCGGAACTTCTGCGACGCTTTCCCACAAATCGGTAATTACTGGATTTCCAGATAGTGCTTCCCATGTGGCGGCGCCAACAAAGTTAAGTGACGCGGCAGTTGGGACAACATGAACTTTGTGACCCGCTTCAGTAAGCAGGCGCAATAGGCTCGCAATTTTGTAAGCAGCAATTCCACCGCCAACACCGAGAACGATGTTGAGTGGGCGATTTTGATTAGTCACAATTACTCCCGGAAGCGGGACGGAATTTAGGAAACGGTCTCAGGTTCGATAGTTAGCTTGCCTTCGTTGATTTCGCGAAGGGCAATTGAAAGAGGCTTTTCCTGGTTACCAGATTCAACTAACGGGCCAACATACTCAAGCAGGCCTTCGCCAAGCTGTGAGTAGTAAGCGTTGATCTGACGAGCGCGCTTTGCTGCGTAAATTACGAGGGCATACTTCGAATCGGCGACAGCAAGTAAATCGTCGATAGGTGGATTGGTAATGCCTTCAGGTGCGGCAGCGGTCACGGGGACTCCTTAGAGAAAAGAAAACTACTTTAGAAATGATACCAACTCAGTGGCTGCCTGCGCGACATCGTCATTTGTGATGGAATAATCAAAGAATCCTGCCGAATCTAGTTCATGCTGGGCTGTGGCAAGGCGAATTGCCACTTCTTCTGGGGTTTCAGTCCCGCGCCCCGCTAACCGGCTTTCTAAGTCACTCCAAGACGGCGGGGTCAAGAACACTAAAACCGCATCCGGCATGGATTTACGCACCTGTCTGGCGCCTTGAAGTTCAATTTCCAGAAGTACTGGGACATCTTGCGCGAGTTTGTCTTCTACGGGCTTTCGTGGTGTGCCATAGCGATTTCCAGCGAATTCAGCCCATTCAAGCAGATTGTCTTCACTGATCAACTGATCAAAGGCCTCATTTGTGACGTAAAAATAATTGACGCCATCTACTTCACCAGGGCGAGGCTGGCGTGTTGTTGCGGAAACCGAAAGCCAAGTTTGTGGCATCTCTTTGAGCGCTGCTTGAATAACTGAACTTTTCCCAACCCCACTAGGACCAGAGAGCACTACCAGATGAGTTGCCATGTCTGTCCTTTCTGTTGGTTAGTGAGGTCAGTACTGATAGTACCTTGCGCCGGTAACAACTTAATTTGAAATTGTGGCGGCAATCGCTGCCGCGGCCTGCGCAATGTTGCCGGCCGCGGTAATTGGTCGCCCGATTACCAAAATGTTTGCGCCATCAGCTAGTGCCTGCGCCGGCGTGGCAATGCGCTTTTGATCGCCAGCATCGCTTCCCGCTGGACGAACACCAGGTGTGATTAGCACGATGTCAGCACCGACTGCATTACGTACCGCTGCCACTTCTTGCGGTGAACAAACAATTGCGCGAGCACCTGCATCCACTGACTGCTTAGCGAGATTAACCACAATTTCTTGGGCATTGCCGGCCCAACCCATTTTTGTTAACTCTTCTTGATCTAGCGACGTCAAAATTGTTACCGCAGTGATTAGCGTGTTTGGTAGAGCTTCTGCGGCAGCGGCAATCATGTGCGCACCACCTGATGCATGAACCGTTAAATACTTTGGGTCAAGCGCAGCAACACTTCGAGCAGCGCCCGAAACAGTTGCTGGTATGTCGTGCAATTTCAAGTCAAGGAAGATGTCGCAATCTGAAACTTCACGAACACTAGTTATCGAACTGTGGCCATCGCGAAGGAATACTTCTAGGCCAACTTTCAAAACTTCAACATACGGCGATGCTTGCCGCGCCCAATCTTGCATTGTGGCTAAATCAGGAGCGTCTAAGGCAACTGCGATTGGTGCTTTTGTCATTGATTAACCTGCCTGGTGCGCTTTGCCGATAACTTCACGAACACTTTGGTAACCGCGTTTTTCTAATTCGGTACCCAACTCGCGTGCGATACGCCATGGTGCGCTTGGGTCACCGAACACAACTGTGCCAATGCTAAGTGCGCTTGCACCTGCTGCTAAAAATTCGAGTGCGTCGTGACCATTACGAATTCCACCCATGCCAAGAATTGGCGTGTCAGGTAGCGCTGCGTGCACTTGATAAACGGCGCGAACTGCAACCGGACGAATCGCTGGCCCAGAAAGGCCACCAATTTTACCGCCAAGCATTGGTTTCATCGCATCTACATCAATCACCATGCCAAGCAGAGTGTTAATCATGGATAAACCGTCGGCGCCTGCCTCAACAACACTTTGGGCAATGGAAACAATATCGGTTACATCTGGAGTGAGTTTGGCCAAAATTGGAGTTTCGTCATTCCATTCACTTCGCACAGTGCGAATGACATCGCTTGCTGATTCGTGATTGCAGGCAAACACCTGACCGCGGCTTTCCACATTCGGACAAGAGATGTTTACTTCAAGAGCTGCGATTCCGGGCACATCGCGCAATCTACGCGCGAGTTCGCCGAACTCAGCAACACTGCCACCAGCGATCGAAACGATGGTGGTCACACTATTTTCGGTTAACCAAGACAAATCTTTTTCAATGAACGCCTCGATACCAGGGCCCTGTAATCCAATGGAATTAAGCATCCCACTTGGAGTTTCAGCCATACGTGGTGTTGGCCGACCAGAGCGGGCATTAAGCATGATGCTTTTGGTGACAACACCGCCCAATGTTGATACGTCGCCAAACTGAGCTAGTTCACGCCCAGCTGCCGCGCAACCTGATGCAGTTAACGTCGGCGCAGCTAACTTGAGTGAGCCAAGTGAAGTTGAAAGATCAACACTCATTAATGGCCTCCTGGGATGGGAGCACCAACGGCGTCAGATGGCACAGTGTGCACATCATCCCAACGAACACGATCGCCGCGGAAAACTGGACCTTCAACACATGAGCGAACCATTCGGGTTTGGCCATCTTCACCGATAACCGGCAAAACGCAAGTCATGCAAACGCCGATTCCACAAGCCATCGCTTCTTCAACTGCGCACTGACTAAACACACTGTGTTCAGTTGAGACATTTGCAACTGCTCGAAGCATCGGCATCGGGCCACAAGCATAAACGGCCTGCGCCCCAGATTGTCCGATAATTTCAGGCAGCACATCCGTTACCCGACCACGGATTCCAGATGAGCCATCGTCAGTAGTCACGGTGACATTGTCGGCATCACGCTTTAAATCGAGTACGCCATACAGGCGCTCCCCTGTTGCCGCACCCAAAATAACTTCAACATGGCAGCCCATGTTTTTCAAGGCGCGAGCGAGCATGCCCATAGGCGCACTTCCGTACCCGCCTGCAACCAGCACGCAAGGTACTGCTGCGCGAGGCAAGATGAATGGGGTGCCAAGAGGCGCGATGATGTCGATTTCAGCGCCAGCTTGTTGCTTGGCCAGCCACTCGGTGCCAGCTCCATGTTCAGCGAAGATAACTTCAATCGATTCACCTGGTGTTGCATTGTGAATCGAGAAAGCACGACGCAAAAGCATTGAACTGTTATCCCCGCCAACTGCAATAGCTACGAAATGTCCCGGCACTACCGCATCCGCAATAGAAGGCGCACGCAACACCATGTGCCAATAAGCACCAACTCGAGTAATCGAGGTGATGTTGCTGGTGATCTGCTGGGAACTACTCATTGTTATCTGCTAACAGTTTATTCAACTCAGCCACGTGTTCCTGGATGGATTTAACGGCTAATGGTCCGCGCCGTAACGATTCGATGCCTTGTACAGCTGCCGCTAACCCTTGCACCGTGGTGATTGATGCAGTTCCTGTTAATACGGCCGCAGTTCGAATTTCGTAGCCATCACGACGTGCGCCAGTTCCGTATGGAGTGTTTACAACCAAATCCACATCGCCGGCCATAATCGCATCCACAGTTGTTGGCGTACCATCTTCGCCGCGCCCTTCGAACTGCTTACGAACGATTTCGCTCTTGATGCCATGGCGAGACAAAATTTCCGAAGTTCCTTTTGTGGCTAAAATCCGGAATCCTAAGTCTGCAAGTCGCATAACCGGGTACAACATAGTGCGCTTATCGCGATTCGCTACAGAAACAAAAACTGTTCCACTTGTTGGCAGACCATCTCGATAAGCAGCTAACTGTGATTTAGCAAAGGCAGTACCGAAATCACTATCTATGCCCATAACTTCGCCTGTTGATTTCATTTCTGGACCAAGAACCGTATCGACACCCATGAATCGACCGAACGGCAGAACGGCTTCCTTCACGCTGATCGGACATCCTTGTGGCGCATCGCCACCATCGCCAACAGGGCGCAAGAAACCGGTGCTGCGCAGTTGCGCGATTGTGTCGCCCACTGCAATTCGCGCGGCAGCTTTAGCAAGTGGAATTCCAGTTGCTTTGGAAACAAATGGCACTGTGCGTGATGCGCGCGGATTAGCTTCAAGGACATACAACGTGTCTGCGTGCAACGCATACTGCACGTTGAGCAAGCCGCGTACGCCTACCCCCTTGGCGATTGCCTCAGTTGATTGACGAATACGCGCTACTTCAGCGGCGCCGAGGGTAAATGGTGGCAGTGCGCAAGCAGAGTCACCTGAGTGAATACCTGCTTCTTCGATGTGTTCCATAACGCCACCGAGGTAAAGTTCGGTTCCGTCATACAGCGCATCAACATCAATCTCGATTGCATCATCCAAGAAACGATCGACTAGAACTGGGCGCTGCGGATCAATCTCAGTTGCGCGCAATAGGTAGTCGCTGAGCATGGACTCGTCGTAAACGATTTCCATCCCGCGCCCACCCAGAACGTATGACGGGCGAACCAATACTGGGTAGCCAATGTCGTCGGCAATAATTTTTGCCTCGTCAAACGAGGTAGCCATTCCATGCTTCGGCGCAGGCAGCCCAGCTTGGGCCAAAACTTTGCCGAATGCACCGCGCTCTTCGGCAAGTTCAATTGCAGCCGGCGAAGTACCAAGAATTGTGATGCCAGCATCTTGCAAGCCTTGCGCTAAGCCAAGTGGAGTTTGGCCACCGAGCTGAGTAATAACACCAACGACTGGTCCGGCCAGCATTTCCGCATGAATTACTTCAAGGACATCTTCAAGAGTTAGTGGCTCGAAATACAAGCTACTTGATGTGTCATAGTCCGTTGAAACGGTTTCTGGATTGCAGTTAATCATGATGGTGTCGAAACCGCGTTCACGAAGTGTGAGCGAGGCATGGACACACGAATAATCGAACTCAATGCCCTGGCCGATTCGGTTTGGTCCAGAGCCCAAAATAATCACCGCTGGATTTTCGCGCGGTGCTACTTCAGTTTCTTGGTCGTAAGACGAGTAGTGATACGGAGTTGTTGCCGCAAACTCAGCCGCACAAGTATCAACTGTTTTGAATACTGGCCGTAAATCAAGAGTGTGACGAAGTGCGCGAATTTCAGCTTCTGTAGTTTTACGAATAGCCGCGATCTGCTTATCTGAGAAACCATGTTGTTTTGCGTGGAATAACACTTCTCGATTCAAAGCTGGAGCAGCTGCTGTTTCGCGAGCAACTTCACAAAGTAAAACAATCTGATCTAGAAACCATGGGTCAATCTTTGTTGCGCCGAACACAGTTTCAACTGTTGATCCCGCCCAAAGTGCCTGCTGTACAAGGTTAAGTCGCCCATCATGTGGAACTTTCATGCGCTCAAGCAAGTCAGCAACATCTATCTGTGCTGGCTCGCTTGCCCAGTCGAAAATTGCTTCTTTCTTCTCAATGGAACGAAGTGCTTTTTGCAAACTCTCGGTAAAGTTACGACCAATCGCCATAGCTTCGCCAACAGATTTCATAGTTGTTGTGAGGGTTTGGTCTGCATTCGGGAATTTTTCAAAAGCGAATCGTGGCACTTTGACTACGACATAGTCAAGTGATGGTTCAAACGACGCCGGTGTTTCTTTGGTGATGTCATTTGGAATTTCATCTAGTGTGTAGCCAATCGCCAAGCGAGCAGCAATTTTTGCAATCGGGAATCCGGTTGCTTTACTTGCCAGTGCTGAAGAGCGAGAAACTCGTGGGTTCATCTCGATGACGATGATGCGACCATCTTCGGGATTTACTGCGAACTGGATGTTACAACCACCAGTGTCCACCCCAACGGCGCGAATAATGTCGATACCAAGGTCGCGAAGTTTTTGGTACTCGCGATCAGTAAGTGTCATGGCCGGGGCGACAGTGATTGAGTCGCCAGTGTGCACACCCATTGGGTCCACATTCTCAATGGAACAAATGACCACAACATTGTCGTGATGGTCGCGCATAAGTTCGAGTTCGTATTCTTTCCAGCCAATAATTGATTCTTCTAGCAAAACTTCAGTGGTTGGACTTGCCTGTAATCCAAGACCAGCGATGCTATGTAAATCTTCTTCGTTGTAGGCAATACCTGAGCCAGCGCCACCCATAGTGAACGACGGACGAACAACAACTGGGTAGCCCAATTCTTTAACACCGTCAAGGCAGTCCTGCATCGTGTGACAAACAAACGAATTAGCACTTTCGCCACCAATTTGCTCAACAATAGTTCGGAAGATTTCGCGGTTTTCGCCGCGTTCAATTGCTTCAACATTCGCGCCGATTAGTTCCACATTGAATTTCTCCAGGACGCCATTAGCGTGCAATGACATTGCGGTATTTAGCGCAGTCTGCCCGCCAAGCGTTGGCAGCAACGCATCTGGACGCTCGCGTTCAATAATGCTGGCTACAATTTCTGGCGTAATTGGTTCGATGTATGTTGCATCAGCAAATTCGGGATCAGTCATGATGGTTGCTGGGTTACTGTTAACCAAAATGACGCGCAGACCCTCAGCCTTTAAGACTCGACAAGCCTGCGTTCCGGAATAATCGAATTCGCAGGCCTGGCCGATAACAATTGGCCCAGAGCCAATTACCATTACTGACTTAATGTCTTCACGACGCGGCATTAGCGAACACTCTCCATCAATTGAACGAACCGATCAAATAAATACGCTGAGTCATGCGGACCCGCGGCAGCTTCAGGGTGATACTGAACACTGAATGCTGGAATATCTAGACATTCCAACCCCTCGACAACATCGTCATTCAAACAAACATGGCTTACGCGCACTGTTCCAAATTCAGTAGTGCTGTCGCGATCGATCGGCGCATCAACAGCAAAGCCATGGTTGTGCGCAGTTACTTCCACTTTGCCAGTGGTGCGATCCATAACTGGCTGGTTAATTCCGCGATGTCCGTAGCGAAGTTTGTAGGTGCCAAAGCCCAGCGCCCGACCCAGAATCTGATTGCCAAAGCAGATGCCAAACAGTGGACGCTTAACACCAAGCGCTGCTTTCACAATTTCAATCGCATGCGACGCAGTTGCTGGATCACCAGGGCCATTAGAGATAAAGACGCCGTCAGGCCCAGCCGCTAAGAATTCTTCGATCGCGCAATCAGCAGGCATTACATGTACTTCAATCCCGCGCTGGGCCATAAGCGTGGGGGTCATTGACTTGATTCCAAGATCAAGAGCTGCGACCTGATACTTCTTTTCCCCAACTGCCGGCACAACATAAGCAGACTTTGTGGAAACCGTTTGCGAGAAACTGGCTCCTGCCATTTCTGGAACGGCGCGCACTTTTGCCAGCAGTGTTTCGATTGGCTCGCTAGCAAGTTCGCCACTAAAAATTCCAACTCGCATTGCGCCTTGTTCACGCAAGTGTCGGGTCAAGGCGCGCGTATCAATTCCGCTGATGCCAACAACACTCTGGGCAGTCAAAGCTTCGTCAAGCGATTTTGTTGAGCGCCAGTTTGAAACTCGGCGGGCCGGATCACGCACAACATAGCCGGCAACCCAAATTTGTGCTGACTCGTCGTCTTCGTCATTCCAACCGGTATTGCCGATATGTGGCGCAGTCTGGACTACAACCTGCCCACAATACGATGGGTCGGTGATTGTTTCTTGGTAACCGGTCATCCCTGTTGAGAACACCGCCTCACCAAATGCGCTACCTGTTGCACCATAAGACTGGCCGGAATAAACCTGACCATCCTCTAGTACTAAAACGGCCGATGTCATGCACTCACTCCATTCACCAATTCACGTGCTGATTTCAAAAACTCTTCATGATCGCTGTTGCGATTGATTCGCAATCCGGTATCTATGCTTTGATCGCCCAGCGTCCAAGTCAGGATTACCATTCCCTGCGGCTCCACTACGTCGCCGGCAATTCCTCGACCAGTTCGAACTGCGGTTAGATCGGCTTTAGGTAGCCACAAACTGAAATCCGCATCATCTTTGATGAATATTCCGTCACTATTCACACTAGCGACTACGCCTCGTGGCGTACCAAGTGCATGCACAGTAATTCGATTCAACCACTGACCGCTTACGGTTGAGCCAGCGAACCGAGATTCAAATGCGTCAGTTACTGCTATCGAATTGGCTGGCACTGCGGATTCTGGCGCAGGTAAATGTGAAAACTTCTTTGCTTTTCCAAGCCAAGCCCGACGCATCCCCCAAATGGCCAATCCAATAATCGCAATTACTGCAAGAGTAAAAATAATCCGGGAAGTCACATGAGTTACAGGGGCCGAGTGCGGCTCGAGGTGAAGCAGAGTTGTCACACCAACTTTCCATCTAGAACTGTTGGCAAGCCGTTAAAGAAAGTTGCCCGCACCGTGCCTGGCAAGGTGTAGCCCGCAAATGGCGTATTGCGACTTGCACTTACTGAGTTCTCAGCGGCAATCAAAACTTCAGTATTTGGATCAAACAGTGCAATGTGCGCAGGTGCACCTACAACAAGGGCTTGGCCTTGGGTAGCGACCCGACCAATTTGTGCCGGTGCGTAAGACATGCGCTCGCCAACCTGCTGCCAAGTTAGTAAGCCGGTTTTTACCATCGTTGCGTGCACAACCTGAAGCGCGGTTTCTAACCCGGTCATACCAAAAGCTGCGGCAGACCATTCACAATCTTTATCTTGCGCTGCATGCGGAGCGTGATCTGTTGCAACGATGTCGATGGTGCCATCGGCTAGACCTTCGCGAACTGCTTCGACATCGGCTTGCGTACGAAGCGGTGGATTTACTTTGAATACTGGGTTGTAGCTGGTTGCTAGTTCGTCAGTCAGGATTAAGTGATGCGGGGTAACTTCAGCGGTTACTTTGATACCGCGACTCTTGGCCCAGCGGATAATTTCGACGCTACCTGCCGTTGATAGGTGGCAGATGTGCAGCCGAGCATCAACGTGTGATGCAAGTAATACGTCGCGGGCGATGATTGCTTCTTCAGCTACAGCCGGCCAGCCACGCAGGCCAAGTTGTCCCGAGATGATGCCTTCGTTCATCTGCGCACCGTCAGTTAATTGCGGCTCTTGCGCATGCTGCGCAATTACACCGTCAAACGCTTTTACATACTCCAAAGCGCGGCGCATAATCACTGGATCATGCACACATTTGCCGTCGTCACTAAATACGCGCACGCCCGCAGCGCTGTCGGCCATTGTGCCCAGTTCAGCAAGTGTTATGCCTCCAAGGCCTTTAGTAACTGCTCCGACGGGACGAACATCAACTAGACCTGCTTCTTTGCCAAGTCGCCAAACTTGCTCCACAACTCCGGCGTTATCGGCAACCGGATTTGTATTCGCCATTGCGTGCACGCTGGTGAATCCGCCTATTGCGGCAGCCTTAGACCCAGAAAGTACTGTTTCAGTGTCTTCTTTACCTGGTTCGCGCAAGTGTGTATGCAAGTCGACGAGTCCGGGCAGCGCAATACAACCTCTGGCATCAATCACCTGATCTGCGCTAAGCCCATTGCCAATTTGGGCAATGACTCCCTCGTTAATAAGTAGGTCGGTAGCAGCGCCACCAACTATCGAAACATTCTTTAGGACATAACTGGTCATACCGTTGCCTCATTTCCGCCGAGCATTAAATACAGCACAGCCATCCGAACACTTACGCCATTTGTCACCTGTTCAACAATCACGGACTGTGGACTGTCGGCAACCTCAGAAGTTATTTCTACTCCCCGATTCATTGGGCCAGCGTGCATCACAATGGCACCTTGGTTCATCAAGTTCACGCGTGCCTGATTCAAGCCATAGCGCTGCGAATATTCGTGAATTGTTGGGAAGTATGCAGCGTTCATGCGTTCCTGTTGGATACGAAGCATCATCACTGCATCTGCGCCAACTAGGGCATCGTCGAGAGTGTAGGACACTTCTGCGCCCCAAGTGTCGACTCCAAATGGAAGCAACGTTGGCGGTGCAACTAGTCGAACGTTAGCCCCAAGAGTTTTTAGTAAGTGCACATTTGAACGCGCTACGCGGCTGTGCAGGATGTCGCCAACAATTGTGATTGTCGCACCAGCAAGATCGCCGGCCCCATCTCGAAGATGACGACGCAATGTGTAGGCATCTAACAAGGCTTGTGTTGGATGCTCGTGAGTTCCATCGCCAGCATTTACTACACTGCCCGAAATCCAACCCGAGTTGGCTAACGTGTGTGCAGCTCCACTTGAACCATGTCTAAGCACAATCGCATCTGCGCCCATTGCCTCTAAAGTCAGTGCGGTATCTTTCAGGCTTTCACCTTTAGAAACGCTGGAACCTTTCGCAGCAAAGTTAATTACATCAGCAGAAAGGCGCTTGGCTGCCGCTTCAAATGAAATGCGAGTGCGAGTTGAATCTTCGTAAAAGAGATTGACCACAGTGCGACCACGAAGCGGCGGAAGTTTGCCAACGCCTTGTCCCGTTGCCTGGGCCAACTGATTAGCGGTATCGAGAATCAAAATTGCTTCATCACGCGTTAAGTCTGCGGTACTCAATAAATGTTTCATGATGCCTGCCTAATGACAATCTGATCTATTTCGTCATGTTCGCTTAGTTGAACTTGCACCGACTCCGTTTTAGCTGTTGGCAGGTTCTTGCCAACATAATCGGCACGGATTGGAAGTTCGCGATGACCACGATCGACAAGTACGGCAAGTTGCACTGCTTGCGGGCGACCATGTTCGCTAAGTGCATCTAGTGCCGCGCGAATTGTTCGTCCTGAATAAAGGACATCGTCAACCAGAATCACTAGCCGACCTTCGATGCCAGCTTCTGGAATAACTGTTGGAAGTAGTGCGCGAGCTGGTTGCATGCGTAAGTCATCGCGGTACATCGTTACATCGATAGCGCCGACTTGAACGGGGCTACCTTGAATTTCGCTAATGCGCTGCGCTAGTCGATTAGCGAGTGCGACACCGCGAGTCGGAATGCCCATAAGCGTGACATTTTGCGCACCCTGAGTGCGTTCAATAATTTCATGGGCTAGTCGAGTAAGTGCTCGAGAAATATCGGCGGAGTCTAGAACAACCCGGCCTTGGGTATGCGTCATCGTACTAACCTCCTTTCCTGCCTCACGGGACAGGTGTTAAAGGATGTCGCTTTGCCCGAGCATAGCGCACATTTCTTTATCTGTTGAAATTACTAGGTATTGCTTGCGCCGGATCCCAATTTGTGGACCCGCATGCCATTAGTTGTGCCCGGTACGCCTGGTGGAACACCAGCGATGAACACCAGCTTGTCACCACGATTGAACTTCTGAATTTCAAGCAAAGTGTGATCTACCTGATTTACCATCTCGTCCGTGTGCTGTACATTTCCAGCCACGAAAGTTTCGGTACCCCAAAGTAGCGCTAGCTGATTACAAACTGTCTCGCTTGTAGTGAAAGCCAAGATTGGCGTTGAAGTCCGGTGACGCGCAGCCAAGCGGGCCGAGCGACCAGTTTCGGTGAAAGCCACAATCGCTTTAGCGTCAACATTGGTAGCAACCTGCACTGCTGCTTCACAAAGTGCTTCAGCTGTTTCAGCTCTGTTGTGATTCTCCAGAGCAGGAATTCGAGCCAATGCTTCAGACTCAACGTGCTCAATAATGCGACTCATGGTGGCTACAACATTTGTTGGATTTTCGCCCACACTTGTTTCACCTGAAAGCATCAAAGCATCTGCGCCGTCTAGTACTGCGTTGGCAACATCGCTGGCTTCCGCACGGGTTGGTCGTGAAGCAGTAATCATTGACTCAAGCATCTGGGT
>Ga0114964_10001347_pt1 | contig 17911 bp, 13 predicted proteins | sample C_131016_MF_Meta_FD_92638 | JGI IMG/M metagenome (GOLD analysis project Ga0114964, IMG submission 92638) | Freshwater microbial communities from Lake Croche, Canada to study carbon cycling - C_131016_MF_MetaG | ecosystem: Environmental > Aquatic > Freshwater > Lake | place: Lake Croche, Canada... | reverse complement strand
TCTGGCGGTGCTACGCCAGGAACACTTCGTTTGACCTCACCGGTCATCGATACCACCACCAATGGATTTGACGGCCAAGAGGCAATGGACCATTGGATCAATGACGCTGACAAGCACTGGTATCCAGCCGGTTCTACCTACAAGTACCAGTACGTTGATGCGGGATCAGATCTAAATCTGACCTACCAACTCAAAGATACAAACGGCAATCCAATGGCAAACACAGAAGTTGATTTATCTGTGAACAAGAGCTACTCGGGTTCCGCGGCTGCTCTAACTTGTGGTGCCACTGTCGTCAATGCAGCAGCGTCACCAGGTGACGGTGCGCTGTTGGTTGGTACAACCAACGAGAGTGGTAACGTCACCTTCTCGTGCACAAACACCAACACTGACGCTGAGGCAGCCGCTCGTCCAACGAGCTTCACTGCAAAGCCTGCTGATGGAAGTAACCCATTCTCACAAATTTGGGCTTCAACTCCCGCCGGTCCAACCGGAGGCGACATAACTGAGTTCCACTTCGTCAAGTCTGCAAGTGCGCCAGTACCAGATCCACGCACTGCACCAGCAATTACTATGACTATGGAATCAAACGATTCAGTATCCGCAGGTTTGGCCCAGGCAGCTGACGCGAATCACTGGCAGGGTTGGTTTGCATCTAATGGCTCAGCAGGTACTGAAATGGCCGCTGCACCAGCAGGTGGAAACGGAACTACCGCGCTCAAGTTCGCCAAGGGTATAACCGGCGCTGGCGATGCGTGGAGCGGATTGAACTTCTTAAATACCACATCAGGTACCACGAAGCTCACCGATGCCACTCATCACAACATCACTATGAACTTCTACAACTCACAGTCTGTAGCCGTTCCAGTGACAGTGAAGCTCGGAGGAAATGTTGAAGTTGTCCAGCAGGCTGCTGCCGGTTGGTCAAAGTTGACATTTGACATGAGCACTGATTCTGACTGGTCATCTTCTACTGAATACACAACACTTGTTGTGTACGTCGACTGGAATGACACAAACGCAACGACAGTCAACACCGACGCAGCGCATGATTACTACATCGATAACGTCGGTATCAATGGTGGAACTACACCTGCGATCCCAGCAGTTGTTACAGCGGTGAAGCCAGCCAACACCAAGGCAGCCTCACTCAGTGGCACTGCAAAGGTTGGCAAGACTTTGACCGCAGCAAAGGGCACATGGTCGGGTACAACTCCGGTTACGTATTCATACAAGTGGTACCGCTGCACGAAGGCTGCCACAGCAACACCAAAGGCCGCGCCAGTTGCTGCTGACAAGTGCACCTTAATCGCAGGAACTACCAGCTCACGCAAATTGGTAGCCGCAGATAAGGGTAAGTACCTACGCGTTCTCGTCACTGGAACAAACAGTGCAGGTAACGCTAAGTCACTTTCAAAGACAACTGCCAAGGTTGGCTAGAAAGTAAACACATTAAGTATGGGTCCTCGGCTCACGCCGGGGGCCCAAACTTTTTTCCGCACATAACACTTAAAAGCCTGGGGCTCGGACAAAGGATATGACGATGAAGATGCGTAATCTGGCAAGTATTGCTCTTGGACTATTTCTCATCGTTTCGCCGATGGCTACCGGGCCGACTATGGCCACGCCACTCAATGTGTGTGGTGGCGATACTTCGCAAATTTGTGCACCAATTTCCGCGCTGCACTACACCACTAACGGTGTAGCAAGCTCAATTTCAAACGGCCAAGCAAGCGTCAACTTGGCATCAACAATTTTTCAATTCACATTCGCTGGCACTTCGACAGTGTCAGGCAAATACCTTTCGGTCCACTTCTTTGACATCAATGGTCCTATGCACGTTCTCATGACGATTGGTGATTCAGCCCAAGGTACAGGCTGCGCAGCAAGCGGCGCTAGCGGCAAGAGCTGTGTACTTCAGGCAAACGCACAAGGCAATGCGTCATTTGAAGTCAAGGTACTGAATCCAGAAATTGGCGATTCATTTAGCTACCAAACTATTGGGCCAGCAGGATTTGCCTCAGGTGTCGTCAACATTTTGTACACCGCAACCGGCGCAAATACGAATCCAGCCGACACCTGCAACGCTGACCGCTCAAAGGTGTGCCCGGATATTTCACGGGCAACGATTACCGTTGGCGACCGCAGTGTTGCAAAAACTTTCAATGCGCAAGGTGCCGGAGCTTCGACGCTTCAGACCGGCACAACCGTTACTGAGATTCTGTACACCTCGGATTCCAGCTACGCCTACAAGTGGGCTTTCATGAAGTTTCTCAATGCCTCTTCCGGTGTGACCGTTGCTCTCGATGCTGGCGACCCAACAACCTCGCGGGCCTGCGATGCCCAGGACGCCATTCAAGGTGGCTGCCGAATCAAACTTGATGCGCAAGGTAGCGCTCGATTCATTGCGACATTTGCTGGTGGCGCTGTGGGCAAGACCGTGCAGTATGAATTCAGCGGACCAAGTTTTGATTCAAAGGTTGTCACCATCGGGTTTGCGGCAGCAGCTGCGTTTACCCCCGTTGTTGTGCCCGCGATTGTCGTGAAAGTATCCGTAGCAAAGCACCTGATCACAGTGACTGTGACCAACGCTAAAGCCGAAAGCGTCACAATCCAACTCGACAAATTGACCGCAATCACCCTGATACCAACCGATAAATCAGTGGTCTACCACTTTCCTGTGTCTGCCGGGAAGCACACCGTGGTTACAACAGTTAAGAAAATCAAAAAGACCAGCAAAGTAACTGTCACCTAATCTCTACGTGCCTTAGGCTGGCGCTCATGACGCAACGCAATGTTCTGGTAACTGGTGGATCTCGTGGAATTGGGGCGGCGATTGCTGCCGAGTTCGCGCAAGCTGGTGACCGTGTGGCGGTCCATTACAGTTCCAACGGTGCCCTGGCTGACAAAGTCGTGGCTGCCCTACCAGGCGCCGGGCACATCACCGCCGGTGCGGACTTGCGTGATGCTACCGCAATCAAAACTATGGTCGATCGGGTTGCCGAAGCCTTCGGATCAATTGACGTGCTGGTGAACAACGCAGGCGTGTTCTTTGATCACCCAATTGAATCCACAGATTATGACACCTGGCAGCAAGCGTGGTCGGACACACTTGGCGTGAACCTTATCGGCGCAGCCAACGCCTCGTGGTGCGCGCTCCAGCACATGCCACGACACGCTAACTCACGCATAGTTAATGTCGGATCGCGCGGTGCGTTTCGCGGTGAACCAAATAGCCCAGCCTATGGAGCAAGCAAGGCTGCCATCACCGCATTCGGGCAATCAATCGCAAAGTCACTAGCACCTCATGGCATCGCTGTGACCACGTTGGCACCAGGATTCGTTGACACCGAAATGGCCGCGGAACTTCTTGATGGCCCAACTGGTGACGACATTCGCGGACAAAGTCCGTTCAATCGTGTTGCTACCCCAGAAGAAGTGGCAAAGGCAGTATTCACTTTGGCTTCGCCAGATTTAGTATGGGCTAGTGGTGCAGTGCTCGACTTTAATGGCGCTTCTTACTTGCGTATGTAGCTAGTCGATTGCACCAATGCGCCGGAGCCGAGCAATCGCAGCATCCTCGATTGGTGAACTTGGACCTAGTGCTGCTTGCATACCCCGCAGAAAAGTTCGAGTTGCTGGCTGAATGATTGACAACGGTTTAGTGTCAAGCTCTAATGCGTCTTGAAAATGTTGCGGAAGTGCTGCCGCGGCAGCTTGAAAAAGTCCGCCATAAACAGCAAGTGCGGTTTTTGACAACGGTGGCTTTTTAATGAACTGCACAACGCGACGTGTTCGATCTGTGACAACAAGGGACCCCGAATCCCAATAGTTAGCGACACAGGCCGTCAATTCGTCAGCAGTCATCGGGCATGCAGCCAGCCCCAGTGGTGCAACGGCCTTGGACCATTGACCAACGTATGCATCAGGCCCACCAGGTATCGGTTCGTTTGCGTACAACGTATGTGCCGAGAGAAATGAATCAGTGAATGCTGCATGAACCCACAACAGCAAGTCCGGGTCAGCAGCTCGATACCCGCGCTGCTCGCCCTGCCCCGTTGTGTATTCACCAGTCACATGGTCGTGCATACGATTCACACGTTGCGCTTCTTTAGCAATTGCTGCATGTGACCCAAAAGTTGTGATGGTCAACCAACGTGTTGTTCCCGCCAGTCGACCGAGTGGATCCTCTTCATAACGCGAGTGTTCAGCCACTCCGGCCAGACTGCCTGGATGCAGAGCCTGCATTAACAGCGCACGAATGCCACCAATCAAGGTTGCTAGGTGTCCGTGTACAACCCAAGGCGCATCCCCTGGCAAATACAAACCGGCTTCGTCACCTTCGGCAACGGTCGCAAGCCATGGTGGGATTCCGTCTGGTGAATTTGTAATTATCCGACGGAAGCGTGCGCCGATAATTTCTTGCACCACGTTTCCAGCCATAACTTTTCACTTTCATTGAGTTTTAGATAGTCCAACGATAAAAGAGAATTGCTAGCAACGCAGAATGTGAGTCCGAGACTAAAAAACGTATGTTCCATAAACATAAACAAGTGTTCCACGGCGAACACCCTCAGTCCACATCCGATCGATGTCGCGATGCAAGGCGCGTACACACCCATGTGATGCTGGATAGGTCATAACCAGCGAATCAGTGGCGGATCCATGCACTGCCATTCCACCATGGAAGTACATCGGTCGATACATCATTGCACCGGGATACAAAGTAGATTCCTGCCAACGGTTGACAGTGAAATAGATCTTGAATTTTCCACTGGCTGTCGGAACGCTAGGTTGACCCGTCGAGACGGGAAATACAGCTTTCACAAATCTTGTGCGGGTGCTTGGGTCAAAAGCAATCCACGTTAATGACTGGCACGTTTGATCAATATTCAACCCGGTCACCATGTAGTACGGGATCGCAGGCTTGGGTTGGGCGACGATCAACTCTCGCTCATAGTCCGTTGGCAAGGCACGCGTTGCCTTGTGTTTTGTAAGTTCACGCCAAACGCATAAACCGCGACGAGCTTTCTGATCAAAAAGTCCATCAGCTTTACCCGTCGGGGCACCAAATCGTTGCAAAGCAATTTCTACTGCAAGATTTGTAGGCTTCGGTAAGGTGACCGCTGCCTGGATTGGGGAGACCACCATGGACGACAAAGAAATACAAAAAAGTAAAGCTACCGAAATCGGTCGAAAATTGCGCACGTACCTCTTCCTGTCGTTGCTTTAGATATTTCATTATGGCGCGCTACGACTTTGTGCACGCCAGCGGGAACCTCAAAACAACACATTCCAAGATGCGCCGTTACAGCCCCAAAAAAATTACTTCTGATGTGGTCTGCGCCACAGCAAGTCGCGACCCACGCACCTATAAATGGGAATAGGCTTGGCAAGCAAGTCATTTCACGTGACAAAGGAACCCTAAATGCCGGCAGCAAGCCAACCGCTTCGTCCGTCTGCGCATCCCCACAAAGTTGGGATGGCCGGCCTCGTACTTGGTGCGACTGGCGTTGTTTTTGGAGACATTGGTACCAGCCCGATTTATGCGCTGCATGAGACTTTTGCAAAATCGGGAACAGCTCTTCAAGACATTTACGGTGTCACGTCACTAGTTTTTTGGGCTTTAATGCTCGTGGTCAGTCTGAAGTATCTAACGTTCGTTATGCGCGCAGATAACAATGGCGAAGGTGGAATCCTCGCACTGTTGTCGCTGATGCCGGGTAAGTATCGCGACACACATACGCGCAAACAGGCCCTACTTCTAATTTTGGTACTTGTCGGAACAGCACTGCTGTTTGGTGACGGTGTGCTCACACCGGCAATTAGTGTACTTTCTGCCACCGAAGGTTTGGCGCTGGTTAATCCCCGATTTGCTGACTTTGCGGTTCCACTTACTGTTGTCATTCTCATGGCACTTTTCTCAGTTCAACGTCGAGGCACACACACCATCGGTCAAGTATTTGGTCCCGTGATGGTCATTTGGTTCATCACTCTGGCTGGCCTTGGTATCTATCGTTTCATGTCACACCCAGAGGTAATCAAAGCCTTGTCACCATCCTTCGCATTGACATACATGCATAACCATGGCTTGCGTACGTTTGCATTGTTGTCATCTGTGATCCTCTCCGTGACAGGTGCGGAGGCGCTGTACGCCGACATGGGCCACTTTGGTGCGCGACCAATTCGTATGGCATGGATTGGGCTTGTTGGGCCATCACTCGTGCTGTGTTACCTGGGTCAAGCCGCATTGGTTTCTGAAAATCCTGCTGCAGCAAGTAGTCCGTTCTTTTCTTTAGCGCCAAACCCAACTGCGACATTGTTACTAGTTGGCCTGGCAACCGCCGCAACAGTCATTGCTTCACAAGCATTGATCACTGGTGTGTTTTCGCTTTCCCGCCAAGCAATTCAGCTCGGCTTGTTCCCTCGCCTGACCATTCACCACACCAGCAAAGATCATGAGGGACAGATTTATGTTCCGATAGTGAACTGGCTTGTTGGCGCCACGAGTATTTTCCTCGTTGTTGCGTTCAAATCATCGTCGGCTCTGGCTCATGCTTATGTACTTGCGATTGCTGGAACCATGTCAATAACCACCATCGCTTTCCATCGCGTTGCTCGTGATGTGTGGGACTGGCCGCTTTGGAAAGTTTTGCCATTAACGACTGGCTTCATGATTGTTGATATGTCATTCCTCATCGGTACCGCTGGAAATATTCTCAGTGGTGGCTGGGTACCCATTCTGCTCGGCTCATTTGTCCTTGCAGTGATGGTTCTGTGGCGTGCCGGCTATCGCGCACTTGGCGCAGCTATGGCGCGCCAGAGCATGACGTGGCAAGCCATTTATGCGGGCATCGAAGAGGGTCGGATTGCGACATTGCCTGGAGTAGGAATTTTCATGGCTTCACCTGCTGAGGAAGTGCCTTCGGCTTTGTGTTCACATGTGCAAGCACTCCACTCACTGCCAGAGAGTGTCGTTGTTGTGACAGTCGTCAGCGAGCCATACCCCACAGCGACCAACCCGGTAACAGTGGATCAAATCAGCGATCGTCTCAGCAAGGTACGTGTTCCCGTCGGTTACATGGAGTCAGTTGACCTACCTGCACTTCTTCGCCTTAATTTGCTTGGTGGGCTTGAGGACAATGCAACGTACTACCTATCGGAACGTCGATTCCTGGCCACAAATTCTGGAACCTTGGGACACCGCACCGAAGCCTTGTTTGGGCTCTTGCACCGAAACTCCGCAACGGCCACCCAGTACTTTGGCTTACCCTATGACCGCGTTATTTCTCTTGGTACCCGCATCGATCTGTAACGAATTCAAGTTCTTCTGGCTGCAAATTCGACATTCCACACCCCTGCGCAGTCTGTTCTGAAACAATACTTTCATGGGGGAAATCTCGGCCACTAAGGGTTCGACTTCGGTGTTTAGTTTTGAAGCGTCGTTGTCCCGTCAGCTATTTGGGGAAGTTGCAAACCTGCGGAAAATTGTTGAGGCCTGTTTAGCCAATGCAGATCCAGCATCAGTTCATGCTCTTCGAGTCACCAGTAGGCACATCCGTAGTCTGTTTTTTTCCTACCGCCCAATACTTAAGAAAGATCCACGTCAATCCGGCGAACACCAGCTCCGAATGCTGAGCGAGAGATTTGCGGACCTAAACAACATCGATGCCTTCACCAACCAAATCAATGCACATTTGCCTGACATCCACTTAGAAGAAATATCAATTGCTCAATCGCTGCTCGACACACTCTCGCGAGATCGTAAAACACTCGCGGACGAAGTCACTTGCGCTAACAGTAAAAATGAAATTGACCTTATTCTCGAAGAACTTGAAAAATTTGCACTTAATCCATTAATCAAAAAGCCGGTAGCGCGACTTTCGAACAAAGATAAACGTAAGTTGCTCAATCGTTGTATCAGGGAAACATGGTCAACCCTAGCGACCGAAATTACAGAAATTTCTCGTAAGTCCACCGTCGAAGATTTACATCAAATTCGTATTTCAGCGAAGTATTGCCGTTATGTCCACGCGTTGGCGTTCAAATACGAACTTGTGGAAACACGAAATCGCGGGGTCGAGCACTATGCCAAAGGGATACAGCAAGTTTTGGGTGCGTACCTCGATGCCATCCATTTGAATGATTGGATAAACACGCAAACGTACTTACCACCAGAAGAACGTGGAATGGCCCGAGCTTGGATAGCCGCTGATCTTGAGTTCAACTTTCGCGAGCTCAAGAAAAGTAAATAGGCGTTACGGAGTCGGTGTTGCTGACGGATCACCGATCATGCTTGGCGATGGAAGCCCCTTAGAGACCATTCCCAGTACTGTTCCGCGAACGTTAAGTGGCAGCCCCTGCAGGCTGAATGTGGCAAGGAACCCTTGCGAATCGGTACGCATTGAGTATCGCGCAAATGCTCGGGTGTCGTTTTCGTTTCCACCGGAACACAAGTGTTGATAGAGGGGAAAGATTGCCTGCCATGGCGCGGGTGCTGTGTTAGAGCCATCCGGTGGAATTGGCGTCATGCCTGGATCCAGGGTGGGTATTAGTGGCGAGGCAGTTCCACTAACGGTCAGCTGGGTCAAGGCTGAATAAATTGATTCGAGGTTACTCGGCACTGGTTCTTGATCTTTTGCCACTTTCACTGCCATTGATTGCAATCCATATGTGGTGACGTACGAAAAAGGCACAAGCCCAATTCCACCTTCGGTAGTCAATTCTGCCGCGACATTCAAAGTGTCGAAGGAGTCTGTCACCGTGAAGGTACTTGGAATACCCTTCCAGTTCTTGGGGTCCACACGCTTCATCCATGAATCAATTGCGTCTGCTACCGGCTTTGCCACTGAAGTGGTTAAAACAACCGGTTCATCGGGCAACTCAAGTCCCGAATTCAGCGCCGCGACTGCTGGGTCAGCCCATGTGGTGATTTCGCCACTAAGAATTTTCGACAAGGTTGCCACATCGATGATGATTCCATCTACGCCAGCAACTGTCGTTGAAATCGCAGCACCATCGATTGCGGTTGGAACGCTGAGAAATGCTGAGCAATCTGCGGGAGGCGTTGAGCTGTCGGTGTAGGCAATGTTCGCTGCACCTGGCTGGTCACTCACAGTCACCGTTGCACCCGCACACAAGCCGCTGTAGTCAGAACCCCATTGATTAATGACGTTCGTGATTGCACCTGGAGCGTACGTTGTGACGTCGGCTGAACCGCAGTTGATTGATGAGTCAGCAAGCTGTGCGAGAAGCTCGGGCGGCATATCTGGTGTGCACGCTGAGGTACCCATAAGGACGGTCAGAACAACTGAACCTGTGGCCAAGTACTTACCGAACTTCATCATTGCAAACCTTTCGAGAACTGTCTGGAACTAAAGGTGGGAAGCCTGCCAGACACATCGGTCTGACAGGCTTCCCATTAGTGCTTAGTTATTTAGAGCTTTGCGATCTGGTCAGTTGCCTTTGAAAGCACCGTTGCACCTGGGGTTACGAAACCTGGCGCACCAATGCCTGCTGGGTTAGCTGAGCAGTTCTTGATCATGTAGGTTGCGTAGGCCTTTAGATCGGTGTTTGTGTTTGCCTTGCTACCAACCATGTAGGTAAGGATGGTGAACTGGTAGGCGCCAGTAACCTGGGTTGTCCAGTCAATGGCGTACGTGCCTGAGTAAGTACCGTTTTCGGTAAGTACGCCTGCACCCTTAAGGAATGCAGTTGCTGCTGCTGCAGTTGGCTTCACGTATGCACCCTTAGCGTTCTTCAGAGCAACAAGCTTCAACGACGTCAAAGACGACGTTACGTCTGAAAGATCTGCGTAGCCGATTGCGTTGTCGGTTGCAACAACGTTAGCGACCAATGCTGAACCACCACTGTTTGATGTTCCAACAACGGTTCCCTTGTTCCCGTTAGCCCAGATGCCGTCGCCGGTACCCCAGGAGCTCGCAGCTGCGGTCGCATTGAAGAACTTGAACATGTTCTTTGATGTACCTGAATCGCCTGAGCGGTACTGAACAGAGATTGAGTTGTGCGGAAGAGCAACAGCCTTGTTCTGTGTCTTGATTGCAGCATCATCCCAGAATGTGATGTCGCCACGGAAGATCTTGCTCAACGTTAGTGAGTCAAGGTTCAGACCGGTGACTGCGGCACCCTTTGCTGTCTTCAAGTTGAAGAAGAATGCAACAGGAGCAGCAGCGATCGGGATGTAAACCGAGTTAGCAGTTGAAACTTCGGTGCCTGTTGAATCTGCACCAGCGAAGGCTGCGGTTCCGCCAGCAAGTGCTAAGCGACCGGTGCCTGAGCTTGACTTTGTGTAGGTAACAGTGATGCCGAGCTTCTTGCCGCCACCAGTCTTGTTATCTGCATTGAATTTTGTGATGCACTTCTGCTGGAAGTCATCCTGGAATGAAGAGCCGTTACCAACAAGTGTGGTAGCAGCGATAGCTGGAAGTGTTGCTCCAGCTACGAGGCTTGCCGAAAGACCGAAAAGGACTGCGGCGGAAGTTAGCGACTTGCGCATTTTGTCTCCTAAACACTGAGTCCGATCTTTTCGGACTTTCCTAGTTGAACGCATCAACGTTGATTTTGGTTAGCGTCACATTGAAATTGGTGTGGATTGTGCGTGAACTTTCAGTAAGTTCTTACCCGAATCGCCCAGCGACATAATCTTCTGTGCGCCGATCCCGTGGGGTCCTGAATATCTGATTAGTTTCGCCGAATTCAACTACATAGCCTGGGTTGTTATCCTCGGCCAGAAAGAATGCAGTTTGGTTCGATACGCGCTGAGCTTGTTGCATATTGTGCGTGACGATCACAATTGTCATACTTTGAGAAATTTCACTAATTGTCTCTTCGATACGGATTGTCGATCCTGGGTCTAAAGCAGAGCAAGGTTCGTCCATCAATAACACGCTTGGGCTAAGGGCCAGTGACCGCGCGATGCACAGTCTCTGTTGTTGACCACCGGAAAGTGACCCGGCAGGAGCGCCGAGCCGATCCTTTACTTCATTCCATAAACTCGCACGGGTTAACGCCTGCTCAACCAATTCGTCTTCATTGCGGCTGTGACGGCCCGACAGACGTAATCCTGAGAGTACATTGCCTCGAATGGTCATGGTTGGAAACGGGTTTGGCTTTTGGAAAACCATGCCAATGTTCAAACGAACGTTAACTGGATCTATGTTTGGTCCGTAGACATTTTCGCCTTTGAATAACACCTCACCGGCAAGCCCGGCGTTCGGAATCAATTCATGCATACGATTAAGCGTGCGGATGAATGTTGATTTACCGCAACCTGACGGTCCAATCAATGCTGTTACTGAGTTTTCAGGGAACTCTAAGCTCACATTATTGATGACATGACGTTCGCCGAACCACACATGTAGATTACGAGCCTCCAGGTGTGCTTCCACGCCATCGCGAAATTGGCTCTTGTCATGGGCAACATTCGTTACTGAAGAATAATCTGTGGTCATCTCAGGTTTCCTTTTCTTAAAATTTCTGCTTGCCAAAAATGCGTGCGAGAGTAAAAATAATGCCTACCAAAATGAGCAGTACCAAAGCCGCGCCCCATGCGCGTTGGACAGCGATTTCTGAACCAGCGCTCACCCACTTATAGATGTAAGTCGGCAACGTACTCATCAAACCACTGAAAGGTTTGTAATTCGTAGCATCACCAGGAATCGTTGTCATCAACAGAGGCGCGGTTTCACCCACGATGCGCGCCAGGCCCAGCAAGATTGCGGTAATGATACCCGAGCGTGCTGCGGGCAAAATTACTTGAAAGAACGCCTTATTCCGAGGTGCTCCCAAAGCCATTGCTGCACTTCGCAAATCTTGTGGAACCAGTTTGAGCACTTCTTCGGAGAGGCGGGCAACCGTTGGCAACATCAACAGCAGCAAAGCTGCTGAGGCAAGCCATCCCACTTGCTTGGAGAATCCACTCAGAACAAAGAATGCGTAAATAAACAAACCCGAAACAATCGATGGCAGACCTGTCATTGATTGTGTGATGAATCGAACTGGGCCACGCATTGGACTGCGTGTTTCGGTGAGAAATACACCAACGCCAATCCCTAGTGGAATTGTCACGAGGGCTGCGATTCCGACAACTATAAGCGTTCCGATAATCGCGTGAAACACGCCACCGTAATCCAAAGATGTTGCCGATGTGACATAGGTGCTGTCATAAAAAAGGAATTGTATGCTCAACGCATGAATTCCTTTGCGGATCAGATTTAACAAAACTGATCCCAAAACAACTGCGACAAGTAATACAAGGACTAGAACAAATACGGTCAGAATCGCATCGGGGATACCTCGACGACCACCAACAAATGTTGCAGCTGTTCCGGCGGCTATCAACTGGAGCGGAACGAAAACTGCAACGAGTGCCGTTGCACCCGGCATCGCGAAATGCATGGCAATCAGAAATGCGAGGACCACGGGTAAAACTGAAGCTAAGCCAATTGACGTAAGCGTTGAAGTAGATCGATTACGCCATGGCGTAGCCTCGGCTGGCCTGGCCACCGGCCCAAACTCGGCAGTTTCCAAAATCGTCATGACGCCATCTTCTTTTCACTACGTTGCACAATGTAGGTTGCAAACATATTTACAATTAGTGTCGCTCCAAAAAGAACTACACCTGCCGCAAGCAGTGCACTAATCGCCTTCGATTCGGCTTCACCGTAGTACGACGCAATCATCGGCGCGACAGCACCACCACGATTTTCCAAGATTCGCACAATGTTGACATGGAAAATCAAATTAATGGTGTACAAGATTGCAATCGTTTCACCAAGCCCACGGCCAATACCCAAGAGAATTCCACCGAGGATACCCCCGCGCGCCGTTGGGAGAATCACTCGGCGCATGGCGGAAAAACGTGTGGCCCCGAGTGCGTACGACGCATTGACTAGTTCTTTATCAACTCGGCTGATCACTTCGCGTGAGACCGACGTGATGATCGGAATCATCATGATTGCCAAGATCCACCCACCAATGAACGGTGAACGGTAATAGTTGTCAACTTCATTCTTAAAGAATGGGATTGATCCAAAGTACTGGTTGAGTAATCTACCCCAGCTTGCCGCCACCGGGGTGAAAACGAATGCTCCCCACAATGCGATAACGATAGATGGTAGAGCCGCCAATAGGTCAACGACATTCGTCGCCCATCGCGCAATTCGAGCTGGGGCCATGAACTCAATAAAGTACGCGACTGCAATAGAACTAGGCACAGCGACAATCAATGCTAGAACTACGAGCACCAATGAACCAACAAGCATTGGCATGATCTGAAATGTGTTTGTTGCCTGATCCCAGGTTGAACCTGTTACGAAGGAAAAACCCTGTTCCTTGAATGTGCTGGCTGAGCGCCACGAAAGAAAAATAAATACAAGGAACACTAACGAAAATGCAAAATATGCGGCAGCTTTCGCGAAACCAAAGAAGACACGGTCGCCTCGACGGGATTTTGACGCGAAAAGATCTACTCGCGTGATTTTGTCTCCATCAACTAACATGCCTAGACACTAGCCAAATCAAGCAAATGCTTAGTGCAAGAAAAGCAAACGTTTCGTTAACCAGCAGAAAACGTTTACTTACCTATTTTCCAAGAGATAACCGAGTCCACGAATCGTTTTAACCATCTGGGGATTGTCAGGATCTTTTTCAATCTTCAGTCGGATTCGCTTAATCAGAACATCAAGACTCTTGCCTTGTTCCATGTGGCGCGCACCCCACACCATGTCAGCAAGTTGGCCACGGCTCAGCACACGTCCGGCATTCACCATCAATGCTTCGAGTAATTCAAATTCCTTCAATGCAAATGGAGTGATCACTCCGTCAACAGTGACACTGTGGTGGATCAGGTTCATCCGCACGTGTCCTGCTTGAAGAAGATCCGAAACTTCATCTGTGTAGGTCCTACTTGTCCCGCGTAGTACCGCGCGTATCCGTGCTACTAGTTCTGCGCTCGAATAGGGCTTGGTTACATAGTCGTCAGCACCCAATTCAAGACCCACAACTTTGTCAATCTCGGATGAGCGCGCACTAACCATGATGATTGGGGTATCCGCGACAGCCCTTATTGCCCGACAAACTTCTTCGCCAGGCATCTTGGGAAGCATCAGATCTAGTAGCACTAGGTTTGGTCGCTTCTCTTGAAAGCGGCGCAATCCTTCATCGCCGTCGCCAGCGACAACCACACTAAATTGCTCTTTCTCGAGCAGGTAACTAAGTGATTCGCGATGTGCAACATCATCATCAATCACAAGGATGTGATCCATATATTCCTACTTCCCTGCCGTAATGTCGACGCGGCGGTACTCGTTACGCCCAGCCTGAGTGTTGATAAATCCCTTACGAGCTGTCTTAGTCCCGTCCACGATCACGATTGTTGTGCCCTTTGGTAACGCTTTTGCAAGAAAAATTCTTACCACGTCAAAGCGGATTTTCATTTCTCGAATACCAGCGGCTTGATTCTTCAAAGCGGCGACATAGATTGTGAACCCCGTAAGTGTTACATGTGTGTACTTCTTCGCCTTGATAGTTGCAACGTATTTGTTCAGCAAGAGTTGCTGTTTATACGACAATGTGAATTGGCCACGTGAGAAATGTGCGCTGCCAATAGCAGTCTTCTTTGCAACGGTGGTTCCACTTGTTGGCTTCTTCGTTGGCGTTTTTGTTCCAACGGCATTTGCCTTCACAACTACAACAAGCACAGTGAGATTTTGATATCCCAGAGCTGAGAATCTGATTGTTCCTCTGCCCAGTGACTTACCGATCAGGACGAAAGTGCCTGCGCCGCCTTGCGCATCCGCATTCGCATCCACTAAAAATGGCGGCGAAATCGAGCTTCTTGCCGACACTTTCACATCGTCGGCTAAGACTAGGTCATCTGAAGTAAGAGCAATAAGTAGTGTCTCGCCGACTACCATTGTCACCGCGGTTGATGAAGATGTAAGTTTGGGCGTCACTACCGTCACGCTGACTCGAACAGTTTGATAGTTGTCAGCCGAGAACCGCAATACACAAACTCCAGCAGATGTGCCTGTCAAAGTCACGGTCGTTGTGCCAGCAAAAGTGGGTGACAAAGAAGTAATTTCAACGTTTCCGTCATCGCACGATTCACCAGAGATGACCGCCTCATCTTTGAGAGTTAAATCTGTAGATGAAATCTGAATTTGTTGGGTGCCTCCAACATAGACGCGTAGATTATTGGTTTCGGATGTAAGCCGAGCAGACTTCACCCGGGTAGATACAGGTACCGATCGAAATTTGTCAGAAGAAAAATTCACATTTGACGAGCCTTCTGAAAGGCCAGTGACTAGAAAATCTACGGTTCCGTCTGACTGATAAATCGGGTCGCCGACTGAAATGTTGTCATTGGCTAACAGCGTGCTGAACTCGGTGCCTTCACCGATTGCCACATCATTTGACGATAAACTTACAACCTTGGTTTCGCCAACAAAGAGCTCAAACGAAGCGCTATTAGAAATTAATTGTGAACGGACCACCTGAATTCGAACTGTCGAATCACGATAGTTATCACTGCTGAAATGAACGGTAGTTTGACCGATTTCTAGACCAGAAATTTCAAATTCAGCAACGCCATTCAGGCTAGAGATGGACTCGAGAGTCGATGCTACCGAGCCATTATCAACAATTGCTTTCACTACTGCGCCATCTTCGAGCGAATTATCTGGGCAAGTAACGGAAACCATATACGTACCACCCGCGAAAACTGAAATTGCTGAATCTGACGAGGCCAAAGTTGGGGTGCTGACTGCCACGACAACTGAACGCGAGACATACCCGGGAACGTTTACCGTGACCGTAGCCACGCCAATTCCTTCAATTTGCAGAGTCACAACTGCCACACCATTCTCTGGCGAACTCGTCGAAGACAAAGTGACAACATTTTCGTTGCTACTTTGAACATCAAGAGCCAGGTCTGGGCTTAACGGGGCATCTGCTGAGGTAACTTCGAATGTTTGCACGCTTCCCGCCAGAATCGTTTCTGGCAAGGCGCTGAGGGCTAGCGTTGGAATTGACACATTAACGTTGATTGACACTGAATTGGAATACCTATCGTTTCGAAACACGATGGTTGTTGGCCCAGCCGTTAATCCGGTCAATGTGAATCGAGCAGTGTCTGGTGTGTCACCTGGTCCACTTGAAATTTCTACAACTCCGTCGCGTGACGAAGTAAATGTGACAGTGCCTGGATCGAGAAGTGGTGCATCGGTTGAAAAGACATTCACGGTTGCAGCGCCACCCACAACAACATCAATAGATGTTCTGTCAACCACCAGGGCAGGCTCACCAATTACGATGGTGACAGTCAAAGTTGTATAACCTGCGGCAGAGAATCGAATAGATCCTGACCCGTGTGCCAAACCTTGAATTGAAAAATTTGCAGTTCCATCGTCACTAGCTTCAATATCAGGTGACTCAATCGATGCCACAGCCGAACGAACTGATTCGGCATGAATGACAGTTCCAGGAACAAATGGCATATCAACAGAACTAATTTCGGCAGTAGTGATTGCCCCTGACATTCCAGTGAGAGCATCAGGCAGGCTGATAATCGCAGGTGCCGCTACCGTGACTTTGATTCGTAAGTCGTTGTAATGAGTTTCAGAGCCGTCATCATTTGTCACGGTCAGACTAAAGATTGCATTTGTCATTCCACGCGATAGTGAAGTTACTGTGAAAGCCGCGATGTTTCCTGTCGTGGGACCGTTTGATTCAATAGTGGCCACGGTGTCGTCACTTGAGATTGCTGAAACATCGTGTGCCCCGAATGGCAAGTCGTCTGAATAAACTTCGATTATTGCGCTAGCAGGATTGGTTAAGCTCACGGAACTAGTGTCAGAAATGATATTTGGATCACCGGGGGCGGCCAAAGATGGCGCTGACAGGACCGTAAGTAGCACGCCGCAGGTCACAAGTGCCGCCACCAATCGTGGCTTGAATGAGCCTCGCAACAAAAGCATGCAACGATGCTCCCCGAACAGGCTGAATGCCTGACTACACATCAATAAATAGAAGGTAAGTGTCTAGTGAATTATTGGTGCCAACTTGAACAACAATGAAGATTTCGATGGGAACGGATTATTTTGTTACTTTCGTTGTCGATTTGCTTGCCGAAGCGCGACTTCCTGCACCATTCGTAGCTGAGACCAAAACCCGAGTATACGATCCGACATCTGCTGCGGTCAGTTTATATGTGGCTGCTGCAGCACTTGCAATTTGACTACATGTGCTGGGTATTGTTGTGGTTGCCAGGTCAGCACTCGCCGAACACCGGTACCACTGATAACTGTATGTGAAAAGCGAACTGCCGGTCCATGTACCCTTATTAGCCGTAAGGACAGCTCCCGACTTTGCTTTACCAGAAATAGTAGGAGCAACTTTGGCTGTGGGGATGGCTGGCGCTTCTATTGTTTTCACGACCTGAACCGACAAAGTCACTGGGGCGTAGCCAGCAACTTCAAATGTGACAGCTGCATTACCAACGGCTAGGCCGCGAATTTCCAATTGATTATTGTGCGGAACGCCAGTTTCTACGTACACGGCATTGCTTGTTGAGGCCATAATGACAGACGAAGGTGCCAGCGGTAAGTCAAGAGATGACAGTACGACAACACTTGCTTGACCTACCGCTACTTGCAATGTTTTCACATTTACGATCAAAGTCGGTTTACGAATTGTAAATGTGAGTGTAATCGGTTTGAGATTTGCGCTCACCGATGAAATAGAAAACTGAGTCGTCGTCAGTGCTGCACTTGAATCAGGTGAGACTGCCTGAATCTCGAACGTTGCAATGCCGTCAATGACATCGACCTCGCGCACTGTGAAATTCAGAAGTGAACCGTCTTTTCCATCAACTTCTGATGCTCGTAATGTG
>Ga0114964_10001345_pt1 | contig 17955 bp, 10 predicted proteins | sample C_131016_MF_Meta_FD_92638 | JGI IMG/M metagenome (GOLD analysis project Ga0114964, IMG submission 92638) | Freshwater microbial communities from Lake Croche, Canada to study carbon cycling - C_131016_MF_MetaG | ecosystem: Environmental > Aquatic > Freshwater > Lake | place: Lake Croche, Canada... | reverse complement strand
GTAATCCCCGCTTTGTCCATTCTTGTGGCATGCGTGGAGTGCCCCAAACTGCTGACAACGAAACATCTCTTTTGCGAAAAAACAGTTGAATCCGCCAGCGCACGTGTAAACGCAGCCATTGCGTCTAATTTACCTATGAGGGCCATCACCTCTCTGTCCAAACTGATGCCGTCTCGCTCGTTGTAGAGTTTCGTCGAATTAGTATTCGTATCTCTAGTCAGCGAGAGGCCTTTTTCTAGAATTCCAAAAACAGGGGTGCCTTCCATACCGGCTGCGACTTCCACTCCATCAAATTTTGAAACAACCACGGCAAGTTTTTGAGATGCTTTCTCTATTCCGGAAATTTGGAGCGTCTCCTCCAAATTTCTAAGAACATCAAAGGGGGCAGTTCCCCTAGGTGGCGCAGCTACCGCACCTCTCGTTGTTTGCTCCATTGCAGGGTCCTGCATAGGGTCCACCAAAAGAATTATGAGATCGCATTTCATGAGCTCATTTTTGTAAAGGGACATCGATTCTTTTGAATCCATGTCTTCGCCGGCGAGATCGTAAATCTCTATACCTTTGATTGGTGAAACATTACCGCCAAATTCCAACTGTATTGGCTTTCTAGGGTCTCTGTCGCTTCCTTTTTCGACGTTAGCTGCAGATTTTGTCGCCTCCGGTAAAGTCCCCGAGCGAATAAACTCCTTCAATTCACCAAGCCTGGCCTCGCTTACCTTGTTACCTTCGGGCGCATCGAGCTTCGTTGCGTACTTGGCAGAGAACTGTTGGTCAAAATAATTTAGTAATGCTTGCAGGTAGGTGGTTTTACCGCTCTGTTTTGCACCTAGTATGGCAACACTTAGGTGCTGCTGTCGGTTTTGGCCCTGATCCAATGTTTTACTTCTTGAAGAGATAACCGAGTCAATGATGAACCTTGGAGAGAGATCTTTTTCTGGATTCAGACTTTTTAGTCTGAAGTCGTGAAGATCTGAATCGAAAATAAACCGCTGGCCGGATTCCAAAACAATTTCTCTCTCCTCTTTGAAGTTGGACCTAAGCAAAGTAACTTTCTCTGGAGACGAGGTCGCGCTTGAGTCGTCAAGGTGGAAAGTTCCTTTAGGTGTAGTTCGGATTGTGAATTTTAGGTCACCTGTTTCGGCTGGAGCGTTGACCCTAACCTTTACGACTCTTTTCGGATTTCTGGATTCCTTGGATTCGACGCTCTTCCTTCCAAAGATTTTATTTTTTGGAGAGGTTTTATCACTGTCGCTCTTACCTGCAATATCAAGTTGGTAACTAACTTCCACTCGCCCCGGGTAGTCAATGTATTTCGCGGTACCTGGATGCGCTTGGCCGTCGTACATAGCGACTCCTTGAACCCAGATTCTCACCGGCTTTACTGGAAGTCGATTTACTCCCGCAACCCCTGGAATGTCGTCTCCCCAAATAATTCCTCCAAAACGCCTGTACTCGGTGTCGACAACTACATTTCTAGGTGAGTCCTTTTTAGCTACTTCAAAATCTGTTCCGGGATAAGCTAGGTAGACCTTTAGTAATATGGCTCCTTCAGGAACTTCTGTTCTCAATATCTGGTAATCAAATCTGTCTAACAGGGCTAATTCTCCAATGGGACCGACTAGATGAATCACCTGTATCCCACTGATAAGCGCATCGGACCCAAGAGTTGAAACCGCGACGTATGTAACGGAACCCCTCCTTTCAGGGTCTCTTACAGGAACCCCCCTCATTTCCAAAATAGTTGGGGAATCTTCTTGAATTTCTTCGCTCTCAATGATCTCTTTGCCAAGCCAGTCTTCGATGTCCTGCTGCTTGAGCCTTTCGAAAGGAATCACCCTTTCGTCAGCAATAGCAGCCTTGAGGTTGGCACTTGGCACTCCTGGAATCTGGAACACCTTGATTTTGGCCAATTCGAGTTTAGGCTTCGCGTAAGAGATATGAACAGTTTCAGTGGCGGGATCTCGCATGACTATAAAGTTTTCGACCTTTGGTACGTCACCTGGTATAGCAACTCTCTTTCTCATACCAGACGATGGCTTCAATTCCCCAGATACCGTTTGGCTTTCAAGAATGGCGCAGTACTCAAAAGATTGCCCTGGCTGGACATCACGATCTGTGTAATTAGTGAAGTCACGAGCTACAGCCAATTTGAATTCGGCGGTTAACTGAGCTGGAAGCGGTGAATTCGCCTTCGACTTATAAATTGCGACGGCAGCTGAATCATCACTCGAGTTCCACCTAATTCGAACCTCATGCGGGTAAGTTTCAATAACGAATTCAGAAATATCCCCTAGGACTACTCCGCTAGCAACTTGGTACCCTTTTGTTTTAGGTTGGGCGAATTCGAAGAGTTTGAAAAACTTGTAGTCTCCCGAGATGGAGATTTGTGAACCTCTAGTTATTTTGGTGTAATCAGCTCCAGTTACCACATCTGGCATCGCCACATTGGATGCTACCAGAACAAAAATCGCTTCGCCGGCCTCTCCTTTCGACCAGCTGACAATCGTTTGATTGCCGGCAGGGTTAATGTTCAAAGTCTGCTGAGAGCGATCTTTAGGGAGGCCGAAACTGACTTGTTGATAATCTTGGGGGTTAAATTGCTCTTCCAAAGCACCATCTTCAACTTCGGAACCTGTGGATGACTTAGTAGAGGTACCTTCAACAGGGTTTTCAGTCTCAGAATCTTTCTCATTCGAATCGTCAGATACTAGCTTGGGCGCTACATTGACAGGCTTCGGTAGCTCAGGCTTCTCAGTTTCCGAGGGAGGCGGTGTTTCTCTAGTTTTCCTTTTTGGGACAGGAGAACCAGATTTATTTTGAGGGTAATCCATTGCCGCTTGTTCCACAATCTTGGTAAGCAGCACGATTTGAACTTTGGTTGGTTTACGAGAAGAGTCCTCAAAAAGCGCAGTCACCTCTTCAACAGTTATTGCCTCAGGGTTTAGCGCGAGTTTCGGTAGGAATGAATGAATAGTTACCGGTATATTTAGTTTCCTAGCAATATTTTTGAGCTCGGCAAAAGTGGCCATGGTCGTCCTTGTTCCCTTTGAGATTGCGCTAACTCTCTGATACTAGCGCTTGTTTCCGTGCAGATACAATTGAATCAATGAGTTTTCTAAGTTAGGAGAATCCATGCCGAAAATCATGCCAAATATGCCCCAGCGACTCGAAGACTCCCAATTCAAATTAGTCCTAGCGTCAACTCACATTACAGACGAGCTCAAGGTTCGCTCCGGGACGCTAATCTCAGATCTGACATCGGGAGGAATGACAGAACCTTTTCAGTCGTTTATTTTTCCAGAGATGGTTACTGGAGCCTTCAATCTTGACCTAGCTGACGTTCCACCTGCTTTAACCGAAATCGAATTCCTGGTCGATGCACACTTCACGAGTTTCAAATCCTGGTCGATGAAGGGGCACAACTCTAATGAGTTCTGGGGGAACGATGGCGTGGAAATAGCGTCTGGCTCTAGTTGTCTAATGTTGAGTTTATTTAGATCAAATGACGGACATTGGAATGTGGTCGATAGAAATAAGTTGGAAGGTGAGGAGTCCTACGGGCAGGAGAATTCCAGCCTTCCTGACGACATCCGAGCCTTAGCCGCAATAGCTAGTGCGCGAGGTTTGGGTAAGAGCGCAGTTAATTTCTCAATTCTCTTCGATACCACGGCCTCAATGCAGCGACACTTGCAGAGCGATGGTGTGCTGGAACTGATCAGAGTAGTGCGAGCCATTAGTGCTTCAAAAAACAACAGGGATGTGTCGGTTTCATTTGGTGGAACTAAAATCGGCTCTATTGGTGTCCTTGATTCTGCCGACAAGAAATACTTAGACTTGCTCGCTCATTCTCGTTCTGACGAAGAAAGGCAGCAAACCCCACCATTTTCAGAGACTGTTGAGAGGGCCGTGAAGGCAAGTGAACATACCTCTACTCTTTACGTCATTTCTGATTCCATCCCCTGGATTGATGTGGAAGAAATTGCAACCGAACTTGAAGCCAAAGACTTGCACATTTTTATAATTCTGATTTCGGATAACCTGGGGATCGATGTGAGTTCCTTGCCCGCTCGAATAGTGCTCATCCAATTTCCGGAGAACTTATTCGGGGAGTCCGAGAAATCTTCCTCGGTAACCGCTTCAACAAGCCCAGACCTCAAAGATCTAATCAAGAGATTCGTCTAAGTAAAGTTTTCCCCTACTTCTATTGGCTTCGATAACCAATAATAATAAGCGCTTCGGACAAGATGAAAAATTGTCCAGTTATCCCGACCCAGTCAATCGCCTGAAAGTATGTCCAGAATCTAGAGTCAGTTGAAAAGATGAGCTGACTGCAACCGCGAAGAGGGGCTTCAAAGTGGCTACTGTCTAACTAACTTGAGCTCTTGGGGGAGCGCTCTCTGCCGGAATTTTTTCGAGTTTCACCATTAATCCGCCAACAAGCCAGACTCAAGATTTGCATCTCTCTGTGACTTGCGCCTTCGAAAAGCCTTAGATTCTCGCTGCAGTATGACCATAATCCCCAATATCATGCACCTAAATAAGTGCAGGACTATCCCGGTTACTAAATGCCTCAATCGTGCCCCGAGGTTGGACTTCACTGCTACTGAGTTGCACATAATGCCCCAGAATATTCCTGATCAGACCTCTAACTTAACAGTCACTTGAATAATGTAACTAAACAATACCTAGGCCTCTGGGCGTTCTATAATTTCGATCGGGTCGATGTATGAATGCCCCTCAGAATTGGCATTCAAAAGTTCAACGGCGAAAGGTTTGCTGATCTCCACCCTAACTCCTAGGAAATCCAAGGGGTGTAAGGGATTAGGTGTGATTTTTTCGATCTCTTCAACATTCAACTCAGGATTGGATACAATCCTTGCATCTGCAGCAAAGTAGGTCAGATTTTCGTCCAAATCATTAGATCCATTTACCTGTCCCCGAGCGCTGAGAACATCTCCGTCAGGTATCCTCGCGTTTCCCTTTGAAAGTTCGAGGATAAAAGTAGATCCAGAATCGATGCCATACTGCCCAATCATGCCCAAGGGTTCAACTCGCCACTTTTGGTAGGACGGCCCTGAAGTTGATATTTCTTGGACTCTGGCTGAGGCATCCTCGTCCAACATCTTGGCAATTCCATCGCCGTTAGAAAACAATTTCGACATCGTCGCAAGTGGACCGACTTCAAGGTTTGCGTCGTCGTTAAACAGATCGGTTAGATTTACGTTCACGCGTCTCGTTATTCTAGTAAAGCTGTCCTCTATCCACCCAGGCTTGTAGAAGTCCTTCTTTACCTGTGCAGTCATGTCTCCGGTATTTCCTTCGTTCGGCATCAACTTGGCCACCGACATCGCTGCAGGAAGTTTGTGAACAGAGTTAATCACGCTTGTGCGAGAGACGCGAGCCTCTTTAGGTTGAACTCTGTGGATTACAGGGCTCAGAATGCGGCACCAGTACATGTATTGCTGGTAATAACTAGTCAACCTATGAATTTCCCCCCAAATGTGGGCCTCTTGTTCTTTTGCTCTCTTGTATTGATTCTCTGCGCGAGTCAAGTTGTTATCCAGAGCAAAATATTCCTTGATTGCGCCGCTAAGAGCAATTCCGGCAACCAAATTCCAGATTGCAAAAATAGAAGAGAAGATCACGACAGGAATCCACCAAGTTGCCCCGATTAATGGAAAAGCGCCGGTCGCGATTAGAGTCCAAATTGCTGACCCACCAAGAAGCCCCAAGGCTGTTAGCGTTATCGCCATCCCTCCCCTAAACAAATTTTTCAAAGCTGTCTGGGCTTTTGCTTCGGCCTCCGCTACCTTTGAGCCATCAACATTCGCGCTTATCGCTTCCCGGACCTTGTCCCATTTGTACAACCCACTGTGAATACCTTCGCTCAAAGCTGACCCAACTAGCCAAGTGAAACTAACATTCGTTTTGGCCCATGCTTCAAGAGAATCTTCTAGTTCTATCAATTTGGCTTTCTCTGAAACCGATAGTTCTTCCCCCACACTTAAGGTCTCGCGTATCTCATCGAGTACTACCTTGAAGAGTAGGGGGTCTTCGGAAGTTAGTCGATACCCGCTAAATCTCAATGGCAATCCAACCGGAATACTAAATGAGCCACTCGCAGGATCTGAAACTATGTGGCTCGGGTTCGAAATTAATCTTCGACCCCCTTTTTGGAATCGTGGCAATTCTAAGTTTTGACTTGAATCCACGCCTTGGAAAGTTGCGTCTTTCCCGTCAGCTAGTGCCGTCGCAGCCTTGAAGAACACCTGCCAGATTTGGCCCGGAGATGCCGGCGCAAGTTTTTCTGTTACATGTCGGGAACTCACCTCTTGGATGCTCTTTGTCACATCGAAAGAGTCCCACTCCTGCCCGCCATGGGCCGTTACATTTCCGACGTAGACGGCAATTCTAGAGTTACTTCCCCCAAAAGTCTCTTGTACCTTCTCAGCCAGTTTCACTTTTTTGTCGTGAATGAACCCCTGCAGCAGTTGCTTGGGTTGTTTCCGTAGCCACCCAAAAACCCACTTAAAGTAGAGCTTTATCGCTTCAATAATGCCTGCGTCATCTGTTTTCGGCAATCGCTTAGCAGGTGGTGGTGAGAAATTGAGGCGAGGGAAAAGTGCTAAGAAATTAGCCGATACGGCTGCAATTTGGTTTTCGCTCTCCCCCAAGCTGACTCGTTCCAAAGGAGCTTTTGTGTCTGGATCAAACGCAACTGGTATTACTTCTGGCTCTGTTGATAAGACTTCCCCGGTAATCTCATCTACAAGGCTTGAAGCATCAACATACCTGATAAATGATCGAGCCAGTCTAATGTTTGATGTATTTCCTGGAGAAACATTTCCCGCGGGCACAGTTCGAGCCGTCTGCCCAGGCCAGATTCCTGCCATTGAGCTAAGTTCCTTTGCTGCGTGTTGGAAGTACTGGTGACTTTTTCTAGTTATTTGCAATGTGCCCGTCAGGGGCGAATGAGCATCTGTAGGCGACGCAATAACGTTTTGATTGTGTGCGAAACAACTTTCTTGTAGTCCTTCTAGATTGCCGAATGTAGGGAAGAGAATATTGACGAGCTTGCTGGAACTTTGTCCATGCGTCCCTAATTTAGAAAAAACAGGAGATAGTTCTTCCGCTGTCATGCCACCATCTTTGGAAATCAGGAGTTGCAGCGAAAACAGTTCTAGTTGCTCTTCGGCTCTGATCATTGACGTAGACCATGCAGATATGTCGTAAGTTTTTGACCCATTCGCTCCTAAGTTAATGATCTCATCGGGTTTTCTAGGATCGAGCCAGTTTGATTCCTGAACTAGCCCACTCAAAGTCCAGTCCTTCATGACATCGAAAAGCTGATTTCCTGCAAAAGTGCTCAACTTACCTAGAAAAAGAACATGTCTCATGGCTATTGCTCTGGTCTCTCTATTTCAGGTTCGTTTGGCTCTTCAGCGGGTGTCACTTCTTCTATCTCAACTTCAACCTCACCAAGGTCATCTCTTGACAGTTCCTCCTGAACCTTTCTGATGGCTTTCATGAGTTCTCTCGCAATTTCATAGTCAGGGTTTAAGGTCCCGAATTTCGTTTCTGAAATTTTTTGCGCATCTACTGCAGCTAGGAAAGTATGGTTCTTCTCAAGATAATCTTCGGCCCACTTCCTGCGGTTCTCCATGTCGAAATCACCAATAACCTGACCATCCTGATTCTTAAAGCTGAGTTGAGATTTTGGCCAGGTTTGTTTTTTTGCAAACCACAAATCCAGGGCTGTAACTTTGTGGGAATCCATTCCACCCACTACTTTCATTTGAGTGCCCAAATCGATCAAGTCAAGATAAGGCTGAAGATAGCTGAGCTCCGAGGAAGCATTGGCTAGAGCTAAAGGCATGGTCTCCAGCAGAATCGCTGGGATATTGAGTCCAGTAGAGTCATTGCCTTTGCCTTCAGAGCCCAGCTTCTTTACACCAAGAGTTGTTGAGCTGAAAACGCTAACGCTATTTGTGTTTGGGCTCACCGAGTAGACCTTTACCTTGTGCGGTATGTCCTCGCTTGATTTTTCCTCTTGAATCAGGCCTGTAATTCGACCAATGAGCCAGCCCCTCAGGAAGGCTGCAACGAGGTCACGCCCAAGAGGTATGAACTCTCTCAGTTGTCGGCCTCTGACGTTTGTCCACACCGGGGTTGGGGCAGAGTCGTTCATGGCCATGCTGTCTCTGACTGGCTTCGTTAGAGAACTGAAAACCCAGGGTAAGTATGGCGGGGTGTCGCTGGTTATAAATATTTCCTTGGCAGAAGAAGCTGGAACACACTTGTTTTTTAGTTTCCGTATATTCATGACAGCTGCCGGGTCCACTCCGAAACTTGTGCTGATAGCTTGAATCGCGCGACTATTCTCTGAAATAGGTATTTCAGAGAATGTATAAGTGGTGTATTCGTAGCCACTTCCGTGGAATATTTCTACGGCTCTTGAATCGATACCAACCAAAGGAGAAGCATAAGAAATCGCTTGCCCTAATTTAGCACCGAATACCTCTTCGTTCCCTGGATCAGATTGAATCCAATCGCTCAGTGATTCTCGAGTGTAGAGTTCGAAACTTGAACCTGTAATGCTCACATACTCGAAGGCTATTTCTCGGAGCTCCTTGGATGAGAATTTGAAATTATAATTCGGGTCCGAAGTAGCTCCACCTTTGAGTTTAGGTAATTTCCAATTCGATGAATTGCTCTCTAAGCTGGGGTGCCATGCTTTTGGCTCACTTGTAAGCCCGACCTTAGGTTGGGTCTTCCCTCCAGAAAGAAGGTACTTACGGAATAGAATCAATTCCGCAATTTCCCTCAGACTGCCCCTACCGGTCGAACCAGACTCTGCGGAAACGTGGGCGGTGAAGGCTGCGTCGTACTCATCAGAGCCTGTTATCACTACCTCATTGACAGTGGGTCTAAAGTGTGTGGGAACTTCAGTGCCTCTAGGCCAAGTCGTTATTGGCGCATCTCTATAAGCAGCCGATGTCGCTATGTCTTCAACAGACATCAACTCGGAGTTCAACAGTGCTCTAGACTTCTCAAGCTTTTTGATTATCTCCGCAATTAGTTTGTTTGATACGTCACCAATAACGTCAGCCAGCAAAAGAGATGTTTTTTCTTCTATTTGGGCCTTGAGAAATCTGGTGAAGCCATCTTCTAAATTCTTGTGAAAAACTGATCCCTGTTTCTCCTGCTCACTTCCCCTTTCGTTTTTCTTAAGAAGTTCTTCGAGATTTTGCTTTTTAGGTGCCACTAAAGAGGAAGCGCTCAGATTTAAGGAGTTCTGAAGAACTGTCAGCTCTCCGCGGAATTTTTCAAGGACTCTCTTTGTAGTCTCAAAGCCGCCGCGCGAAAGTGAGTACAGCACAGCGTTGTCTAATCTTTGAGTCATGGCGTCTAGCCAACTTTGAACAACTTCGATTGAAGCATCTGAAAGTAATCTTTCCCTCTCAGATTTATCATTGATTAGTTTGCCTCTGAGTTTATTAACTATTGCGGTTCTGGTGCCAGTAAAGTTCTCCAGAAACTTCGATGCTAGTGCTGGAATCGGTGTTTTGCTCTCACCCGTAGCTTTGAAAATGCTGACTGTAAGTTTCCCGCTTTGCTGCCATTCTCTAGTACCATCCCCTGCCATATCGACTAGATCTAAGAAAGTTGGGTAAATAGCCTCAGCGGTGTTGGAAATAGCTTCTTCCAGACCAATCTCGTTAGAGCCGGCTTTGCGAAAACCTTCTTGAAGGACAGTGGCCATCTCACGACCAATTCTCTGCGCTGCGTACTCCTTGTAGCGGTTTCTTCCCATGCTTAATGAAGCGCTTCCCCAGGTCGGGAATAGCATCGGGCGAACTGCAGTTTCTTGGACCGCAGAATCAGAATCGTCGAAGCGTTTGGTAATTAGGCCTAACTTGTCCCGATCACCGGCACCTAGATTTATTACAGCTCGTCCCCAGTTACCTTGGGCGTAAGCGCCAAAAGAATTTTGAACATCTTCGCTATAGAAGATAGGGGAGAGCATTTTTGAGAACCCTCGATAGACCTCTTCGGGGCTAATACCAAAGCGAATACCTCGTGTCTCAGAGCCAATCGGATATATTAATTTAGGTCCGCGACCTTTAGCATCAGACTTTTGAAGCGCTATGTTCGGGACAATTGACTTCCAGTAATTTTCCTCGAAAGATACATCGAAGTCACTGAGCGCATTAGTAAGCTCCGAGAGAGTCGCCAAGGTTCCTGTGGCAGCGCCTTTATAAACTTCCTCGATGCTTTTAAAAACATCAGCGGTGTAGAGGAAAGCCGCTGTTTGGTCGCCACTAAACTTCTGCGGCTGGACACCTCTAAGGATGTCCGCGACGTCTAGAACCATAGAAGCACCGCTACCTCCAGCCATGCTAGAGACCATGAGCACAATAGGTTTTTCATCTTCATCGGGCTCAGAGTTGAAACAAGTACTTACGGTTTGAAGATCGATGCGGGATTGATCAGAACGAAGGTTCGTCACAACATCATCAAGAGCTGAGTAGATACCTTCAGCTTTTGTGATTGTTACAACGCGACCAACAGCTCTGAACTGACCCGCGCCTTCTTCCAAATCAAGTAGTCCTAGGTTATTAGGATCTGGCCTCCACCTTGCAAAACTTCTCAGCCCGTCAGGCGACTTACCAAAGTTTTCCACTGCGACTCGATCGTAGTGCGGATACCTCGGTTCTCTTGCAAGTCCAACGTACTTGCCTCCTTGTGATTCAACTGTCGCAGCTAACCCTTTACCTTTTGTGTCGGGCTTGGAAGGGACATCTATGTGAACAAACTTCCAGCACTCCGGGAGGCTATCTTTCTTCCAACCATTGTCCTTTAGGATAACTTTTAATTCATCCATGATGAAGCCCAGTGTCTTACCACCAGAGCCTCCAAGACCCACAATCAATACTTTTTTCATGCTACTTCCTTCTCTTTATTACCAGGTGTCATCACTGACAGTTTCATCAATTCGATCTGGTACTTCTGTTGGGCTCTTCTTGTTACTCGAAGAACGCTTAAAAATTGACCCCAGCCTTTCGAAGAATGACTTTTTCGAACGTCGCTGCGGAGAATCTTCACCCTCGTAATCATGTATTACTTTTGAGGGTGATGGCTTGAACATTGGGAAGTTGTAGAAGAAATCCTCGACACTGTCGACTCTCTGCTCTGGAGAAGTGTCACTGGTACGAATGTATAGAAGGGTTCCTATAGCGCCATTTTCCAGATCGGACAATGCGTCTTTTTCGACAAAGAACACCCAAGGGGTAGTTAAATTTAGCTTTAGCTCTGGGCTGTTATTGCTCGCGTCAGAATAGCCCTCGTAGTTTCCTCCAGAGAGGGTGCCTCGACCTTCAGCGGACAACTTCCACCCAACAGACTTCGCTTTGAAGCTATATGGCCCTAGTTCTACAACTTTCCTCGAAGGCGAAACAGTTACTGACTGCCAACCATCGGATGCTCTAACCTGTTCTCTGATGGAACTTTCGTCGTGGATTTGACCTTCGATGAAACTGACTTGGATGCTCTTAGCTTCGAGTCCCATGTTGTCGGCATCCTCTGGTTTTATAAACCTTGATATCAGCGCCACTACAAATTTGTATGTTCCTAGGCTGATGAGAGCTCCTAACAGCATGAGGAGCAATAGAGTCAGAGCTGCAAAGCCAAGAGACACCGATGCTCTTTGAAAAGCAGTGAACTTGGTGGTTACAGCCTGAGGACCTTGAGATTCCGACCCGATAGGAACCATGGCAAGGGATAGGTTTCCAGCGAGTGGGCCCTGTTTCTTAACTTCGCCTTCGAGTTTTGGAACTATTGCAATTTTTAGTTCGACACCAACAGCGCCTTTAGGAATGATTACTTCCTGCTCATTCGGGTTCGATACTGCGTATTTAATTCCTTGAGGCCCCTGAATTACCTCTATAGAAGTTAGTGCATCTTCGAACGAGATTTTGAAATCAGCATCTTTGCTTCCATCGACTTTTACTGTTGCAACTTTCGCTGTACTGCCTTCGATTTCACCAAAAGCAATCTCGCTTGCAAATTTAGGAGCGGCAATTTGGTTTCTTATTTCAATATTTCTCTCGGTCTTTATTGGGCGCAGCGGCCAGGTAAAACCTTCGACTCCGATAGATAACTCGAGCACCATCTTGTAGTTACCCAGTTTGAAGTCCTTAGGAACACCTACTTCTTGAGCACCGATGAGTTCCGCTCTAGTAATCCCGTTGGTTCCTTGGAATAGGGTGTAAACATTCTGTCCGTTGCTATCTTCTAGCCAACCATTCACCCTCATAGATACGTCAGCACTAAAGGTGCTTAGGGGGATTGAAGCGTTGCTTTCATCGCTAGCATGCTGGATATCAATTTTGAATGACTTAGCAGGATCTCCAGGCACCAAGAAAAGATTTTTATCGTCGAAAACTGGTACTGCCTCTAGATCAGCATCAAAGTCCAACTTTGACTTAGCAGTGCCCGTGTTTACCTTCCAGATTCCTTCCCAACAAGATATGTCGTTCTCATCTACGTTCTTTAGCAAAATCTGAACCGTTTGCTTTCCAAACCAAAGTGCCTGCCAAGTCACACCTTGCCCGAATTGCCCGTTAGAGGACTCGATATTGCTGTCGAATTTTTGTTCTGCTCCATTTCGACAACTAATTGGTGGAGTGATCGAATAGTTGTCGAAGTCCTCGGCGATCCCAGATGTTGTCAGAGTCACACTGGATAGGGCGGACTTCATCTGGAATGAACTGATTATCTGTGGGACCGAGCAGTCTCCATTAGGGCAAGGCCTCAGAATGTCAGCAAACTTAAATGGAAGGTCATCCGGCGTTATAGCAAGAATCAGTTTTCCCTTGGATGCGAGAGAACCACCAGCGCAACCATCAGAAGCGCCTCCTTCAATCACCGATCGGAAATTTCCCCAGTCAGCTGATCCACCATCGCTTTGAAGTCCAACACCAAGAAGGTTTACCCCGTCCTGTCTTAGCCCATCGACTATTCCACCTGGACGGCAAATCTCTTCTCGAGCCAATTCAATCGCATCATGCATACTCGCGGTATTGCCTGCAGAAAGCAATTCGTTTATCTCAGGTGATCCTTCGACTGGTGCCGTGTTTCCTGGATTGAAATACTGAAAGTCTTTTCCATCTTTGAAGAACACCAACAACTTGCAAGGGCTGGCCCCCCCAGTAGTTCGGAAAGCCTGTTGAGCGCCGTATAGAGCACTATAAGTATCGGTTTCTCTTGAGTTGCCATCTTCAGGGGTCTCCGCAAAGTTTTTGGCAAGCTCAATCAATTGCCTTTGGCCATCCGCAGCTTTATTTGGCTGAAGAGTAACCCAACCATTGTCCCCACTGGAGCGAGTGACAAATTTGTCTCCAAATCCTGCAAGCGTAACTTTGATTTCGGAGTTGTAGGTGTTCGCGGCTTGCTGAAGGTTCGCTACAAGTATTTGAGAACCGGCAACTCTCAGGTGATTCGGGTCAGATGCTTGTTTGGTGTCGCTACCATAAATGCTCTGTGACTCATCCATTAGAAGCACAACAGAAGCTGATCTGTTGTTCTCAACGCATGATGAGAAATCGAAAGGAATAGATTTTGGCGCTGCGGACGTTGAATCCACGAGTAATAGCGAACCGCTTGAAATAGTAGCCAAAGCAATGAGAGCGGCTATTAGTCTGTTAAGTTTTTTACGCATGCTAGATGATCGCATTCATGTTTCTAGATATTTCTTCGGCAGCAAGATAGACGAAGACCATTGACACTACGAAGCCGACTAAGAGTAAGCCAGTCCTGAAAAGAGGTAGGTTTTGTCTGCCATCGGAGACTGAATTCGGATTCTTTGCAATTAGATCAAAGTCCTTCATTGCAAATAGTGCGAAAGGGGTTAGATAGCTAGCGAGGGATAAAATCCAGAGTCCAATGTACGTAAGCCAAGCGGTCGCACCAGCTGCTCTAAACACGATTGCAACAACTAGCATCAGTAACGTTAGGGAGTAGCCGACGATTAGCCAGAACCATTTCGGCTTTAATACCTCGTACTCTTCAAAGTCTTCCGTCTCGATGGTAGCCCAATCAGACATGATCTCAGGTCACCGCCTCGTAAGTTTTAGGGTCTAAAGTACTACGTCAAAGCGTAATGCACATATGTTGCTTAATGGAAACGAGTTAACCAAAAATTGGTATGGCTTGGAACCAGACGACCAATTCGTCAAGTTTTTGCTTGATTTCTGGCGTCGAGTTAACGAAATCGTTAGTTTTGGGAACAATAGAGAGAAAATCTAGTATCAACCAAACAACTATTGTGTTGAAAAACGCCAAGGCCCAGTCAACCAGAACCTCGGGCAACCTCAAATGATGTGCAATTTTACCCTCATCACCGTCAGCGCTGTGGAAACGGATTCTTGAGAAACTGGCTCGCAGGGCTACCCCAGAGCTCAGACCCAGGACTCCCCCCAAATAAACCTCCGGAGCGGGCCCGTAGTGGAATCCCAATAGCAGGTAGCTACCCAGCCCCACAGCCACACCCATAGTGATCCAGATTAATATCCCCACCATCCAGCCAAAAGCTGAGCGAACAGTAGAGATGAGAACTAAGAGCACGACGAAAGCGATTACTTGCATCATTGGTGTAGCAAGACCTCGCGCTGAAAGCACTGTACAGATATAAAGTGCAATCACGCTGGCTAAAGGACCGGCCGCGGAAATGATTATGTCTCTAAAAGGAGTTATCTTGGAGTGCCTGAAGCTGGTCACTCCAGAGGAGTCCTGATTCAATTTAATGTACTTTGGTTGGCCACCAAATGCTGACACCATGGCAGCATGTCCAAACTCATGAATCCAGGTATCGATGTGGTGGAACCATCGCAGCTTTCTAAACAGAAACCCGATTATTAGCCCTATAAAGATGGTCCACGCTAAAGCAACTTGGCTCTCTTCGCTGCTTTTGAAACTCAGGAATGTGGGTGGAGAAAGGGCGAGGATGGCTGCAGAGAGCAGAATTAAGGTGATTAGCCTCCAGCTAAGTTTCCGAATGAAATCCAAGATTTACCATTCATCGCTTGAATAGCTTGGAGTGATTGGCGTTCTTTCGGAAGCGCTAACCCGATTCCGTGGCCTTCCTTCGTTTTCAAACATCGAATCTCCATGAACAGAATTGAAGCAGTTCATTATGAACAAAGCGAGTGCACCGACAGGAACAAGGTGGAGCAATAGCCACCAAGCCGAAAAATTGGCGTCGTGGAGACGTCTTGATTGGAGGGCCAGATAAGGCACTAATGATGCCACTAGAAATATGGTGTAGACAGTCACTACTCCCAAGCTCAACAGACCCCAGATTCCAGCACTCAACCAAGCCGTAGTATCCAAATGCTGGTTTGAACTAGCTTCCTTTAGAGTTAGACCAGCTGCGTACCAGCAAATGATTACGATCAAAAACCCCAAAAAAAATGTGATCACTTGAAAAATGACGAAATTCAGGTACGTGCGCCTGTCCTCGCGTCCATAAAAAGTCGCATACTGGCGAAATGTTGATTTGACTGAATTTAGCATCTGTGTTGGAGCCTCTCTAGTTACTTGAATTTTAGAATACTGGATTGTACCCAAAGGGAGACATTGCCAATCCCGCTGGTCAAAAAGCTGTTGTCGCTCTGAAGGCTCAGGGTGAAAACCTCTGGGATAATCAAACTGATGAAAATATTGGTTTTAGGTTCTGGCGCGCGCGAACACGCGATTATCAAAGCTCTAATTAGATCTGGAACAAACCCAGAAGACATCACCTGCGCTCCAGGTAACGGCGGTATAGCCCAAGAGGTAGCCACAATTGACATCAACCAAAATGACCCAGCAGCCGCAGCAACCTGGGCTTCTGATAACGCAGTTGAGCTAGTCATCATCGGACCTGAAGCCCCGCTAGTTGCTGGGGTAAGCGATGCTCTAAGAGCAGAGGGAATCCCCGTATTCGGACCAAGTAAAGCAGCCGCTGCCCTAGAAGGTTCTAAAGCATTTGCTAAAGAGGTAATGGCTGCAGCCGATGTCCCAACTGGCATGGCTAGAAAGTGCAGCGATCTAGTTGAAGTTGAGTCTGCTCTAGACGCCTTTGGTGCACCTTACGTTGTGAAGGCTGATGGACTAGCTGCAGGTAAAGGTGTCATCGTTACAACAGATAAAACCGCAGCTTTAGAGCATGCAAAGACTTTCCTGGCTCAGGGCATGCAGATCCTCGTTGAAGAGTTTCTTGATGGTGAAGAAGTATCTCTGTTCTTCCTAAGCGATGGTGAAACTGTTCTTCCTCTTTCTCCTGCCCAAGATTTCAAGCGTGCCTACGACAACGACGAAGGGCCTAACACCGGCGGTATGGGTGCATACTCTCCCCTTCCTTGGTTACCTGAAGGTTTTGTTACAGAAGTTCAAGAACGCGTTGCTCTGCCAACAGTCAGAGAACTAGCAAGATTAGGAACTCCTTTTGTTGGTCTCTTGTATTGCGGACTCATTGTTACCAAAAACGGAATTCGAGTAATCGAGTTCAATGCACGTTTCGGTGATCCAGAAACTCAGGTAGTTCTTAGAAGACTCGTAACACCTTTAGCAGGTTTATTGCACAAATCAGCAACTGGACAGCTAGCAACAGAGTTTGAGCCTGAGTTCCTACAAGATGTTGCAATCACTGTTGTATTGGCGAGTGAGGGTTACCCAATAACCTCTGCTCCGGACAGAGAGATCACTGGCTTAGAGATTAGTGATGAGCACATCGAGATTGCACATGCTGCAACCAAACTCGTCGATGGAGAACTATTTGCAACTGGTGGAAGGGTTCTCTCAGTTGTTTCAACGGCAAAGACTTTCCACAAAGCACGTAAGCATGCATACAAAGCAATTGAACAGATTCACCTAGAAGGTTCCCGCTATAGAACTGACATCGCTCTCAAGGTTGATGAGGGTAAAGATGACTAAGGCTATTGCTGGTTGGCACCATGTCTATAGTGGCAAGGTTAGAGACCTCTACGAAGCAGATGATGCCAACCTTTCACATTTGACTCTTGTTGTTGCAAGTGATCGAGTTAGCGCTTTCGACAGAATCCTCGAGCCTGCGATTCCTAATAAAGGTGAGTATCTGACAAAGTTGACAAACTTCTGGTTTGAAAAGCTAGCGGTTCCAAACCACATCTCCTCAGAAGCCCCAGTTCCTCAAGAGGTAGCTGGAAGAGCAATGGTTTGCAAGAAGCTAGAGATGTTCCCTATCGAATGTGTAGTTCGTGGATACATCTCAGGTTCTGGATACAAGGACTACCTCGCAACCGGTGAGATTTGCGGCAACAAGCTACCTGAGGGCTTAGCCTTTGGCGATAAGCTGCCTGAACCAATCTTCACCCCTGCCTATAAAGCAGAGCTAGGTGAGCACGATGAGAACATCACCTTCGAGAAGGTAGTTGAGAATATCGGAGCAGAGAATGCTAATGCTCTAAAGAAGCTGAGCCTTGAGATCTTCAGTAAAGCGAGTGCCATAGCTGCAGAAGCAGGACTTATCCTGGCTGATACTAAGTTCGAGTTCGGTATTGACCCTGCTACCAACCAAATCACCCTGGGTGATGAAGTTCTAACCCCTGACTCAAGTAGATATTGGTCGAAGAGTGCTTGGGATGCAGGGGATCGTAAAGAGAGCTTCGATAAGCAGATAGTGCGTAACTGGCTAGCTGCTAACTGGGACCCAACCAGCGATACCAACCCTCCAGCACTACCTAAAGAGATAGTCGAGCAGACTAGCGCTAAATATGCTCAACTGATTGAGCTCCTAGCCCGATAAACTAGAGGGGTTCGCACCCGCCAAAGGTGACGCCGGCGGACATAATATCTGAGCCCCACCGACTTACTGGAGCATATTTTGCCTAAAATCATCGTTGAAGTCATGCCTAAGGCAGACCTACTAGACCCAGC